>Ga0224531_1000213_pt1 | contig 33570 bp, 22 predicted proteins | sample CBST100metaG_FD_179876 | JGI IMG/M metagenome (GOLD analysis project Ga0224531, IMG submission 179876) | Peat soil microbial communities from Stordalen Mire, Sweden - C.B.S.T100 | ecosystem: Environmental > Terrestrial > Soil > Wetlands > Peat | place: Sweden: Norrbotten County, Stordalen Mire...
GCCTTTGAATCCGCTGCCGGCCTGGGTGCGCGCGACCATATGGAAATCTACGGCGTCACCGCCATGGACAGCCAGCTTGCCGGTGCGGGACTCAGCGCCTTTCTGGGCTTTTTCGATCAGTCCTTCCGCGACCACGACTACGACGTGGGCCGCACCCACGCCCGCGATTTCCTCACCAATCCCGCCCTCGCCCAGCCGGGAGCGATCGGCCCCCTGCACCTCAACCCGGTCCAGAGCGAGATTCGTCCCATCGACCACCGCCTCGACGGATTGAAGCTCGCCAACGTGCCCAATGACGATCTGAATGACTTCAAGAGCGGACTCAAGAACCGCGTCAATCAGATGTTGAAGGAGCTCATCGGAAACTGGGCCTTCCTGGTCGATCCCGCAGCCGACAACCTCCTCAGCGCTGTTCTCAATCAGGTCATTGCCAAACTCTAGCCGTCCACCGGCATAGCCTGCCCGCAGTGAATGAAACTGGGTGCCCCACCCATCCGCGCACTTTGCGGATGGGTGGGAAAGCAGCACAGCTCGAACGATACGCATTTTTCTTTGTTGACCCACATTCTTGTTTCTTACTGGCGCAGCCCCAACTTCACCGGCCCTTGCGCCCAAATGCAAGGGCCGCAGCCTACCGCCTTTCTTGACCTGCCCCTCCCCCCTCTGCTTTACTCAAATCAACGTCATGCCCATGATCGCCGCCAACGCGAGCCTCTTCCCAATCATGGCAGTCGTTATGTCCGTTCCCTCCATGCGAATTAGCAGCTACATTGCACGCGCGGGAAACGGAGCCTGATCCACCAGATCTAGAAACAAGCAGCACCCACAGGCCACCACCCGCAAGCGCGGCTGGTGGCATTTTCTTTTTCCGGCAATCTTTACACTTCCCATTCCATAAGGAGAACGCTCTTGGAATCCGTCACGTTAGCCAGCATCCAGGCAGCCCGCGCGCGCATCGGCGACGCCATCTACCTTTCGCCCTGCCAAGTCTCCCACCAGCTTTCCGAACTGGCCGGCCTGCCGCTGCACCTGAAGCTCGACAACCTGCAACTGACCGGCTCCTTCAAGGAGCGCGGCGCGCTCAACAAGCTGCTCACGCTCACCAAGGCCGAGCGGGACCGCGGCGTCATCGCCGCCAGCGCAGGCAACCACGCCCAGGGCGTCGCCTTCCACGCCGCCGCGCGCGGCATCCGCTCTGAGATCGTCATGCCTCTCGCCACGCCGCAAGTCAAAGTAGCCGCCACCCGCGCCTTCGGTGCCCATGTCATCCTGCACGGTGCCAGCTACGACGAAGCCTGCGAAGAGGCCCTGCGCCGTTGCGCCAAAGAGGGCCGCACCTTCATCCATCCCTTCGACGATGCGGAAGTCATCTCCGGCCAGGGCACCATCGGCCTCGAATTGCTCGAACAGGTTCCCGATATGGAAGCTGTCGTCGTCCCCATCGGCGGCGGCGGTCTCATCAGCGGCATCGCCTGCGCACTCAAAGAAACCAATCCCAAAATTCGCGTCATCGGCGTCGAGCCAGAAAAGCTGCCCTCCATGCTGCGCGCCCGCGAGGCCGGCCACCCCGTCACCATCCCCGCCGAAGCCACCATCGCCGATGGAATTGCCGTCCGCCGCGCTGGCGACCTGACCCTGCCCCTGGTCACCCGCTACGTGGATGAGATTGTCAGCGTGGACGACGAAGAGATCGCCAGCGCCATTCTCCTTTTACTGGAACAGGAAAAGACCCTGGCCGAAGGCGCCGGAGCAGCAGCCCTGGCCGCCGTCGTTCAGGCCAAGACCGACCTCAAGCCTCTGCGCACCGTAGTGCTGGTCAGCGGCGGCAACATCGACGTCACTCTTCTGGCCAAAATCATCGAGCGCGGCCTGGTCAAAGACGGCCGTCTGCTGCGCGTTCGCGTTTATCTGCAAGATCGCCCCGGCGCTCTGCACAACCTCACGCAAATCCTCGCCCACGAGCGCGCCAACATCGTTGAAACCCTCCACAACCGCGCCTACTACGGCGTCAGCCTCAGCGAAACCGTCATCGACGTAACCCTGGAAACCCGCGGCGCAGCCCACATCACCGCCATCAGTCAGGCCCTGCTTGAAGCCGGCTTCCGCTTCGAGCGCATCCACTAACTCTACGGGTGCCCCAGGTCCCGCATTTGGGACCTGGGAAAGTATGAACTCAAAGCACGAAATCACGCGATCAAATACCTATCTGGAACCCTACCGCTCTCTTCTTGCATCCAAGCTACCGAGGTGCGACTTCATAAAATGGCAAAGACAGTGGCTGAAGTTTTCATCGAAACACTCGTGAAAGCAGGCGTAAAAAGGGTCTATGGCGTAGCTGGCGATTCGTTGAACGGCCTGACCGATACGATCCGCAAAAGCAAAGAAATCGAATGGCTCCATGTACGGCATGAGGAAGTGGCAGCGTTTGCCGCCGGCGCAGAGTCTCATCTGACCGGCGAGTTGACCGTCTGCGCAGGCAGTTGCGGACCCGGCAATCTTCATCTCATCAACGGCCTCTACGATTGCCACCGCAGCCGCGTTCCCGTGCTGGCCATCGCGGCGCAAATTCCCAGTAGCGAAATCGGCAGCGGCTACTTCCAGGAGACGCATCCTGAGCAGATCTTCCGCGATTGCAGTTGCTACTGCGAATTGGTCTCGCAGCCGGAGCAGATGCCGCGCGTGCTGGCCATCGCCATGCGCACAGCCATCGCCAAACGCGGTGTGGCGGTCATCGTCATTCCGGGCGATGTGGCGCTGCGCGACTGTTCCTTGCCCGCAGTCTCGCTCGGCATTCAGGATTGCGCGCCCATCATTCGCCCATCCGACAAGGAACTCGGCAACGCCGCGCAAATTCTGAACAAGGCACGCAAGATCGCCATCCTTGGCGGCGCGGGTTGCGCGGGCGCACACACTGAGTTGGTTGCCCTGGCCGAGCGCTTGCAGGCTCCCATCGTTCACGCCTTGCGCGGCAAAGAGTTCATCGAGTACGACAATCCCTATGACGTAGGCATGACCGGCCTGCTCGGCTTCTCTTCCGGCTACCACGCCATGATGAACTGCGATGCCCTGCTCATGCTGGGAACAGATTTCCCCTATCAGCAGTTCTATCCACAAAATGCAAAGATCATCCAGGTGGACCGGCTCGGCGAGCAGATTGGACGGCGTACTCCGGTTGATCTGGGCCTGATCGGCAATGTGAAAGACACGCTGGAAGCATTGCTGCCGCTGCTCGACAAAAAGAAAGACAGCTCGTTTCTCGATACCTGCCTGGGCCACTACAAAAATGCGCGCAAGAGCCTCGACGATCTCGCTGTCGACGAGCCCGGCAAATCTCCCCTGCATCCCCAATTCGTCGCAAGGATTCTGGATGAAATGGCCGCGGACGATGCCGTGTTTACCTGCGACGTGGGCACGCCGACCGTCTGGGCGGCGCGCTACCTCAAGATGAACGGCAAGCGCCGGCTGATCGGCTCGTTTATTCACGGCTCCATGGCCAATGCCCTTCCCCAGGCCATCGGCGTGCAGGCCAGTCATCCCGGCCGTCAGGTCATCGGCCTTTGCGGAGATGGCGGCTTGGCCATGCTGCTCGGCGATCTTCTGACGCTTCGCCAGCTCAGGCTGCCGGTGAAGCTGGTGGTCTTCAATAACAGCGCTCTGGGCTTCGTGGAGATGGAGATGAAAGCCGTCGGCCTGATCGACTACGGCACGGAACTGCTCAATCCAAACTTCGCCAAGCTGGCCGAATCGACGGGCGTCCTTGGCGCTCGCGTCACGAAGCCGGAAGAGTTGCGCCCCGCCTTGACCGCGGCTCTCGCGCACGATGGCCCGGCGTTGGTTGAGGTACTTGTGCACCGGCAAGAGCTGTCCATGCCTCCAACAATCAGTGCCGACCAGGCCTGGGGCTTCAGCCTCTACATGATCCGGGCGGTCTTGAACGGACGCAGCGACGAGGTGATCGATCTCGCCAAAACCAATCTCCTGCGCTAATGCAGAGAACATAGCCACAAACCATGATGTTCTGATCGATTCGAAGCGGGTCCCCAGCGGTTGCAACCTGCCGCTGCAGACCCGCTTCGATCCATGCTTGTCCTGCCCGAAATCGAGAACAAATCGGTGCTTTTCTAACCTTTTCCACATCTGTTTCAAGACATTCTCTTCCGCCCCTTTCACAATTCAATTCGTTTGCTATACTTATGAAGTTCACCCCGTGCGGAGGTGGCGAAATTGGCAGACGCACCAGCTTGAGGTGCTGGCGCCGCAAGGCATAGGGGTTCAAGTCCCCTCCTCCGCACCAAAGATTCTTTCGTCCGGGGTATCCGGACAGACTCGGAAAGCCGCCTAGAAAATGCAGATTCTTCTATACTTCGTCATTGTCCTGCACGTGATTGTGTGCCTGTTTCTGATTGGCGTCGTCCTGCTGCAGCAGGGCCGCTCGGCAGATCTCGCCGGCGCCTTCGGCGGACAGGGTTCGCAGACCGCATTCGGTCCCCGCGCAGCGGCCAACGTGCTCACCCGGCTCACCACTTGGTCGGCGGTCATCTTCATGGTCACCTCACTCAGCCTGACCGTTCTCTACGTGCGCTCCGGTGGCAGCCACTCGGTATTCGGCGACACCAACACCTCCGCTCCCGCCAAGTCTGGCAAATAAGCAGTTACAGCGATTTTTCGAGATAGATCTAAAGCGGCAGGCCACACGGTCTGCCGTTTTTTGCTGTCCGCAAGAGTTCCAGAATCTTTCTGCGATCTGAATAATTCCTATTGACACTAATATCTGTCAGATATATCTTGCAGCTATATGAAAAACAGCCGCACTGCTTACGTGATCCTTGGCGGGCTCTCGATTCAGTCGAATCTAACCGGCTACGAGTTGCACAAGGCCATTGAAGAGAACTTCGGCAGCTTCTGGGGCGAAAGCTACGGGCAAATCTATCCCACGCTGAAGCGGCTCGTGACCGAAGGTTTGATAGAGGCCTGCAAGCCAGCCTCCGCGCCCCGGAAGAGGCGCCAGGAGTACGCGCTCACCGATGCCGGACGCGCATGTCTTCGCGAATGGCTTGCCCAACCCTTCCAGAACGATCCACCGCGCAACGAATTCATGCTCAAGCTTTTTTTGGGCCGTGAGGCACCTCCTGGCGTCTCGATCGCGCATGTCCGCGAACTTCAGGAACGAAACCGGCGCACTCTCGCCACCCTGGAAGGAATCGAAAAGATGGCTCTCCAGGATCAGTCGCAAAACCCGAACAAGCCCTACTGGATGCTCACCCTCAGTCTCGGAACCACCCTGACCCGCGCCGCGCTGGAATGGGGAGAATCAGCAATCGAGCAGCTAACTTCCATGGAGGCAGTCGCCCCCCAGAAGCCATAAAGCCGTTCCGCAGCCAGTCTGTAACAGTCGTCCACCGGCTTTGCCAATCCACGGGTGAGATGAAACTGGGTGCCCCATCCATCCGCGTTCTTTGCGGATGGGTGGGAAAGCAACACGGCTCGAACGATACGAATTTGTCGTTGTTGACCTTGCGTTCTTGTTTCTTGATAACTCCAGCGTACCCAAAGGAGAATCGCACGATGCCTGCCAACGTAAAATCCAGCCGCGGTTCGCTAATCGCAGCTTGGGCCGTCGTCAGCCTGTTTCTTCTCGGTTTTTTCTTCTCTCCCGTGGGCGTCTGGACCGGCCCCATTCTGGGTGTCTGGTTCGTGGGCACACAAAAGCCCCGGCGCGGTTTTCTCTGGATGTTAGCCCTCAACTTGATTCCCAGCCTGCTCTTCGGCTGGCGCAAGTTTCCGCTGACCGGACCGCAACCGGCGCTGTCCTATCTAGGCTGGGCGTTCGTCGCCGCCGTGCTCAGCATTCTGCCGTTCACCTTCCATCGGCTGGTCAGCCCCCGCCTGCCTGGCTTCCTCGCTACACTGCCGTTTCCGCTGGCGGCCGTGGCAATTCCATCGCTTGCCCTGGCGCTCAGCTTTGGCGCTGCTCCGGCAATCGGCCTCGACAGATTTTTCGCCCTCTGGTTTGCAGCCGTGATTGTCTGGATGTGGAGCCGCGAATCGCGCGCTACCGGCTTGGTCTTCGCCGCAGGCTGTGTATGTGCGGGCGGCTGCGAGATCTTCCACCACTTCTCCGGCATGACGCTGCCGCAGACTTTGCCCAACGGCATCCTCTTTGGCTGGGGCTGGAGTTGCCTGGGCGCAGCTCTCTTGCTGAGCATCTGGGCGCTCCTCCGCCCCGTCCAATACCAGCCCTGGGCCAACCGTCAGGACGCAGTCGCCCATTTGCAAAGTCCCTTCACCGCAGCCCCGTTGCATGTGGTCAACGAAGGCCGCCAGGAAGCTCTCGTCAGCACCAGCGGTGAGCGCTTCCCCATCCGCGACGGAATTCCCATCTTCCTCAGGCCGGAAGACCTCACCGGCGACAACGGCAAATACAACCACCTGTATGAAACCATCGGCGGCTTCTACGACGACACGCAGCGCGTCTTCTGCGCACTCAAGGGCTTCGACCGCGAATCTTACTTCCGCAGTTATATGAGCCTTCTCGAAGCCAAACCCGGCGATTCGGTTCTAGAAACCTCGGTCGGCACCGGCCTCAACTACAAATACCTGCCCAGCGGCGTCAAGCTCTCCGGCCTCGATCTGTCGCCTGAAATGCTGGCCAACTGCCAGGTCAACCTGCACCGCTGGCAGATGGATGCCGACCTCTATCTGGGCAATGCCGAAAGCCTACCCTTCGCCGATTCCAGCTTCGACGTCGTCTTCCACGTGGGCGGCATCAACTTCTTCAACAACCGCGCCCAAGCCATCCGCGAAATGATCCGCGTAGCCAAACCGGGCAGCCTGCTGCTCATCGCCGACGAGACCGAGAAGCATGTGAAAGAAATCTATGAGAGAGGTCCGGGCAGTCATCTGTACAAGAACCGCAAAGCGCCAGTCAGCGCGCCCATCGATCTCGTCCCGCCCCAGATGCAGGAGATTCATCTCGAACAGATGCGGTACGGCGACTGGTACGCGCTCACCTTCCGCAAGCCAGTTTCCGCATAAGCCCGCGCCCACCGCAATGACAATCGTCTCTTCCCAAAATCTCCCCGGTGGGCTACGCTCTGAGAAGTCCTGAGTCAGCCCTCCGGCCTCTCTCCAAGTTCAACTTCCACCGGGGTACCAATGCCTTTCCGCTCTGTTTCTCTCGCGCCCAACCCGCCGCGCTCTCCGCTTCTGGCCTGGCTCTTCGATCTGCCGCTGCTGCTGGAGATCTATATCGCCATCAACCTGGCAGGACTCGCGGGCAGCGTCATCCTCACCCACTCGGCCAACCATTTCAGGAACCCGGCTGAATACATTCCCCTCTATTTCTCGGCCGACGCACCACTTTTGCTGCTGGTCGCCATCCTCGCCAAGCAGCGCTGGCACGGTCAGGATGCTTGGCGCGACATCGGCTACCTCATCGGCGGGCTGGCGGTGCTGGTTGGCCTTGCGGGCGTGGTCTATCACCTGCATAGCACCTTCTTTGCCGGACTCACCCTGCACAGCGTCGCCTATGCCGCTCCGTTTGTTAGCCCACTGGCTTACTCCGGCCTGGGTCTGCTCATCATTCTCAACCGCCTGATTGCGGTGCGCTCCATCCAGTGGGCGCGTTGGGTCATCCTGATGGCCGCCGGCGGCTTCTTCGGCAACTTCGTCCTTACCCTCATCGATCACGCCCGAAACGGCTTCCTGGTCACGGCCGAGTGGATTCCCATCCTCTCCGGCGCGCTGGCCGCCTGCATTCTTCTCGTTCCCGTCGTCCGGATCGTATCCCGGCGCTATCTCGATCTGTGTCTTGCCGTACTCGGCCTTCAGGTGCTGGTCGGCGTAGTCGGTTTCAGCCTCCACATGCACATGAACCTCTTCGCCCCAGGCCAGAGCTTCTTTGAGAAGACCGTCAACGGCGCGCCGCCCATGGCCCCGCTGCTGTTTCCCGATCTCGCCGCCTTGGCCTTGATCGGTCTCTGCGAGCTGGCCGCCCACCTGCCCAGAGAAAAACCCAGCTTCTTCGACCGGCTGTTCCATGTCTCCGCCCCTGAAGCAGAGGCTTGAGACGGCCTCGCGATAGAATGAATCCATGATCCTTGAGACCTTCCCCGTCGGCCCCTTGCAATGCAACTGCACCATCCTCGGCGATGAAGAGACCCACGAGGCTATCGTCATCGATCCCGGCGACGAGGTAAGCCGCATTGCCCGCCGCCTAAGAGAACTCGGCCTCAAGCTCAAGCAGATTCTGGTCACCCACGCGCACATCGACCATGTGGGCGGCGCGCTTCATCTGAAAAAACTCACCGGCGCGCCCATCTTTTTCAATGAGAATGACTTGCCTCTGCTCAAAATGATGGACTCGCAGGCCGGATGGATCGGCATTCCCACGCCCGATACCGCCCCGCCCGACGAGGACCTGGCCGACGGCCTGATCGTGGGCCTCGCCCGCTACCCCGCCGAGGTGCTTCATACCCCCGGCCACACCCAAGGCTCGGTCTGCCTCCACTTTGCCCCGCTCAAGCTCCTCATCGGTGGCGATACGCTCTTCGCCGGCAGCATTGGACGCACCGACCTCCCCGGCGGCAACTACCCGCAGATCATCGAATCCATCCAGAGCCGACTGCTGACGCTCCCCGATGAAACTAAAGTGCTCACCGGTCACGGTCCCGCCACCACCATCGGTGCGGAACGCACAGGAAATCCCTTCCTGCGCCTGGAATAATTTACCTCTACAAGTCCTTAATGTTGCTTTTTGTCAACGAGATGCACGGTTTACTTAAAGCATCACGTAACGCCCAGCTGGGTAATGGTACTAACGGGTTATGTATTCAAATAGTCGATCAAATTGGTTACCCCAGTACTGAATTCCCTCTCCGACGTCAGCAGGCTCACCACCAGCCAGCCGGATTCGGCCATCCCGAAAAAGTAGCCCGGCTGAACCCATACCCCACGCTCCAACAGCGCCAACACCGTCTTTTCGTCCGGCTCCAGCGCAGGAATGCGTACCACCGCGTACCAGCCGCCCTCCACTGCCAGCCGCCCCACCGCTGGTAGCTGAACCAATTGCCGGTCTAGTTCGGCCAGATTCGCCGTCACGCGCTCCTGAATCTGCCCCTGCATCGCTCCCCGGCCTTTCAGCCACTTAGGCAGAGCGCATTGCACCGGCGCGTTCATTGAGAGAAACGTATCGGCAATAACCTCCAACCTGTCCAGCGCTGCATCCGCTTCCGGGCCAGTCACTGCAATCCAGGCAGCCTTCATCTGCGGCAACCCGGCAATCTTGCTCATGCCGCTCACCACGTACACCGGAACCCCGTCCAGCCCAGCGGCAAAGCTCTTGGGCTTTGTGCCCAGCCCGAAGTCCAGAAAAACCTCGTCCACAATCAGCGAAAGGTCGAACTCCCGGCACAACTGGGCCAGCGCTTCGGCCTCCCACGGCTTCGTGAAGTGCCCCGTGGGGTTGTTGGGATGAACCAGCACAATGGCCCGCGTCTGCGGCGTAATGGCCTGCCGCAAGCCCTCCGGGTCGATCTGCCAGCCAAAGTCATAGACCAGCGCGGCATTCTTCAGCCGCACATCGTCCAGCACAGACAAAAAGTCGAAGAGCGGATAGCCCGGCAGCAGCGCCAGAATCTCGTTGCCCGGATCGCACAGCAGCCGAAACAAAAAGCTATAAGCCTCGCTGGTGCTGGTGGTGAGCACAATCCGGCTCGGGGCCAGCTTCACCCCGTGGTCCGCGTAGTAGCCGCAAACCGCCTCCCGCGCCGTCAGCAAACCCCTCGGCTGCGGATCGTAGTCCAGCGCCTTGGGGTCGGCCAGCGCCGCCAGCAGTTCGTGATCATAGGTAAAGCCGCAGCGCGTCGGATTCGAGGCCGTCAGGTCGGCAATCGGCAGCCCGGCCTGTATGCGCTCGCGGTGCGCGCGCGCCAGTTCGCTCTCTTCCGTGTTCCAGTTTGTCCGCTTCGAAAAGCGCATAAGCTCCATCCTATCAACAAGTAGCCGTCGTCTCATCGTCCCCGCTGGGGCTCATCGTGCACAATAAGAGCAGGCGTCCTTTTCAACCATACACGGATGCCGCCGGGAGGAACATTGGCTCTGCGCGCTGTTGTCTTCGACTATGGAATGGTACTCACTGGGCCGCAAGACCCCGAAGCGCACGCTGCCCTGCTGCGCATCACCGGACTGCCTTTGGACCGCTTTGAGAGCCTTTACTGGGCCGACCGCCACGCCTACGACGAAGGCAAGCTCACGGGCCTCGCCTTCTGGCAGAAGTTTCTCCGCGAAGCCGGTCTGCCGCCCAATCAGGCCATGGCCGAGGAACTGAATCTGTGGGACGCCCGCATGTGGACCACCGAGAACCCCGCCATGCTCTCCTGGCAACTCGCTCTCAAGCAGCGCGGCCTACTCACCGGCATCCTCTCCAACATGGGCGACAACGTGCTCGACAACATGAAACGCACCTTCGACTGGCTCCCGCGCTTCGACGTTCTGGTCTGGAGTTATCAGTTGCTCCTGGCCAAGCCCGACCCGGCTATCTACCACTATTTGCTCAAGGAACTTGGCACCCGCCCTGAAGAAACGCTCTTCATCGACGACCGTCTGGTCAATGTCGAAGCCGCACAGGCGCTCGGCATGAAAGCCCTCGAGTTCACCACCGTCGATCACCTGCGCGCTGATCTGATCGCGCAAGGCCTCGACGCCCTACTTCCCTTGCCCGCCTGAACTCAACCGTCTACCGCGGCATCCAAATTCTGTACTCCCCCGACACGTGCATCAGGCTCATGATGTAGAGCATCCCGTCGTAATAGCGCTGGTGTCCGCTGGGGATGGGCGCTTTCCATAGCTCGTCCACAAACTTGTCCTTCACCGGCTTGGTCGCCGCTAGGCTGGCCACCGCGCTGGTCGCCACCAGGGTCGCCGAGTGGTCCTTCGAGAGGGCCGTTCCATCCAGCATGTACTGATTCACATACGTGTCGATCCCTTGCGAATAGAAGAAAGCCTGGATGCGGTCGCTCAGCACGCGCTCCCGCGGGTCCTTGGCCCACCACGACCAATCCACTGACCAGTTGCTCTGCGTCCTGCAGGCATCGAACGAGAAATCCCCGGCATGAGGATTCCACTCGATCGGATGCGGCGTACCGTCAAAGTTCGCATAGTCGGCATTCAATCCAGTCTTCGGATTGGTGGCTTTCTGAAAGTACTCCCTGCTCACCCGCGCCGCCTCGGCCCAGAACGCCCGATCTGCCACCGGACCCCAGCGCGCCCATAACTCATAGAACGCGGGCAGGTGATAACTCGGATCGCTGAAATCCGCCTTTCCTTCAACCGGAGTGAAACGGATCATCTTCGCTTCTTCGTTCATTTCCGCGCCTACCGTGCGCTCGCCGAACTTGGTCGGTCCGGTGCGCCTTTCCCGATGGCGCATCGTAGTCAGCAGTTCGTCGGCCTGTGCCTTGTAGTTGTAGATTCCCGCCCCATTGCCCCAGCGATTGGCGGCAAAGTACAGCGCCATCGCATAGTACTCTTCGCCGTCCGGCGCTGCCGTCTCGTCGTTCGGCTCCCCGCTTACTTTGCACGACCACGAAAAATAACCCTGCGAAGGATGCGTAGGCGAGCTGATGTACATATAGGTCTTCGACCAGTTCCACAGCGCATCGAACTCCGCCTTGTGATTCAGTTGCACCGCAATCATCATCCCGTACGACATGCCCTCGGTGCGCACATCGTGATTGTTGATGTCGCTCAGGTAAGCCAGCGCTCCATTGGCGTTCGAGCCTGCAGCAAAGTAAACCGCCTGCGTCTCCGGGTCGCCGTGGAAGAGCTGCTGAAAGGCCATAGCAATTTTGGCGTCGATCTCCGCCTTGGGGTGCCCGGTCTCGGCAAACAGGTTGCGGTAGTGGTGTGTGACGTAAGCTCCGTGGCCGTCGTCCATCTGTACAGTCTTGGTCGGCGCGGCTTGTCCCAGCGCGGTGGTTGCGAACAGGCCAAGAATCAGTGAAGCAAGAGAGAATCTACAGGTCATCTGTGAGGGCTCCAGTCAGGCGAAACCATCTTACCAAATCGCTTTACTTCGATCCAGATTTCGAGCCTGCGCTTCGCCCCAACGGGTCCCCCTATCTACCTCACTTCCAACCCTTGCTCTGTTGTTCTACACTGGTTTGCCTTTGGAAGCTGGTCCGCTCAATCGTTTAACTCGAAGCCGCTGACCAAAAGAACAACTCGTCGCGAGGTCTGCGTCCCCCGTTGGACTCTGATCGGTCGAGACATACAGCAGGAGTGCCAAAAGTGATTTCATTGCAGAGAATGACAGAATTATGCACGGCCAAACGGACCGTGATAGGGCTCGCTCTGGTGTTGAGCGCCGGTATGGCGCTGGCCCAGACCGTGCCAGTCGTCACCGGCGACGCGCGCGTCGACAAGCTGCTCAGCCAGATGACCCTCAAAGAAAAGCTCACCCTCATCTCTGGAACCCATGAGGATCCGGCGGTCTATCAGGGGCAGGCCGGCTATCTTGCCGGAGTTCCGCGCCTGGGCATCCCTGGGTTGCGCTTTGCCGATGGGCCGCCCGGAGTGCTCACCCGCCACCCCTCGCAGGCTGAGACGGCCACCATGGGCGTAGCCGCCACCTTCAGCCGTAAATCGGCTCACGACAACGGACTGGTCATCGGCCGCGAAGACCGTGCTCTGGGCATCGACGTTTCTTTGCAGCCCTTCGTGAACATCGACCGCGACCTCGAGTTTGGCCGCGGCTACAACACCTTCGGCGAAGATCCGTTCCTCTCCGGCGAACTGGCCGCCGCCCAGATCAAGGGCATCCAATCCCAGCACGTCATGGCCCAGGTCAAGCACTTCGTGGGCTACGACTCCGACGGCGCCAGCACATTCATCGACGACCAGACCCTGCATGAGATCTACGTCGCCCCATTCGATGCCGCCATCAAGGCCGGCGTCTCCTCCATCATGTGTTCCTACAACCGGCTCAACGGAACCTTTGCCTGCGGCAATGAGTCCTCGCTGACCAAAATCCTCCGCGACGAAATCGGCTTCAAGGGATTCGTCACCTCCGACTGGGGCGCGGTCCACGCCGTCAACTTCATCAACGCTGGCCTGGACATGGAGATGCCCGGCGAACCAACGCCCGGCGCCGCCTGGTCCATCCCATCGTTCTTTGACATGCAGCCCGTGCCCCCTCCTCCTCCGGCGCGTGCGGCCGGTGCAGCCGATGATGCTGTTGAAAGCATGTTCGGCGGCCACATTCCCGAAGAGCCCGTTCCAGCGCGCGGCAGCATGGGCGACTTCGGCGTCAAACTCGACCCCAAGAAGATGCCCGATGCCCTCAAGGACGGCTCCGTCAACGAAGCGGCCATTACCCGCGCCGCCGGCCGCGTTCTCTATGAGATCGTCCACTTCGGCTATCTCGACGGCCAGTCCAAGCACGAAGTCACCGCGCAGTCCATCGAAGACAACGCCAAGATCATCCAGAAGACCGGCGAAGAAGCCGCCGTGCTCCTGAAAAATGAAGGCGGCGCGCTGCCCTTGAAAGCGGCCGATCTCGATTCGGTTGTTCTCATCGGACCCACCGCCCTCCAGGTCGACGCCATCGGCATCAACGGCGAGCGTTCCGTCGGGCTGCCTGAACGTCAGGTCGGCCCTCTCGATGCTCTCAAGAAGATCACCGGCAACCAGAACATCCAGTTCGCCGTGGACGACGACATGACCGGCACCACAATCCCGGCCAGCGCCTTCAGCCACGACGGCAAGCCCGGCCTGGAGCGCACTGGCTCCGGCGCTCCGCAAACCGACGCCGTAATCGACTTCACGGGTTCCAAAGCTTTGGCCCCCAACTCCACCGTCACCTGGAAGGGCTCGTTCACCGCGCCTCATGCCGGCACTTACTGGATCTATCTGCAGGCCATGGGCACCAACGCCAACATCTCTCTCGACGGCAAGCGTCTGGCTGGCACCGGCGTCTTCCAGGGCGGCGTGCATGGCGACATCCTGCAAGCCAACCAGGACAACGCCATTCCCACCACCGACAAGCTCGACAACGTGCGCCGCTCGGTTGAGTTGACCTCCGGCCCCCACGCTATCGAGATCAAGACCAGCCCCGACACCTCCAACGCTCCTGTTCAGGTACGCCTCAACTGGTACACCCCCGAACAGCGCAAGGCCGACCACGAGTCCGCCATCGCTGCCGCCAAGAACGCCAAAACCGCGGTAGTCTTCCTATGGACCCGCCTCGCGCCCGTCTTCGGCCTTCCCGGCGAGCAGAACAAGCTCGTTGAAGAAGTGGCCGCCGTCAACCCCAACACCATCGTCGTACTCAACGTCAGCCAGCCTGTTGCCATGCCCTGGGCCGACAAGGTCAAAGCCATTCTCCAGATGGGTTGGCCCGGCGACGAGGGCGGCTGGTCCACGGCCAACCTGCTCGCTGGCAAAGTCAGTCCTGCCGGCCGTCTCCCCGTCACCTGGGGCAAGCGGCTTGAGGACTACGCCGCCACCGATCCCAAGCACCCCGAGCGCTCCAAGAAGGGTGTGGACGGAAAGACCACCTACAGCGAAGGCGTCAACGTCGGCTACCGCTGGTTCGATAAGGAGAAGATCGATCCGCTCTTCCCATTCGGCCACGGCCTTAGCTACACCACCTTTGCCTACTCCGATCTGAACGTCGCCAAAGCCTCCGATGGCGGCCTCGACGTTAAGGTCCAGATCAAGAACACCGGCAGCATGGAAAGCGACGAAGTTCCCCAGGTCTATCTGGGAGCGCCCGCCGCCATCCCCGCTGGCATTCAGTTCCCGGTCCGCTCCCTGGCCGCCTTCGACCGCATTCACTTAGCTGCGGGCGAAGCCAAAACCGTCACCCTCCACGTGCCCCAGCGCCAGTTGCAGTACTGGTCCACCAAGGACAGCAGGTGGATCACCGCAACCGGCAAGCGCACCCTCAGCGTGGGCGCATCCTCCCGCGACCTGCGCCTCAACCAGACCATCGACTAACAATCAACCAGCACGCAGAAAAGCCGGGGCTCTCTTGCCCCGGCTTTTCTATTTCCACTTCACTTGTTCCAACTAAAGTGCTGCGAAGGATCCCAGCTTGGTCATCTGGCCTGAAGACATCTGCTCCATCGCAGGTAGTCAGCTCACAGCTCAATTCCCGCGCCTTCTTTCTGGCGCGGGCTAGCCGAAGGCGGCTGCCCCACCGCAGGTGGTTATTGAGCCATTCCCAGCCCCACCAGGTTAGCGGCTGCAATGATCACAAGGATGCCCGCCCACAGCAGCCGTCGCGGCCTGCTGCCTACGCCCATCCACTCGCCCAGCACCAAGCCCAGCAGACCGCCGCACAGCACGTACATGCTCATGTGCAGCGTCCAGTTCACGTAAGAGAACCGCTGCGGAATATTCGACGCGCCCCAGGCATAGAAAAAGAACTGCAAGTACCACATGATCCCGCCCAGAGCAGCCGTCGCCATGTTGCGCGCCAGCACGCCCACGGGCTGGCCCAAATCCGTGCGCAGCGAGATTTGCTTTTGCGTCGCCAGCCGGAAGAAGCAGTAGCCCCAGTTGACCAACGACCCGCCACCCATGATCAGTACATAGGCAGGCAGCGCAGCGTAGAGCGGGTTCACACCCAGATGCAGCGCCGCCTGTTCCATCGGTTTCGCCGCGGCAATGCCAAACGACATGCCCGACGAAGTGAAGCCGCACAGAATGGCGACCGCGATGCCCAGCTTGACGTTGAATTCCTCCAGGCGCCCCCGCCGCTGTACTTCTTTGAGATGCCCCGCCCAACTCACGGTGGCCACACCCACCACGGCCACCAGCACGCCGGCCATGGTGATCAAGCCGCTCCGTGTGGCAAACAGCAGGGCCGCCTGCCCTTGCACAAGCGGCGGCAGCAGCGTGCCCACAATCAGCGTCAGCCCGATCGCCATGCCGATGCCCAATGACAAGCCAAGATGCCGAATAGTCAACCCGTAGGTGATGCCTCCCACGCCCCACAACGCGCCAAACAGGGCGACCCGCAACAGCATCGGCCAACCCATTGAAGCATAGAAGCCGTGAAAATCAGGCAGCAGCATCAGGCTGACGCAGACGGGCATCAGAATCCACGAGAAGACACCGGAAATCGACCAAGTCGTCTCCCACGACCACTTCTTCACCCGCTCCAGCGGCACATAGAACGAGGCAGCCATCGCCGCCCCCAGCAAGTGCCAGCCGATTCCCGCCACGACAGACGCCATTTCCACTCCTCGCGCCACCGTTGCCGTGCGCATGGGTTCAGTATTTCATCCGGTGCATTCGGCTCAGTTCTTTGGCCGCTTGATTTTGTATTCACTATGGGTGCCCCAGGACCGGGGTCCCCGCGGACTGGTCCTCGTCCGTGGGGTGGAGGTCCCGCATTTGGGACCTGGGAAAGCATGAACTTATCGCACGAAATCACACCGCCAAAAACCTACAGTGACCCTGCGTACCCAGCCAACGCCGAAGAGGCAATCAACAGCAGCAGCCCAGCCGCCAGCAGCCCGCGTGTCTTCCTCCCCGTGCCTTTCCACTCGCCTAGCAAAATACCCAGCAACTGGCTGAACAGAATCGAAGCGGCCATCAGCACCGCCCAGCCGATATAGGATGTTTTGCCCATGCTCGGCTCGCCGGTCTTGAAGCACACAAACTGCAAGCACCACAGCAGGCCTGCCAAGCTGGCGAAAAACAAATTGCTCCCCACCGGCGCGCCAGCTTTCACGTAGTCGCCCGCCGTGCGATTACGGAAGTTGAGCACCAGGCACCATCCGCCGTTGATCAGGAAGCCGCCCATCAGCACCACCACCAGCACGGGAATCCCCGCCCAGGTAATCGTGGTAACCGGCTCGGTCGATAACGACAGCTTCTGTATCCCCGGCCCTCCCTGCAACCCAAAGCTCATCGCCGAGCTCATCAGCCCAGAGAAAATCGCCGCGATCATTCCCTTGCGGAAGTTGAATTCGGCAACCGTCTTTTTCTTCTCTTCCTCTGGCAGTTCCTGCTCCTTCGAGCGCCCGGCCAGTCCTACGCAGACAATGCCCACCAGCGAAACCGCCGCAGCAGCCACTGACGCCAACCCTCCCGGCGTATGGAACATCGCAGCCATCGCCGCGCTACCCTTCAGCAGCGGCGGAATCAGCGTGCCCGTGGCCGAAGTCAGCCCCGCGCCCATCGCCAATCCCAGACCCACGCCCAGGTAGCGGATCATCAGGCCCCATGTCAGCCCGCCGAATCCCCACAACATGCCGCAGATCAGGCAGTACACAATCTCCTGCCGAGGCGCGGCGTGCAACACCGCCAGCGTATTCGGAGCCGTGGTGAAGGCCAAAATCCACGGCACCAGCACTAGACCAACCAGCGCATAGACCAGCCAGTAGCTCTCCCATGCCCACTTCTTGACCTTGGAAAACGGCAGATAAAAGACAGCTCCCGATAGCCCGCCCAACATGAAAAGGAAGATCCCAAACATCGGATTCGCGGCATTCACTTCGTTCATCGTTCAATCTCCTTGCTACGTTGTACGGCCCGTGAACCGACCCTGCGCAGATGACACTGGGTGCCCCATCCTTCGCGCTTCTTGCGAAGGGTGGGAAAGCAGTCAAGCTGGAGCCCAAATTACTTCCACCACACACACTGGGTGCCCCATCCTTCGCGTTTTTTGCGAAGGGTGGGAAAGCAGCCGGGCTGGAACCCGACATCTCCCCGCTTCCTACTCCAGGTTCACAGTGAAGCTGTAACTCCCCGCCGCCAGTTCAAATCCGTCCGCCGTAGCCTTGGCCAGTTTGCTCTGGGTGAGCGAAACGCCCTCCAGCTTGTACTTCCCTGCCACATCCTTGTTCAGGAGCCCCGTAGTGTTGGCCGGCAGCGTCACGTGCCACTCCGCCGTCGTCCCCTTCACCGTCCAGTCGGAATGAATCTTCCCATAAGCCGAGTCATAGTCGAATGCAATGCGTCCCAGCCGCGCATCGAACACCGGGTGCAGCGCCACGGTATGGAAGCCCGCTGCCAGAGGCGTTGTATCCACGCCCGCCGCGTAGCGGTAGATCCAATCCGCCACCGCGCCATACGCGTAGTGGTTATAGGAGTTCATGCTCGGATCGTCCTTCATCTGGTCGCCGTTCCACCGCTCCCACATAGTCGTCGCGCCGTGCCCCACCAAGTAGCCCCACGACGGGTATTCTGTGTTGAGCAGCAGTTTGTAGGCCAGCTTCGTATTCCCTGCCTTGGTCAGCTCTTCCAGCAAAAACGGAGTTCCCAGGAATCCCGTCGCCAGCAATCCGTGATTGGCTTCAATCTTCTCGGCCAATTTCTCCGCCGCTGCCGCACGCAAATTTTCCGGTAGCAGATTCATATGCAGCGCCAGCACGTAGCCAGCCTGCGTTGCGCCCCCATTGCTCTTGGCGTTGGGATTGTTAATTGCCCCAAACGGCGACGGACTGTTATCCGCTCCGGCCACAAACCCATCGTCGTGTACAAACTGCTTTTGAAAGGCCGTGCGAATCTTCTCGAATTGCTGCGCGTACTTCGCCTCTTCCGCAGTACGTCCGGTTGCGTGCGCCATCTGCTGCATCAGCGTCGTGTCGTACGCCCAATACGCAGTAGCCACCAGCAAGTAGTCAGTGCGACCCTCCGGCGAGAGCCAGTCCCCAAACGGAATTCCGCTCTCGTTCTTCCACAGTCCATCCGGATTGGCGGCTTCGATGGCCTTCAGATACTTCTCCATCGCCGCCCAGTTCTGCTCAATCACGCTGGTGTCGCCCGTCTGAATCCACGAGGTCCAGGGAATAATCACTCCCGCATCACTCCAGCCCGCGCCAGAGTTTGCCGACCTCGTCGCCGTTCCCGGCGCATAGATGCCGAAGTACGGCGTGCCTGCCTGCGTGCCGCGAATGTCTCCCGCATACTTGCGCGAGAAGGCCGCCAAATCCATGTTGAAGCTCGCCGCCCGCCAAAACACTTCGGCGTCCGCGGTCCAGCCCAGCCGCTCATCGCGCTGTGGGCAGTCCGAAGGGATGCCCACAAAGTTCGACCGCTGGCCCCACAGAATGTTGCTCCACAGTTGGTTGATCATTGCGCTGCCGGTTTCCAGCTTCGCGGTGAAAGGTGCGTCCGTATGCAGCACCAGAACCGCCACCGCATCCTTGCCCGGAGCCTTCGCCAGCCCGCTCACCTCCACATAGCGGAAGCCATGGAAGGTAAACTGCGGCACAAACTCTTCCACTCCCTTGCCGCTGAGAATGAAGTGGTCCGTCGCCTTGGCCGTGCGCAGGTTCTCGGTATAAATCGTACCGTCGTCGTTCACAATCTCCGCAAAGCGCACCCGCACATCGGTGCCCGCAGGCCCCGCAACGCGCAGCCGTTCTACCCCTGAAAGATTCTGCCCAAAGTCGTACACATACACGCCCGGCTTGGGCTCCTTCACCGACTTCGCTTCCATGGTCCGTTCCACGCGAATCGACGGATAATCCTGCGCGGCTATCTCGACTGGTTTGGGCTCAATCGACAGCACCTGCTTCCATGCCGCGTCCTTGAATCCCGCCGTGTTCCAGCCCGCCTGCACGAGCCTCGCGTCCTGGCTCTCGCCGTCGTAAATTTCCGCATGCAGAATATTGGTCGTGCTCGCCTGCCAGCTTGCGTCCGTCGCCACCCACTCCACGCTGCCATCCGTGTGCTCAATGCGCAACTGGGCCTTCAGCGCAGGCGGCGTATCGCCATAGTTGTTAGGCTGCTGAAACCACTCCAGCGGAGTCTCATACCAGCCCGGCGCAAGCAGCGCAGCGATGGCATTCTTCCCATTTGCAACCAGCGCCGTCACGTCGTAAGTCTGATACTTCACCTGCTCGCGAAAATCGGTCCAGCCCGGCGCCATCACATCGTCGCCCACCCGCTTGCCGTTTAAAAATAGCTCATATGCGCCCAGCGCCGTCGCGTACAGTCGCGCCGACTTCACCGCTGCCTTCACCGTAAAGTCGTGCCGCAGAGCCTTCACCGAATCGGGAATCCACGGATGCCCAGCCGCCGCTGTCATCGGTCCTGTCACCACCGGCGCAACCACTGCCGTCTTCCAGCCCGCGTCGTCAAAGCCCTTCTGCTGCCAGCCAGCCACCGCGTGCGTTGCCGTCTTCCAGTCCGTTCCGCTGACAAACGTCTGCGTCGCACCGTCCGCGTACTCCACCACCAGCGTCGCGTTCATCTGCGGTGCTGCGCCCGTGGCCATCCCGTTCGGGTTCGCCACATAATGCACGGCCTCAATCGCAATGCTGTTCGCGCCGCCGCTCAGTTGCCCCGTCACGTCCGCGCGGACATACTTCTTCCACGGCATCTGCTTCCATGCCGGAAACGGATCCGCCTTCAGCACCTGCGCGCCATTCACCCATGCCGCAACCGTGTCTTCCCCCGTGGCGTACAAAGCCGCATGACGCACCGGCTTGGCCAGCGTCACCGTTTGCCGATAGGCAAAGTGCTGCTCCGTTCCCTTTTCCTCGGCCAGCGCCTTGGCGTCCGGATTCGCAATCCACGCCGCAGGAGCCTTCCGCACAGCAGCCTCTTCCGCCGTCTCGAACCCCACCCACTGGGCGCGCCAAGCCTCCTGCTTCAGCAGGCCCGTCTCCCACCAGCCAATCTCGCTTGCCGCATACGGCTTGCCCGCCGCGTCCCACACCTTCACGCACCAGAAGTACCGCGTGCCCGCTGCAACCGCCGGTCCTTTATAGACCACATTCAGTGCCTGGTCCGACTCCACGTGACCGCTGTCCCACACGTCCGCTTTGCCCTGCCTGAGCAGCTCCGCCTTCGAGGCAACCAATACCTCATACGCCGTCTGCTTCGCACCTCGCGCCCGGTCCTGCAATTGCCATGACAGCCGCGGCGCTGGATCGTCCAGCCCCAAAGGCGACTTCAGGTTGTCCGTGCGCAACTCCACCGGCCCGGCAAGTGCCGCAGCCCGCAACGCCGTCAGCGGCAACGCCGCCGCTCCCAGAACCATACCCAGTGCGATCCAACGCATCGTTCTCATTTCCATCTCTCCGCTCACCCTTCAAAAAGAAGCCAGATGATTCTCCAGCTTTCTCCCCTGCTTTGGAAAGCCGAATGTCGCCACCAACTTTAGCGCCCATAGTGGATGAAACTGGGTGCCCCATCCTTCGCAGTTTTTGCGAAGGGTGGGAAAGCAGCCAAGCCAGAATCAGATTCACCCCAACCCCGTCCTTTTTTTCTCTCCCAGCCCCGCACACCGTGCCCCCAGCCTTCGCGGTTTTTCGAGAAAAATTGCGAAGGTGGGGAAAGCATACATTCCACGAGCGTTCTTTTCCCGGCATCCCAGCTCAGAACGGAGGACTCCAAGCAGACTTCCTCAAATGAAATGTTTTCAAGGCAGAATAACCTTATGCAAGCCGGGATACCTTTGTCAAAGCCCCCGCAACCCTGCGCCAGACCTGCCCCTCAGACAAAAGAAAACAAGGCAAAATCCCCCTCGCGTTACACTCTCTTCATGGCCATTAGTCTCTACGCCGCCACCACCAGCCACGGCAAACTGCGCGACTTCCGCACTGCCGCCGCCGTCCACGCCCTGCACATCGATCCCTTGCCGGGTCTCAACACCATCCCCGCCCCAGAAGAGACCGGCGCAACCTTTGCTGAAAACGCCACCCTCAAGGCCGTCTACTACTCCCGCTTTGCCCCCGGCCTTTGGGTCATGGCCGACGACTCCGGCCTTGAAGTGGATGCCCTCGGAGGCGCTCCCGGCGTGCGCTCCGCCCGTTTTGCCGCCGACGCCGGCATGGTCGACTCGCACGACGCCAACGACAATACCGATGTCTGGAACAACACGCTCCTGCTGCAGCGTCTCGACGGCGTTCCCGCCGCCCAGCGCACCGCCCGCTATCGCTGCGTCCTGGTCGCCGCCCAGGGTGGCGTGCCCCTGCACACTGCCGAAGGCACGGTCGAAGGCGTCATCCTTGAAGCCCCACGCGGCACCGGCGGCTTTGGCTACGATCCGCTCTTCTACCTGCCCGCCCTCGACAGCACCATGGCCGAATTGGAGCTTGGAGCCAAGCTCGCCCTCAGCCATCGTGGCCGCGCTCTTGCCGCCTTGTTGCACCAGCTAGGCGTGTAATCCCCCATGCCTAGACAGTAAAAAATTAGTAGCGCTGCGTGCCTTGACGAAGGTGATGCAGGACACTAATAATGAATCCAATTCCGACTAGGTATCCCTCTTCCCCAAGCCGAACCCCTAGCCTCCCGGAACATTCACCCTGTAGCTTTTAGGAGCCGAACGTCATGGCAACTGCTCAACCTCCTGCCGCGCACACCCTCAGCCGCGGCGTTCAGCCGTTGCGCGCTGCCCAGGGAACCTCGTTCCTCTGGCGCAAGCTGCACTCGCTGCTGGGCATCATCCCCATCGGTACCTTCCTTATCGAGCACCTGCTCTCCAACTTCGAAGCCCTCAAAGGCCCCATTGCCTATGGCGCACAGGTCAAGTTCCTTAATGGCCTGCCCCTGGTACGCGTCCTGGAGTGGGTCTTCATCTTCCTGCCCATCCTCTATCACGCCTTCTACGGCCTCTATATCTGGCTGCGCGGCAAGTCCAACATCGTCTACTACCCCTGGGCGGGCAACTGGCTTTATACCTCCCAGCGCTATACCGGCCTCATCGCCTTCGTCTATATCGCGCAGCACGTCGCGCGCCAGCGCTTCATGGGCATCAGCCTGCCAGAGAATCCCGGAGCCGCCTTCGCCAAGGTGCAGCAGGAACTGGCCAATCCCTGGATGCTGGCCTTTTATGTCATCGCCATGATCGCCATCTGCTGGCACTTCTCCTACGGCGTCTGGCTCTTCGCGGCCAAGTGGGGCATCACCCCCGGCAAAGTCGCCCGCAAGCGCTTCGGCTACGTCTGCGTCGCTCTGGGCCTGGCCCTCGCCGTCATCGGTCTAGCCGGTATCTATGCCTTCGTCGGACCCGTCGCTTCCAGCTTCTAGCCAGCATTAGGCAGGGTGCCCCAGGTCTCGCTTTTGAGACCTGGGAAAGCACAAATGAAAGGTTCACTTCATGGCAACACCCAGAATCATCGTCGTAGGCGGAGGCTTGGCCGGACTGGCCGCGGTCATCAAGATCGCCGAAGCCGGCGGCACCGTTGACTTGTTCTCCATCGTCCCCGTCAAGCGCTCGCACTCCGTCTGTGCCCAGGGCGGCATCAACGCCGCCAAGAATCTCAAAGGCGAAGGCGACACCACAGACAAGCACTTCGACGACACCATCTACGGCGGCGACTTCCTGGCCAACCAGCCCCCCGTCAAGGCCATGTGCGAAGCCGCCCCGGCCATCATCGACCTGCTCGACCGCATGGGCGTGCCCTTCAATCGCACCCCCGAGGGCCTGCTCGACTTCCGCCGCTTCGGTGGTACACTCTACAACCGCACCGCCTTCGCCGGAGCCACCACCGGGCAGCAGCTTCTCTACGCGCTCGATGAGCAGGTCCGCCGCTACGAGTCCGAAGGCAAAGTCAAAAAGTACGAGGGCTGGGAGTTTCTCTCCGCCGTCCTCGACTCCAAAGGTGCAGCCCGCGGCATCACCGCCCTCGACCTGCGCGCCATGGAGCTCCGTTCCTTCCCCGCCGACGCCATCATCATCGCCACAGGCGGCGCAGGCGCAATCTTCGGCAAAAGCACCAACTCCGTCATCTGCACCGGCTCCGCCCAGTCCGCTCTCTTCCAGCAAGGCGCCTACTACGCCAACGGCGAATTCATCCAGGTCCACCCCACCTGCATTCCCGGCGAAGACAAGCTGCGTCTCATGTCGGAGTCGGCCCGCGGAGAAGGCGGCCGCGTCTGGGTTCCGCGCACCCCCGGCGACCCGCGCCCCGTCAAGCAGATTCCCGCCTCCGAGCGCTTCTATTTTCTAGAAGAGTGGTATCCCAAGTACGGCAACCTGGTCCCGCGCGACGTCGCCACCCGCGCCATTCACAAGGTCGTCTATCAACTCGGCCTGGGCCTCGACGGCCAGCCCATGGTCTATCTCGACCTCACCCACATCGACCGCGCCACCCTCAATCGCAAGCTTGAAGGCATCCTCGAAATCTACGAGAAGTTCGTCGGCGTCGATCCCCGCGACGAGCCCATGAAGATCTTCCCCGGCGTCCACTACACCATGGGCGGCCTCTGGGTCGACGTCAACCAGATGACCAACATCCCCGGCCTCTTTGCCGCCGGCGAGTGCGAGTACCAGTACCACGGCGCTAATCGCCTCGGCGCAAACTCCCTGCTCAGTTGCATCTTCGGCGGCTTTGTTTCTGGTCCAAATGCACTTAGGTACGCAAAAGGCCTGGAAGGCCCTGAAGGCGACGGCGGCCACGCTGCGGAACTGGCCCGTCAGGCCGAGATCAACAGCAAACTGCTCAACAACGTTGGCACGGAAAACCCCTTCAAGCTATGGCGCGAACTGGGCCAAACCATGACCGAGCACGTCACCGTCATCCGCTTCAACAAGGGCCTGAAAGAAGCCGACGAAAAGGTCATCGAGTTGATCGAACGCTACAAGAACGTCAACCTCAGCGACCGCAGCCAGTGGGCCAACACCAGCTTCGCCTTTGCCCGCCAGTTGAAAAACATGCTGGAGCTATCCCGCGTCATCGCCCAGGGAGCGCTCCTCCGTGACGAGTCCCGTGGCGCGCACTACAAGCCCGACTTCCCCAACCGCAACGACGAAAAGTTCCTCAAGACCACCAAGGCCAGCTTCACCGGTGCAGTAGCCGGGCCTCGCTTTGAATACGAAGAAGTCGATACCCAATTCATCAAGCCCCGTCCGCGCAACTACGACGCCGCCAAATAAGGGAGACTGACAATGGCAGACAAAAAAGTAACATTGGAAATCAAGCGCCAGGCCAGCCCCGACGATCCCGCCGTGTGGGAAACCTTCGAGCTTGACTGGCGTCCCGGCATGAACGTCATCACCGCCATCATGGATATCGCCGCCAATCCTGTGACCGCCGACGGCCACCCAACCACGCCGGTCACCTACGACTGCAATTGCCTTGAGGAGATTTGCGGCTCCTGCGCCATGCGCATCAACGGCAAGGCCCGCATGGCCTGCTCCGCCCTCCTCGACAATCTGGACCAGCCCATCCGCCTTGAGCCGCTCAGCAAATTCCCCTTGGTGCGCGACCTGCAAGTGGATCGCTCCGTTCTCTTTGAAAATCTGAAGGCCGTCAAAGCCTGGATCCCCATCGACGGCACCTATGATCTAGGTTCTGGCCCGCGCGTCTTCCCGCAGCAGCAGGAAGTGAACTACCCGCTCTCCAACTGCATCAGTTGCACCTGCTGCATGGAGGTCTGCCCGCAGTTCAATATCGATACGGGCTTTGTCGGCGCTGCTACCATCGCTCAGGTCAAGCTCTTCAACAACCACCCAACAGGCAGCGTGCTCAAGGAAGAGCGCCTGCGCGCCTTGGCTGGCGATGGCGGCATTCAAGAGTGCGGCTTCGCCCAGAACTGCGTCGAAGTCTGCCCCAAGCAGATTCCCCTCACCAGCGCCATCTCCGACGTCAGCCGCGACGTGATCCTGCAAAAGGCCAAAGACTTCCTGCGCAGTTAGCCGCCACCAAGAGACGCATAAGCCGACTCAACTCAACTATGTTTTTAAGCTCGTATCAAGCACCAACAGGGTGCCCCATCCTTTCCGCAGTCTCATCGCGGAAAGGGTGGGAAAGCAAAAACTCCTCAAAAACAGCCAAAAATCGCTCAAAACTGCTCAAAAACAGGCAAAAATCAGCCTTTTTGTGGGTTGCAGGACGGAAGTTAATCCATTGTAAGTTATTCATATTGTGTGGCTTATCTGCATATATAGGGTTATAACAGGAGCTGCAAATTGGGGGGAGGGGGTGGGGTATTGAGGGCAAAACGCGTGCAAAATGCTGCTATTTTGCGCCGGGTACATCTCTAGCCATCTGCCAGTGTGCGCCAAGGGAGAGTAATGATCGGCAAGCGGAGTCGAAGGGTGAGGTTTGTTGTTCTCCCATGTCTCAAAAGCGAGACATGGGACACCCGATCTTAACTACTCAGACCTGGGCCACCCGCCCGGCCGCCAGTTGGAGGTGCTTCCGCACGGCGAAGTGAAGCCGTTTGAACTTGCGCGTCGCTCCGACTCCGCTGGACGATGCCCCTTGTGGTATATTTCCCAGTTGAAGAGAATCACTCTCATTCGACGCACGGGGAAAGCCGTATTTTAAGGACGCGGATGCTCTCATGGGAACGAGAATTCAAGGACTAAAGAGTTACCACAATGAGTTTCCTGGCATTAATAAGCGGGAGTGCGCTTATCACCTCGCGTTGGAAATCAGGCAGTTCGAAATTGAGTTGTATTGGAAGCGTGCGACATACTTCTGGACGTTACTAGCCGCTACCTTTGCGGGATATTTTGCTCTCGCCTCGTCAGGTAATTCTGGCGTTCATCCCGGCCTTCTCTTTCTTCTGAGTTGCATCGGACTGGTTCTTTCCACTAGCTGGTATTTGGTGAATCGGGGAAGCAAATACTGGCAAGAGAACTGGGAAAGACACGTAGACACATTGGAGGACGACTTCACTGGTCCTCTCTATAAGACGACAATTTTAAAAAAGCAATTCTCTTGGTTCAAGTTCTGGGATGGATATCCATTCTCGGTTTCGAAAGTCAACCAACTCTCAAGCCTATTTGTAGTGCTGCTTTGGCTTGGGTTGGCAATCACTTCCTTCCCAGCATTGCATCTCCCCGTATGGATTGTAACGGCCAAGCCATACGTTCTTGCCGTAATCACGTTCGTGTTCCTTGTATTTCTAGTCTGCCTGGGGCAAGGCGGGTCGCAAAGTAAGATACGTAAAGTTGATTTCTATAAGAGTGACCTCGGTTGATGTGCCCTGAAGTTTAATTTGCCGAGAGGGGATTTCTATGATTCGGACGAGGGTTTCAACGTTTGTGATGATTCTTGGCCTATCGGCGCTTTGCCTGGGTCAAGATACGACGTCAGGGGGACCGGATAGCATCATCGCCGGACCGTTCGGCGAACCTCGGATGGTTATGAGCGAAGGCGGCGAGTGGAGCTACCCTATCAAGGTATTCACAAATAGTGAGGTTGAAACGTTTGTGCCTGACATCACTTCGCCGGGGTGGGTTTCCTGGCATATTTCTGAATTTCAACAAAATGGGACATACTTTACATATCTTTACATCTACACTCGAAGGACACAAAAAACCGGGCGTGAAACTGTATACGTGGACACACGAGAAGACACTGCAGTCGTAGTCAGACCTCTACAGGCTCCCATGCGGTTCAATATTTCAAAAGCACCTCTGGAATTGTCTGGATCCTTAGCAAGAATTACCGCGATTGTGAGGAAAGGAACTCAGGAGTATCGCGGTACGTCCGTTCAGGAAAGCATTCTGAAACAGAAGTACGTCGTGGGACGGATGATTGCTTGTTCTAATTCAGATCCAGATTGCAATCTCAGTGAATCAGACTTTGAAAAGAAGCATCCGATTTATGTGACTGATCCCATGCGGCTATTCGACGGTGCTAAGCCAGGGATCAACTGCGGCGTCGGGACGACCAAATCATGCTACTACTATGCACCTGAAAACCTAAAGGCAAATCGTTCAGCCAACCCGGCCCCGCCTACGACCTCCCTGCCGGACCCGATTGTTACGGAGAACGGTCTGTACCGCGCAGGCGGTAGGGTTTCCGCGCCGATTATTCTGAGTTCTGTGGTCCCACAGTTCACTGACGAAGCGAGGCGAGCTAAACACCAAGGTTCGTGTACGGTTTCCTTAATTGTCGACGCACAGGGCAACCCGCAGGATCCGCATATAGTTCAGGGTTTAGGCATGGGGTTGGATGAAAAGGCGTTGGACGCAGTCCAGCGGTTCAAATTTAAGTCCGCGATGTTGGATGGCAAAACGCCTGTTCCGGTGAAAATGACAATTTCTATCAACTTCAAACTCTACTGAATGGTTGGCCAAGAAGTTTCGCCGGGTGCCCCAAGATCCCGCCTTTGGGACCTGGGAAAGCACAACACTCAACCGCAATCCATTACATCCATCCGCAAGCCATTACTCCCAAACCGCAACAGCCCCCACCGCTTTATCCATCCGCTCCAGCACATCGTCACTCAGCTTCACCCCCACCGCCTTCACGTTGTCGGCAATCTGTTCCGGCCGCGAGGCTCCAATAATGGCCGAAGCTACCTCTGGCCGCCGCAGTACCCAGGCCAGTCCCATCTGCGCCATGGTCAGCCCCAGGTCGGCGGCAATCGGCTTCAGTTGCGCCACCGCCTCCAATAGAAAATCCGACCGGAAATGCCGCCCGGCCGTTTCCATGAAGGCATTCATCTCTGTGCTGGCCGCGCGGCTGCCCGGCGGAGGCGGCTGCCCCGGCGCGTACTTCCCTGTCAACACCCCATGCGCCAGCGGCGAAAATGCCAGGTTGCCGATTCCGTGCCGCGCACAGGCCGGGAACACCTTCCCCTCCGGCTTGCGCCACAGCATGGAGTACTGCGGCTGGCTCGACGAGAACGCCGTCAGCCCGCGGTCCCCGGTAATGGCCGCGGCCGCGTCAATCTGCTCCCCGGTCCACTCGCTGAATCCGATGGCCCGCACCTTGCCCGCCTTCACTGCTTTATCCAGCGCGCTCAGAGTCTCTTCCAGCGGAGTCTCCTTGTCGAAGCGGTGGCATTGGTAGAGATCGATCACGTCCACGCCCAGCCGCTCCAGCGAGCGGTTTAACTGTTTTTCGATTTGCGCCGCGGAAAGCCCCTTATCCGGCTCGTCGCCTACAGGGAAAAACAGTTTGGTGGCGATCATGTACTTGTCCCGCGGATAGGCCTTCAGCGCCTCGCCCAGCACCCGCTCCGCCGCTCCCGCGCCATATTGGTTGGCAGTATCGAACAGCGTAATCCCATGGTCCACCGCGGCATGAATGCAGCGAATCGCCTGCTCGTGCCCAATTCCTCCGGCTACCGTCAGCCAGGTTCCAAAACTCAGCTCCGAAACTTCCAACGGCCCAAGGCCCAAACGGCGATATAGCATTCGATCTCCTGAATAACCTTTTCCAAATCTGATCGCAGAAAAAACTGGGTGCCCCACCCTCGCCACGTTTCTGTTCTTGTGGCTAGGGTGGGCTGGCACAAAGCCCTACCCAGCACAGTCAACCCCTAACAGCCTGTGGTGAAAGTCAAAGAAGCCGGAAAACCGTCCCTCAAGGGCTAAAGCACGTGCTTATTTTCAACCACTTACGGCACGACTAAAGTTCGTGCCCTTTCAAAACATCGGCACTCGCTGCGGCTGAAGCAGTGCCCTTTCAAAACTGGACTTTCACCACAGGCTGTTAATCCAGCACCTGCACGGCTCCCTTGCCCAGCAAATCCTCCACCCGCTCCACCCATCCCTTGTCCGCCGACACTTTCATCTTTTCCGGCTCCAGGATGACCGCCCACTCGCCCTTCTTTTCCAGATGCACCATCACCTTGCCCGGCCCCGGCGCGGCATCCGCGGCGCTCTTCAGCGCAGAAAACATCTCTTCACTGGCCCGGTCGATGTTGATGCGAATCCGCACTCCGCCCGGCAGCCTGACCTGCACTGCCTCCAACGCGACAATCGAGCTAACAGAAATCTTCGGCGCCTGATCCTCGTCGCCCATTAGCACGCCGCGCACCAGCACCGGCGCTTCCATCTTCAGTTGCTCTGACAGCTTCTCGTAGTCGCGTGAAAAGCAGATGATGTCGATCTTGCCGCTGGCATCTTCCAGCGAACCCATGGCGTACTGCTTCTGGTCCTTCTTGCTCCGCGCCACCCGCAGGCCCATGATCATGCCCGCCACCTGAATCTCGTCCGCCGGGTCCAACTGCTGGCCCCAGCGCCGTTCCGGCGGTTTGCGCTCCAAGGCCTCAGCCGTCGAGATCACCCCCGGCAGATTGCGCAGCTTCTCGGCGTACTTGTCCAGCGGATGCCCGGAGACAAAGAATCCCAACACCTCTTTTTCATTGGCCAGCCGTTCGCCCTCTTCCCAGTCCGGCACCTTGGGCAAATCGTTGCCGCCCTTGGCTGCCTTGGGGCCTTCGTCGAACAGCCCAAACAGCCCGCTCTGCCCGCGTTCGGCGTCTTTTTGCGCCTTCTGCGCCTGCTCCATCGCCTTGTCCACCGCGGCCATCAGCGGTCCACGCTTGCCCATCGAGTCCAGCGCTCCGGCTTTAATCAGCGACTCCAGCACGCGCTTGTTCATGACACGCAAATCGACCTTGTCGCAGAACTCCCACAGATTGGCGAACCGCCCGCCCACTTCCTCGCGAGCCTTCAAGATGGACTCAATCGCGTTGCCGCCCACATTCTTCACCGCCGCCAGCCCGAAGCGAATCGCCTCACCATCCGGCGAAATGTGCGGCGTAAATTGTGAGCCGGAAATCTGCACGTCCGGCGGCTCTACCTGGATGCCCATCTCCTTGCACTCGTGGATGTACTTCACCACGTTCTCCGGCTTCGAAGTTTCTGAAGTCAGCAGCGCCGCCATAAACTCCACCGGATAGTGCGTCTTCAGGTAAGCCGTCTGGTATGACACCAGCCCATAGGCCGCCGAGTGCGACTTGTTGAAGCCGTACCCCGCAAACTTCTCCATCTGGTCGAAGACATCGCCCGCCGTGCCTTTGGGATGCCCCAACGCCGCCGCGCCGCTCATAAAGCGGTCCCGCTGCTTGGCCATCTCCTCGGGCTTCTTTTTGCCCATGGCCCTGCGCAGCATGTCGGCTTCGCCCAGTGAGTAGCTCGCCAGCACGTTGGCAATCTGCATCACCTGCTCCTGGTAGACGATGACGCCCAGCGTCTCCTTCAGCACCGTCTCCATCTCCGGCAGCATGTACTCCACCTTGCGCCGACCCCACTTGCGCTCGATAAAGTCGTCCGTCATGCCGCCCTGGATTGGCCCCGGCCGGAACAGCGCCGTCAGAGCCGTCAAATCCTCAATCTTGTCCGGCTTGTAGCGCCGCAGCATGTCCCGCATGCCGTTCGATTCGAACTGGAACACGCCCGCGGTCAGCGCCGCCTGGAACACCTTCTTGTAGGTCTCCTCGTCGTCCAGCGGAATGGCCTCAATGTCAACCTTCTCGCCGCGACTCTTCTCGATCAGCTTCAGGCAGTCGTCGATCACCGTCAGCGTCGTCAGCCCCAGGAAGTCCATCTTCAACAAGCCCATCTTGTCGATGGACTTCATGTCGTAGGCGGTCACAATTTCGTCGTTCTTGGTCCGCACCACCGGCACCAGCTCGGTCAGCGCGCGCGGCGCAATCACCACCGCCGACGCGTGTACGCCCTGCCCGCGCACCAGCCCTTCCAGCTTTTTCGCCGTATCCAGCAACTCCCGCACCTGCGGGTCGGTGTCGTACGCCTTGCGCAACTCCGCTACTTCTTCCAGCGCCACATCCAGCGTCATGCCCACCGTTGCCGGAACCAGCTTGGCCACCCGGTCCACGTCGCCATACGGCATGTCCAGCGCCCGGCCGCAATCCTTGATCGCCGCCTTGGCCGCCATCGTATTGAACGTGATGATCTGGCTGACCTGCTCGCGGCCGTACTTGCGCACGACGTAGTCGATCACCTCGCCACGCCGTATCTGGCAAAAGTCCACGTCGATATCGGGCATGGACACGCGCTCCGGGTTCAGAAAGCGCTCAAACAGCAGCACGTTCTGCATCGGGTCGATGTTCGTAATGCCCATCGAATACGCTACCAGCGATCCTGCGCCCGATCCGCGGCCCGGCCCCACCGGAATCCCGTTGTCCTTGGCGTACTTGATGAAGTCCCACACAATCAGGAAGTAGCCCGAGTACTTCATCTGCCGGATGATGCCGATCTCGTAGTTAAGCCGCGCTTCATACTGCGCGATCGGCGTCCGCAGCTTGCCCTTGCTCTCCAGCGCGCGCACCGCCGTCTCCATCCGCACCTTGAAGCCCTGGCGGCAAATCTCCTCAAAGTAGCTGTCGATCGTGTGCCCCTCGGGCACGGCAAACTGAGGCCAGGGATTGTCCACCTTGTGCAGTTTGAAGTTGCAACGCTCGGCAATCTCCATCGTCCGCGCCATCACGCCCGGCGAATCCGGAAACAGCCGCCCCATCTCCTCCGCGCCCTTCACAAAAAACTGGTCGCTGTCGAACCGGAACCGCTCCTTCTCGTGGACCTTCGACCCCGTCTGCACGCACAGCATCACGTCGTGCGCATGCGAGTCCTCCCCGCACAGATAGTGCGAGTCGTTGGTCAGCACCAGCGGAATCTCCAGGTCCTTCTCCAGCCGGAACAGATCGTTCTGGATGTCCCGTTCCTTCTGCAACCCCTGGTCCTGAATCTCCAGGTAGAAGTTGCCCTTGCCGAAGATGTCCTGGTAGCCCCGCGCCGTGGCCTTGGCCTTTTCGTACTCGCTGGCCATCAGGTTTTCGCACAGCTCGCCGCTCAGGCAGCCCGACAGCCCCACCAGCCCCGTCGAATGCGCCGCCAGATATTGTTTGCTAATGCGCGGCTTCCGGTAGAACCCGTGCAGCGAGGCCTCCGAGGTAATCCGGATCAGGTTCCGGTAGCCCTCTTCGTTCTCCGCCAGCACCAGCAGGTGGTTGTAGTCGTCGCCCTGCGCCGGAGCGCGGTGGTCCTCGTTCTTGCACACGTACAGCTCGCAGCCCAGGATCGGTTTGATCCCCTTGGCCTTGGCCGCGTCAAAAAAGTGGACTGCCCCGTAGATGTTCCCGTGGTCGGTCATGGCGACAGACTTCTGCCCCAACTCCGCCACCCGGCTCACCAGTTTCTTGACGTCGCATGCCCCGTCCAACAGCGAGTACTCCGTATGCAAATGCAAATGCGTAAATTCAGCCATGGCTATGGTTGATTCTAGTCGCTGGTAAATGCCCCAGACCACGGTTGAATTGTGACCGCTCTGAGGAAATCAGGGGCTATTCTTGAAAGAAGGACTCAATCAGCGACTTTGGCTCAATGTTTCGGAGGATATGTGAGCTCGATCAACAATCCAGTCGAAGCGCTATTTAGCACTCCAATTCCGCAAGAGGTCTGGCACTATACGACTCTTGTCGGCCTTCGAGGAATTCTGTCTTCCGGAAAGATTTGGGCGACCGATGTGCGATTCACGAAGGACAAAACGGAATTCATTCACGCACGAAATGTCGCTGATGAGTACATAAACGCGCTAAAGACGGATGGAGGACGAATTCCATTCCCCGCTGAAGAACTCTCGAAAATGCTCCATAAGGCCTTCGATGAAGGTGCTTTGTCTCCGCTTGAAAGCAAAGTTTATGTCGCCTCTTTCAGCGTTGCGGATGACCTGAAGGGGCAATGGGTCGAATTCGCGGAGAGTTGTAGGGGAGTAAGCATCGCATTTGATCTCCGCAAAATTAGACCTCCGAAGGAAGTTGAAGTTGACCTTGCCCCGGCAAAACGTATCCCTTAGCAAACTGTTCTAATGCGAAAGGGAAGCGAAGATGACGAAGGCAACGCGGGGACGTTACACGCTTGAGTTCAAGCAAGAGGCGGTTCGGCTTGTA
>Ga0224531_1000216_pt1 | contig 33435 bp, 18 predicted proteins | sample CBST100metaG_FD_179876 | JGI IMG/M metagenome (GOLD analysis project Ga0224531, IMG submission 179876) | Peat soil microbial communities from Stordalen Mire, Sweden - C.B.S.T100 | ecosystem: Environmental > Terrestrial > Soil > Wetlands > Peat | place: Sweden: Norrbotten County, Stordalen Mire...
GTGCTCGGCGTGGCGGCGGGGGTGGGCGTGATGGCCACTCTGCCAGCGGTCTTCGGCAGTCTGCTGCCGGTTCATGCGACGCTCGAATTTCCCTGGCGCTCGGTTGCCGCCGGGTTGGGAACGGGGCTGTTGACCACGCTGCTGTTTTGCCTGCCGCCGCTGATGGATGTGCGTGGCGTGAGGCCGGTTCTGGTGTTGCGCAGGCTGGTGGAGCCGGGGCCGGAGGGCATTGGCGCATGGTTTGCGCGTTGGTGGGAGCGGCGGCTGCAACTGGGGCTTTCGGTGGTGGTGATTGCGGCGCTGGGCGGAATCGCCTGGGCGCTCTCTGACTCGGCCAAGGTGGGCACGGGTTTTGCCATTGTGTTTACCGTTGCGCTGGTGGTTCTGCTGGTGATGGCGGCGGTGGCGCTGCGCACACTGCGTTTCCTGCTCAACCGGGTAAGGCTGCGGCTGCCTTCGTCGCTGCGCCATGGGCTGGCCAATCTTTACCGGCCGGGGAATCAGTCGGCGGCGGTGCTGGCGGCGCTGGGTACGGGCGTGATGCTGATTCTGGCGGTTTACCTGGTGCAGGCGGCGCTGCTGAGGGATTTGCGTGAAACCGCATCGCCCAAGCTGCCCAATATTTTCCTGATCGATGTAACCAATGATGAAGTCAGCGGGGTGAAGCAGTTTTTTGCGCACCAGACCGGAGTGAGTCAGGCGCTCGATCTGATGCCGGTGGTGACAGGAAAATTCATCTCGATCAACGGCCAGCCGCTGGATCAGTTGAAGGAGCAGCATTTTCCGCGCCGGATGCTCGAAAATGCCAGTTTGAGCTGGGCCGATGCGGTTCCGGGCGGCGACAAAATCACACAGGGCAAGTGGTGGACCAGTGAGACCGCGGCGGGCGCGGCGGAGCTGGCCATTGACGAGGGTGTGGCTCAGCGGCTGCACCTGGGCGTGGGTTCGGCCGTCGAACTGGAGGTGGGCGGAACCGTGCGGGCGCTGAAGGTTGCAGCGGTTTATCGCGCCGACGGACAGCACCTGGGCGCGCGGGTCGAGTTTGTGCTGCCCTCGGGCCAACTCAAGGATCAGCCGGCCACCTGGTACGGCGGCGCGCACATCGATCCCAAACAGGTGGCAGCCATGGAGCGGACGCTCTTTGTGGCTTATCCCACCATTACGGTGATCAATGTTGCCGACGTGCTCGACCGGATTGAGAGCGTGGTGGATCAGGTGACGTTTGTGGTGCGTTTTCTGGCCGGGTTCTCCATCTTCGCGGGCCTGACGATTCTGGCCTCGAGCATCGCCAGCACACGCTTCCGTCGGATGCGGGAGGCCGTGGTGTTGAAGACGCTGGGCGCCACGCGCATGCACATTGTGCAAATCTTCAGCGTCGAGTTCAGTGTGCTGGGGCTGCTGGCCGGGTCAGTGGGAGTGATTTTTGCCAATGTGCTCACGCGGGTGCTGCTGCGCAAGCTCGATGTGGGCTTCCATATCGAGTGGTCCGTAACGCTGATGGCGCTGCTGGGGACGGCGGTGCTGGCTACCGCGACAGGGTGGATTGCGAGCTATCGGATTCTTGGATTGAGGCCGCTGGAAGTGTTGCGCGAGGAGTAGAAAAGCGCAAAGGACGCTCGATTTAGAGCGTTTTTCAGTTGATTTAGAGCGTTTTCAGTTCAAGTGTTAACAACATTTTGGGTGCCCCATCCTTGAATCGCTTTTTGATTCAAGGGTGGGAGGCAACAAAGATCAGTCTCAACCGGTTGCAATAAGACCGAAAACGCTTTGGAGCATTTTGGCTTTTTGCTGTGGACTTCCGTGCCCCATCCTTTCCGCTTTTTTCTGCGGAAAGGGTGGGATACCAAACACAATTTCGGTCTACACTATTTCCGAAAACGCTCTAGAAGCCGCGCCGCATGGTCGTTGGTTTTTTAACGCGATACGTTGGTGCGGCATTGCGGCCAGGAGCAACGCCGCGCGCAACCAAAATCGGCAGCAGCCAGACTTTAGATTTTCATTGAGATTTGGCTGCCCCCCAGGGATTCGAACCCCGATATGCCGCTCCAGAGGCGGCTGTCCTACCATTGAACGAGGGGGCAACAAGCGCGATGCGCGGCGATCTTGGAGCCGTGCTGGCCAGTGTCGCAACAGGGCGCCAGGCGCCAGAAGCCAACCTGCTTATCATAAGTGGAATCCTTTGTATGGTCAAACCCGACTCTCTTCCAATGCAAGATGAGCCTGGAGGGGCGGTGGGGAAGATGCTTGTCGCGGGCAATTGAAACGCACTGCATGGTGCATTTTTTGCCTTGGCGCAACAAAGACCCCAGAACACACGTCTTGATCGTTAACGCGTCTAATGTAGAATCGGGGCTGAGTATGGAGTTGACCCTCAATCTGGCATGGTTTCTGCTGGCCGCGCTGATGTTCGGCGCGTGGCTGCAATTTGCGCCATGCAATGGCCTGAAGCAGCGCATGCCTGACCGGCGAGTGCAGTTTATCGCCCTGGCCCTGGTTCTGCTGATTCTGTTTCCGGTCATCTCGGTCACTGACGACCTGATCGCGGCCCAGAATCCGGCCGAGACCGACTCCTGTATGCGTCGGGACCATGCTGTTGCGAACCCGCACTCCATCTTCCACGCGGTTGCGGCGCTCCCTCAGTCGGCTTTTGCCGAGCTTTCATTCGGCTTTCTGCGCTTTGTCGCGCCGGGCAATCTTCCCGTCCCGTTGGTGGAGCACCCCGGTCTTGCAGGCATCCAGAACCGTCCTCCGCCGGTCGCCTGATCTGTCGCTCTCTTTCTTCCTTCATCGTTGGCCTCCTACTTTTCTGTGTCCGCCGTGCAGATCACGGCGCAAAGGCTGTGTATGAAGCAATTTCCGCCATTTATTTCCGCTTCGGCAGTGGCCGCGCTGCTCTTGTTTGCGCCGGCGCTGGCGCTGGCGCAGCAAGGCCTTACCTGGGATCAGGTGAAGGCGAAATTCGAAGCCGCCAACCCCACGCTGAAAGCGGATGCGATCAACGTCGAGGAGACGAAGGCCGAAGAGATCACGGCGTTCCTGCGCCCCAACCCCCAGGTGGGATTATCGACAGACGGCATTCAAATTGCCCCGCACAATACTCCTCTTTACGGTACCCACTGGCTGCCACTCACAGGCGCGCAGCTTGTGCCCAGCATCAACTATCTGCACGAACGCGAGCATAAGCGGGAATTGCGCCTTGAGAGTGCGCAGCAAGGCACGCGTATCGCGGATTCGCAGCATCTGGATCTGGAGCGGAATCTTCTTTTCGATCTGAGGTCGGTTTTCATCCAGACGTTACAGGCCAAGGCGGTACTGGCTCTGGCCCTTGATGAACTGCACTACTACGACCACATCATTGAAATCAGCCAGGCGCGCTTCAAAGACGGCGATCTGGCGCAGATCGATCTGGACAGAATCGAGCTCCAGCGTGTTCAGTACGAGTCGGACTGGCAAACCGCCGAGGTCAATCTGCGCACCGCAAAGATCCAGTTATTGCAGCTATTGGACGACAGAACTCCCGTGGACCAGTTCGATGTGCAAGGGCTGTTCGATTTTTCTGACCAATTGGAGCCTCTGGATGCCTTTCGTCAGATCGGCCTCGACAACCGGCCCGATTTGAAAGCGGCTCTGGAGTCCTTGCAGCAGGCGGATACGAACCATAAACTTGCCATTGCCAATGGTTCAGCCGATCCGACCTTCGGCGCATGGTATTCATACAACCCCGCGTTCAACAACGCGTTTGGGCGCTATACGGTTGGCGCCAACGTCACTATCCCGCTGCGCATCTTCGATCGCAACCAGGGCGAAAAGCAGCGTACGCAACTGGATATTGGACGCGATCGACAGTTGACTGAGGCCGCCAGAGCACAGGTCTTCGGCGATGTGGATTCAGCGTATGCGCAGGTGAACAGCAACCTGATCCTGCTGCGGCCATACAAGGAAAAATATCTGGCTCAGGCGGTGCGAGTGAGAGAAACCGTGACCTATGCCTACCAGCACGGCGGCGCTTCGCTCATGGACTTCCTCAATGCCCAGAGCGACTACCGGACTGTCGAACTGGCCTACGTGCAACTGATCGGCTCCTATCTGACCGCCGCCGGACAACTGAATCTAGCCGTGGGACGCGAGGTAATTCAATGATTTCCTATTCCTTTCTGAAGCAACTCCCCAAGGGCTGGATGGCTCTCGGTCTGGCAACATCGCTGGGCATCATTCTCACCGGCTGCAAAGCGAAAGAGCAGGGCGATGGCGCGCCTCCGCCCGCCCAGGTGATTCAGGTGGCCGACATGAACCTGATCTCGATTGACAGCAAGGGCGTGGCCAAGTTCCCGCTGGCCGCCGCCGGTCAAATCGAGTCCGCCTCCGAGTTGACCGCGACCGGCACGGTTTTTCCCGACATTGCCCGCGAGATTCCGGTCATCTCCCTGGCCAATGGCCGCGTGGTCGATATCAAGGCTCGCCTCGACGACAACGTGAGGAAGGGTCAATTGCTGCTCAAAGTGCAGAGCCCTGATATCACCAGCGCCTTCAACGCCTATCTCAAGGCCGCCAACGACGAGCACATGGCCGACAATGCTTACGTGCGCGCCGGCGATCTCTTCAAGCACGGCGCCATCTCCCAGGCCATGCTCGAGGCTGCCGAGGATACGGCGAAGGACGCCAAGGCCGACCTGACCGCCGCGGAAGAGCAGTTGAAGACCTTGGGCGTGGACAAAAATCACCCCAGCAGCATCGTCAATGTTTACGCGCCCATCTCCGGCGTCATCGTAACCCAGAACGTGACCAACGCCTCGGCCGCGGGCGTCAATCTCTCCGGCTCGGCCACCGCCTTCACCATCGCCGACCTCTCCACCGTGTGGATTGTCTGCGATGTTTACGAGAACGACATTCCCAAGTTGCAACTGGGGCAGGAAGCGAAGATCAAGCTCAATGCCTGGCCCGATCGCCCGCTCACCGGCCGCGTCAGCGACATCGGCCCCATCCTTGACCCGACGCTGCGCACCGCCAAGGTTCGCATCGAGGTGCCCAATCCCGGCTTCCTCAAGCTGGGCATGTTCGGCACGGCCACCTTCACCAGCCGTAACAAGGAAGCGCACGCCGTGGTTCCTGTCGAAGCTGTTCTTCACCTGCACGACCGCGACTGGGTCTTTCTTCCGGCCGGAGGCAACCAGTTCAAGCGCACCGAGGTTCACGCCGGCAACATGCTTGACGGCAACCGTCAGGAGATTCTCTCTGGCCTCCAGCCCGGCCAGCAGGTGGTCACCAATGCACTCTTGCTTGAAACCGCGGGGAACCAGTAATGATTCGCGCGCTCGTCGATTTCGCGCTCAAGAACCGTTGGCTTGTCCTCGGGGGCACGGTCGTCCTTATTGCGTGGGGCGTCATCTCCTTCCGCAATCTGCCCATCGAAGCCTACCCCGACGTAGCTAATAACTACGTGCAGATCATCACCCAGTGGCCGGGCCGCAGCGCCGAGGAGATCGAGCGCCAGGTCACCGTGCCGGTCGAGATTCAAATGGCCGGCATTCCCCACCTCACCCATCTGCGCTCCACCACGTTGGCCGGCCTCTCCAGCCTGATGCTGGTCTTCGACGACGACTCCACCAGCGATGTGAACCGCGAACACGTGCTGGAGCGGCTCAGCCAGGTCAATCTGCCGGCGAATCTCGTTCCGCAGATGGGCACCGACTGGAGCCCCGTCGGCCAGATTTATTGGTACACCATTGAAAGCACCAACCCCTCCTATGACGTAATGGAGAAGAAATCGCTTGAAGACTGGTTCCTTGAAAAGTCATTCAAAGGCGTTCAGGGCGTGGTGGATGTTTCCAGCTTCGGCGGGCCCACCAAGGAGTACCAGATCAAGCTCGACCCGGAGAAGCTGGTCTCGTATGGGCTGAGCATCGGCCAGGTCGAGCAGCAGATTGCCGCCAACAACACCAACGGCGGCGGCAGCTTCATCGAGCAGGGCGCGCAGCAGATCAACGTGCAGTCGGTGGGTCTCTTCTCCACAGTCCAGGACATCGAGAACACCGTCGTCAAAACCCAGAACGGCGCGGCTATCAAAATCAAGGACATCGCCACCGTCGCGCAAGGCCCCAAGATTCGTCTCGGCCAGATAGGTCGTGCCACACACCGGCCCGACGGCACGATTGTCGACAATCCCGATACCGTCGAGGGCATCGTCCTGCTGCAAAAAGGCGACGACTCCGACCCTGTTCTGCTGGGCATTCACAAGGAGGTAAAAAACCTCAATGAGCACATTCTGCCCAAGGGCGTGAAGATTGTGCCTTTCCTCGACCGCTCAGACCTTGTTTCCTACACCGTCGAAACCGTCGAACACAACCTGACTGAAGGCATGATCCTGGTTACGATCATCCTTTTCCTCTTTCTGGGCAATGTGCGCGGCGCCATCATTGTCGCCCTCACCATTCCGTTCGCGCTCATGTTTGCCTCCATCTGCCTTGACTTGAGCCACATTCCCGCGAATCTGCTTTCTCTGGGTGCGCTGGACTTCGGAATGGTCGTCGATGGCTCGGTGATCATGATCGAGAACATGGTGCGCCACCTTTCTCTCAAGGACGACACCCGCACCTCGGCGCAAAAAATCCGCGACGCCGCTCACGAGGTGCTGCGCCCAGTCTTTTTCGCCCGCGGCATTATCATCACCTCCTACCTGCCCATCTTCACCTTGCAGGCCGTCGAGGGCCGGCTCTTCAAGCCCATGGCCTGGACCGTCTGCTTCGCCCTCATCGGTGCGGTTATCTTCGCCATTGCCGTGGCTCCGGTGATGGCCAGCTTCCTTTTCCGCAATGGCGCCAAAGAGTGGCACAACCCCATCATGGTGTGGCTCACGTGCCACTATCGCACCGCGGTTCGCGCCGCAATCGTGCATCGCAACGTCACGCTCGGCATCTCCGGCGTTCTGTTTGCCATCGCCATCTATCTCACCGTCGGCGGCCCCATCGGCTCGGAGTTCCTGCCCCACCTCGACGAAGGTTCCATCTGGGTGCGCGGAACCCTGCCGCCCAGTGAGGGCCCCACCGCCAGCATCGACTTCACCAATCAGGCCCGCCGGGTCATGGCTTCATTCCCTGAGGTTACCCAGGTCGTCAGCCAGACCGGCCGTCCCGACGACGGCACAGACACCGCCGGCTTCTTCAACACCGAATACTTTGTCGATCTGAAGCGCAAGGAAAAGTGGAGGCCCGTCTTCCACCAGAACAAGGAAGAACTGATCGCTGCCATGGACAAGGAGCTGTCAAAGTTCCCCGGCGTCATCTGGAACTACTCGCAGCCTATCTCCGATAACATGGAGGAAGCTGTTTCCGGTGTCAAGGGTGAACTGGCCGTCAAGCTCTACGGCGACGATCTCCGCACCCTGGAGCACAGAGCCGAGGACATTCAGGCCCAGATGCAATCCATCAAAGGCATCGAGGATTTGGGCATCTTCCGCATCGTCGGCCAGCCCAACCTGAATTTCTCTGTGGACCGCGCCGCTGCCGCACGCTTTGGCATCAACGTGGCCGACATTCAGGACGCCGTGCAGACCGCCGTCGGGGCCAACGCGGTCACTCAGTTGCAGCAAGGCGAAGCCCGCTTCGACGTAACCCTGCGCTACCAGCAGCAGTATCGCGACACCCGTGAGGCCATTGAGAACGTCCGGCTGCTTGCCCCTTCCGGAGAGCGCGTCTCGCTGGCTCAACTCACCAAAGTTTCCACCGACGACGGAGCCGAGCAGATCAACCGCGAGGCTGGCCAGCGTTATATCGCCATCAAATACTCCGTGCGCGGACGCGATCTCGGCTCAACCGTCGAGGAAGCCATTGCCAAGGTCGAGCACAACGTCAAACTCCCTGCCGGCTACCACCTGGAGTGGGCCGGCGAGTACGAAAGCCAGAAGCGCGCCAATGCCCGCATGGCCATTGTCGTTCCCGTCACCATTCTGGCCATCTTCCTGATCCTCTACACCATGTTCCGCTCTTACAAGTGGGCTACGCTGATTCTCGTCTCCGTCATCATGGCCTCCATCGGCGGGCCGCTGGCGCTGTTCATCACCCACACCAACTTTTCAGTGTCTTCGGCGGTTGGCTTCCTTGCGCTCTTCGGCGTCTCGGTTGAAACCGGCGTTATCATGATCGAGTTCATCAACCAGTTGCGTGCCCGCCGCAAGGGGATGGAAGTGTCTACCGAAGAGCACATCGTCGAAGCTGCCGTCGAGGGCGCCGTCCTTCGTCTGCGTCCGGTGATGATGACCATGCTGGTGGCCACGCTGGGGCTGCTGCCCGCGGCGCTCTCACACGCCATCGGCTCCGACTCGCAACGCCCCTTCGCCATTGTGATTGTCGGTGGCCTGATCGCCAACCTGGTGATCGGCGTCTTCCTGCTGCCTACGCTCTATGTATGGGTAGCCAGCGAAGATGATGTATTGCCGGCAGTCGAAAACACTGAGGACTTCTAGGAGCAGCGATCCCGGCGCATCCCTTCCTTCAGGGATGCGCCCGGCCGATTTACACCCCGTATCCAGCCGCGGCCAGAGCCGCGCGAACTCCCGCGCCATAGGCCGGGTCGGCCTTGTCGAAGTGGACCAACTGCCGCTCCACAATGAACTGCGGAACCCCGCTCATCGCAGCAGCAATATTCGAGAACAGCCGCTGCTTCTGCTCCGCGGTGAATAGGCGGAAGAGATTCCCCGCCTGCGTGTAGTCGTCGTTGCCGATGCGATGGTTATAGCGGTCCGCATCCCCCGAAATGCGCAAAGGAGGCTCCGCCACCGACTTGTCCTCCACTGGCCCGTTGAAGCTGTTGGGCTCGTAATAGGCGTTGGGATTGGCCGTGTTGTTGTCAAAGAAGCGCATGGCGCCGTCTTTGTTATACGTATGCACCGGGCACAGGGGCGCATTCACGGGCAATTGCTCATAGTGCGTTCCCAACCTGTGGCGATGCGCGTCGGCATAGGAAAACACGCGGGCTTGCAGCATTTTGTCCGGCGAGAAGCTGATGCCCGGCACGTTGTTCGATGGGCTGAAGGCGGCCTGCTCGATCTGGGCAAAATAGTTGTCCGGATTGCGGTTCAGCTCGACCACCCCGACAGGAATCACTGGGTAATCCTTGTGCGGCCACACCTTGGTCAGGTCGAAGGGATTGTAGGCGGTCTTCTCGGCATCCAGCTCCGGCATGATCTGGATTTGCAGGTTCCAGCGCGGGAAGTCGCCCCGGTCGATCGAGCCAAAAAGGTCTTCCTGATAGCTCTCGCGGGTCTTGCCGATTACCGCTGCCGCCTGAGCATTGGTCAGAAACTTCTGCCCTTGCGCGGTCTTGAAATGGAACTTCACCCAGAACCGCTCACCGGCGGCATTCCAAAAGCTGTAGGTGTGCGATCCGTAGCCGTTCATGAAGCGTGGGCTGAGGGGGATGCCGCGGTCGGACATGAGAATGGTGACCTGATGCATGCTCTCCGGCGATAGAGACCAGAAGTCCCACATGGCCGTGTACGAGCGCAGGTTGGTTTTGGGATGCCGCTTCTGCGTATGGATAAAGTCGGGAAACTTCAACGGATCGCGAACAAAAAAGACCGGGGTGTTGTTGCCCACCAGATCCCAGTTTCCTTCCTCGGTGTAGTACTTCATGGCGAAGCCGCGCACGTCGCGTTCGGCGTCGGCCGCGCCTGCCTCACCGGCTACGTTGGAGAAGCGGAAGAGGCAGGGCGTCTGCTTGCCAACCTCTGAGAAGAGCTTGGCGCGGGTGTATTGTGTGATGTCGTGGGTCACGGTCAGGGCGCCAAACGCGCCCCAGCCCTTGGCATGAACCACACGCTCGGGAATGCGCTCGCGGTTTTGAGCGGCGAGCTTCTCAATCAATTGATGATCTTGCAACAGCACCGGGCCGCGCGGGCCTGCGGTGAGGGAGTTCTGGTTGTCGGCAATGGGTGCTCCGGCAGTCGTAGTCATACGTTCTGGCATAAGTGCAGCTCCTTGCGACTCTTTGGTTTGATGCTTGCCGGTTGTCTGTGTCCCAATGGGGCACAACTTCCGGGTACGTCCAAAAAGTAGGCTCAAGAGGCCAGGGAAATCAAGCCAATTGTTCATGAAGCCGGAAGGATGTTTCACGATAAAGAAAAAGGTGGGGCCATTTGCAGGGAAATAATTCGCAGGAACTTCCGGACGCCGGGGCTGGCGCCGTATGGATCGATTATGAGCAGAGGCAGGCTTTGGCCGGAGGGGTTTCCCAAGCAACATAGACGATGCTGCTTGGGAGTTCTTCTTTATGCCAGCGAGTGATGGTGTAACGGCAGCGGCTCAGCCTTTGCGGCCAGGTAGTTGTCGACGGCAGCGGCTGCCTTGCGGCCCTCGGAGATGGCCCAGACCACCAGCGACTGGCCGCGACGCATGTCACCGGCGGCAAAGATGCCGTTTACCGAGGTCATGTAGCCGTCTTTGGTAGCCACGTTGCCGCGGTTGTCGAGCGCCAGGCCCAACTGCTCGATCATGCCGGAGCGCACCGGGCCGAGGAAGCCCATGGCCAGCAGCACCAGATCCACGTCGATGGTGAACTCGGAGCCAGGAATGGGCTCGAAGGACAGCGCCGGACCGACGCGCACCAGGTGCAACTGCTTGACGTTGCCGTTTTCGTCGCCGGTGAAGCGGACGCTGTTCACGCTCCATTCGCGAATGCCGCCCTCTTCGTGGGAGCTTTCAGTGCGCAACTGCAAGGGCCACAGCGGCCAGGGAGTTGAGGCGGCGCGTTGCTCGGGCGGCTTGGGCATGATCTCGAACTGATGAACGATCTTCGCGCCCTGGCGCAGGCTGGTGCCCAGGCAGTCGGCGCCGGTGTCTCCGCCGCCGATAATGACCACGCGCTTGCCTGCGGCGTGAATGGCTATCGACGGATCGACCTCGTCGCCTTCGCAGCGGTGGTTCTGTTGCGGCAGGAACTCCATGGCAAAGTGGACGCCCTTCAGTTCGCGGCCGGGAATATTGAGGTTGCGCGGCTGTTCGGAGCCGCCGCAGAGCAGGATGGCATCATAGTGTTCGGTCAAGGATTTGACCGGCACATTCACGCCCACGTGCGCATCGGTCACAAAAGTGACGCCTTCGGCGCGCATCTGCTCGATGCGGCGGTCGATGATGTGCTTTTCCAGCTTGAAGTTGGGAATGCCGTAGCGCATGAGACCGCCGATGCGGTCGCTTTTCTCATAGACGGTGACGGAGTGGCCGGCGCGGCGCAACTGCTGCGCGGCGGCCAGGCCAGAGGGCCCGCTGCCCACCACGGCCACGCGCTTGCCGGTGTTCTGCTCGGGCGGCTCGGGATGAATCCATCCCTCCTCCCAGGCGCGCTCCACGATGCTGCGCTCGATGAGCTTGATGGAGACGGCCGGGTCGTTGATGCCGAGCACGCAGGCGGCCTCGCAGGGGGCCGGGCAGATGCGGCCGGTGAACTCGGGGAAGTTGTTGGTGGCGTGAAGGCGGCGGATGGCGGCTTCCCATCGTCCGTTGTAGGCCAGGTCGTTCCAGTCGGGAATGAGGTTGTTGACCGGACACCCGGTATGGCAGAAGGGCACGCCGCAATCCATGCAGCGCGCGCCCTGTTCGCGCTGTTTCTCCTCGGGGAAAGGATCGTAGATCTCGAACCAATCCTGGATCCGGTCCTCGACCTTGCGGCGAGTGGGCTGTTCGCGCTCAATTTCCAAAAATCCTGTCACCTTACCCATGCTGCACCTCTGCGGTCGCCGCCACCAGAGGCGACGAAGTTGTGGGGGAAGAATAGACCGCGTCAACGCGCGGAATGCTCAGTACGCGCTTGTACTCATGCGGAAAGACCTTGATGAATCGCGGCTGAGCGTCGGACCAGTGCTCCAGAATCCAGGCGGCGCGCGGGCTGCCGGTCAGGTCGCGGTGGCGTTCGAGCAGGCCGCGCACTGTGTCTACGTCCTCGGCAGAGGCCAGCGGTTCCAGATCCACGCCGGCCAAGTTGCAGCGCCGGGTAGAGAAGTCGCCCGCCTCGTCGTAGACGTAAGCGAAGCCGCCGCTCATGCCGGCGGCAAAGTTGCGGCCGGTCATGCCCAGCACGACCACCGTGCCGTTGGTCATGTATTCGCAGCCGTGGTCGCCCACGCCCTCGACCACCGCGGTGGCGCCGGAGTTGCGGACGGCAAAGCGTTCGCCGGCAATGCCGTTCAGGAAGGCTTCGCCGGTGGTGGCGCCGTAGAGCACCACGTTGCCCACCAGGATGCTTTCCTCGGGCAAAAAGCTGGAGGTCTTGGGCGGGTAGGCAATGATGCGTCCGCCGGAGAGGCCCTTGCCCAGGTAGTCGTTGGCGTCGCCTTCCAGTTCGAGCGTCACGCCCGAGGGAACGAAGGCGCCGAAGCTCTGTCCGGCCGAGCCGTTGAACTTGAAGTGGATGGTGCCGTCCGGCAATCCGGCGGAGCCGTAGCGGCGCGCGATTTCGCCGCCCAGCATGGCGCCCACCGTGCGATGCACGTTGCGGATGGCGAATTCTCCGGTGACCGGAGTTTTGGATTCCAGCGCGGGCGCGGCCTTGGCGATCAGCGTGTGATCCAGCGCCTGGCCGAGCCCGTGATCCTGGGCCTGCATCTTGCGGCGCGCCACCCGCGAAGGCAGCGCGGGCGAGTAGAGAATCGAGGAGAGATCGATGCCCTTGGCCTTCCAATGCACATTGGCAACGTCGGCATCAATCTTGTCCACGCGGCCCACCATTGCATCGACCGTGCGGAAGCCGAGCTTGGCCATGTGCTGGCGCACCTGCTCGGCGATAAAGAAGAAGAAGTTGACCACATGCTCGGGCTGGCCCTTGAAGCGAGCGCGCAACACCGGATCCTGGGTGGCGATGCCCACCGAGCAGGTGTTCAGGTGGCATTTGCGCATCATGATGCAGCCCATGGTGATCAGCGGCATGGTGGCAAAGCCGAATTCTTCAGCGCCCAGCAGCGCGGCGATCACCACGTCGCGGCCGGTTTGCAGCTTGCCATCGGTCTGCACCTTGATGCGGCTGCGCAGATCGTTCAGCAGCAGCACCTGTTGGGTTTCAGCCAGGCCGAGTTCCCACGGCAGCCCGGCGTGCTTGATGGAGCTGAGCGGCGAAGCGCCCGTGCCGCCATTGTCGCCGGAGATGAGCACCACATCGGCATGAGCCTTGGAGACGCCCGCCGCAACCGTGCCCACGCCGGCTTCAGAAACCAGCTTGACGGCGATGCGCGCCTGCGGATTGACGTTCTTCAGGTCATAGATCAGTTGCGCCAAGTCTTCAATGGAGTAAATGTCATGGTGCGGTGGAGGCGAAATCAAACCCACGCCGGCGATCGAGTGGCGTGTCTTGGCGATAATCGCATCCACTTTGTGGCCGGGCAACTGGCCGCCTTCGCCGGGCTTTGCTCCCTGCGCCATCTTGATCTGGATTTCGTCGGCATTCACCAGGTAGTGGGCGGTGACGCCGAAGCGTCCGCTGGCCACCTGCTTGACCGCGCTGCGGCGCGAGTCGCCGTTTGCGTCGGGCTTGAAGCGCTCTTCGTCTTCGCCGCCCTCGCCGGTGTTTGACATGCCGCCCAGGCGATTCATGGCAATGGCCAGCGTCTCGTGCGCTTCCTTACTGATCGACCCGAAGCTCATGGCGCCGGTGGTGAAGCGCTTCACGATCTCCTTGGCCGGTTCCACTTCGTCCAGCGGAATGGGCTTGGCGGCGTACTTGAGCTTGAGCAGCCCGCGCAGGGTACACAGATGGCGGTTCTGATCGTCCAGCAGATCGGTGTACTCCTGGAAGGTGGCCGGATTGTTCTGCCGCACGGCTTGTTGCAGCTTGCTGATGGTGAGCGGGTTCACCAGGTGATACTCGCCGCCTTCGCGGTACTGATACTGGCCGCCAACCACCAGGTCGGTCTCCGACTCGGTGAAGGGCTGGAAGGCGTAGGCGTGCTTGAGCAGAGCCTCGCGCGCCAGCACGTCCAGGCCCACGCCCTCGATGCGCGAAGCGGTCCCGGAGAAGTAGGCGTCCACCAACTCCTTGCTCAATCCCACGGCCTCAAAAACCTGAGCGCCGCGATAGCTTTGCAGGGTGCTGATGCCCATCTTCGAGAAGGTCTTGAGCAGGCCCTTGTTGATGGCCTTGATGAAATTCTTCTCTGCGTATTCGGCGGTGACGTCGGCCGGCAGCAGGTTGCACCGCTTCAGGTCGTGGATGGTTTCGATCGCCAGGTAGGGGTTGATGGCGCTGGCGCCGTAGCCGATGAGCAGGGCAAAGTGCATCACCTCGCGCGGCTCGCCGCTCTCGATGATGATCGCCACCTGGGTACGGGTTTTTTCGCGCACCAGGCGGTTATGCACGGCGGCCATGGCTAGCAGGCTGGGAATGGGCACATAGGTCGAATCGACGCCGCGGTCGGAGAGAATGAGCAGTGTGTAGCCGGAGGCCACGGCATGCGCAGCGCGGGCGCTCAAATCTTCAAGCGAGTGCTTGAGGCCGGCTTCGCCATCCTCGGCGCGGAAGAGCGTCGGAAGCGTGGTGGCCAGCAGATCGCCCGAGGAGACGCGGCGCAGCTTTTCCAGGTCGCGGTTGGTTAGGATCGGATGCGGCAGTTTGAGCGTGTGGCAGTTTTCCGGCGCCTCGTCCAGAATGTTGCGCTCGGTGCCGATGTAGCTGATCAGCGACATCACCAGCTCTTCGCGGATCGGATCAATGGGCGGATTCGTCACCTGCGCAAAGAGTTGCTTGAAGTAGTTGAACAACGACTGCGGACGGTCTGAGAGGCAGGCCAGCGGAACATCCGTGCCCATGGAGCCGATCGGTTCAGCGCCCGTGGCGGCCATCGGCGTCAGCAGCACCTTCAGGTCTTCCTCGCTATAGCCGCTGGCGCGCTGGCGACGCAGCAGCGTCTCGGGGTTTGACCCGATCACGCGCGAAGGTTCCGGCAACTGGTCCAGCGTGACCTGCTGCTCCTTCAGCCATTCGGCGTAGGGCTGGCGGCCAGCCAACTGCTTCTTGATTTCGGCGTCTGAGATGATGCGCTTTTGGACTGTATCGACCAGGAACATGCGGCCCGGCTGCAATCGGCCTTTCTTGCGCACATCTTCCGCGGGAACTTCAAGCACGCCGGCTTCCGAGGCCAGCACCACCAGATCGTCCTTGGTCACGATGTAGCGGCCGGGGCGCAGCCCGTTGCGGTCCAGCGTGGCGCCGATGACGCGGCCATCGGTGAAGGCAATTGCCGCCGGTCCGTCCCACGGCTCCATCAGCGAGGCGTGGTACTCATAAAAGGCGCGCTTCTCCTCGTCCATGTCCGGGTTGCCGGACCAGGCTTCGGGAATCAGCATGGCCATTACGTGGGGCAGCGAGCGGCCCGACTGGAAGAGGAATTCCACCGCGTTGTCCAGCGAACCCGAGTCGCTGCCTCCCGGCGTGATGACCGGAAACAGCTTTTCAATCTGGCCGCTATGGACCGGACTTTCCAGAATCGACTGGCGCGCGTTCATCCAACTGATGTTGCCCCGGATGGTGTTGATTTCGCCGTTGTGCGCCACGTAGCGGTAAGGGTGCGCCAGCTTCCAACTGGGAAATGTGTTGGTCGAGAATCGCTGGTGGACCAGGCAGAGCGCGCTGGTGACCAGGGGATTGGCCAGCTCGAAATAGAACTTCTCAATCTGCGGAGCCAGCATCAGGCCCTTGTAGATGATGGTGCGGCACGAGAATGAGGGAATGTAGAAGGTGTCCTTGTCCTCGATCTCCGAGGCGGCAATCTCGTTCTCGGTGCGCCGGCGGACCCGGTAGAGGAGCCGCTCAAAGGCGTCTTCATCCAGGCCTTCGGGGCTGCCGACAAAAATCTGCTCAATGTAGGGCTGCGAGGCGCGCGCTTCGCGGCCAACCGCGTCGCCGTTCACCGGCGTGTCGCGCCAGCCGAGCACGGTCAAGCCCTCTTCCTGCGCAATGCGCTCGAAGACGCCCTCGCATTGCAAACGGCTGTGCTTTTCAACCGGCAAAAAGACCATCCCCACGCCATAAGCGCCCGCCTCCGGCAACTGGATTCCCAGTTCGCCGCATTCGCGGGCAAAAAAGACGTGCGGAATCTGAATCAGGATGCCTGCGCCGTCGCCTGTCTCCGGGTCGCAGCCTGCTGCGCCGCGATGGGTGAGGTTGATAAGTACCTCAAGCCCCTTGCGAATGATTTCATGGCTCTTCTCGCCGCGAATGCTGGCGACCAATCCCATGCCGCAGGCATCGTGCTCATTGCGTGGATGATAGAGTCCCTGCGATTGGGGCGTATGGAGACGACAATCCGATGTATGCATGGCAACCTTTTCGATAACGCTTTTTCAGTGCAGAATGCATTGTCAGAGACGAAGACACAACCACGTTGCGATTCCTTTCGAGGGAAATCGCCCTGGTCCTTCATGAAGATGCTTGCCTGAGCAGGTCTGGCCGCGTCCGAGACGAACCTGAATCTTTAATATATCGAAAAATTGCGCTCTCGGCAGAACTTCCTTTCCCGGCGTAGGTTGACAGCGCCGGTTCTGCCGCTCTGGTGAGCAAGGGAACAGGGCAACAGAACCACCGCGCAGGCCCTGTTTCGCCTGCCGATTTCCGGGGTCTTCGACGCCTCCCCGCAGTTTTTTCCGGGGAAGCCACTTCATTTATAAGCGCGCACATTCAGGGCGCTTATCATGACTGAATGCGAGACCGTCGCCCCTTCGTTCTGATTCCTCTGGTAGCGTTGTTCGCCGTTCTTCCTCTCATCCTCAAAGGCCCATCCTGCGGCCACGATTTTGAATTTCACCTGGTCAACTGGCTCGAAGTAGGTTCGCAATGGAAGCAGGGCGTACTTATTCCCCACTGGGAATTCACGGCGGCCTGGAACTCCGGCGAGCCGCGCTTCGTCTTCTACCCGCCGCTCTCATGGACTGTTGGGGCGCTGTTAGGGCTTGTGCTGCCCTGGGCCGTTGTTCCCACAACCTTCATCTGGCTGGCGCTGGTGTCTTGCGGCTTCACCATGTACCGCTTCGCCCGTGAGTGGACCGGCTCCGGCATGGCGCTCATTGCGGCTGCGTTCTACATGGTCAACCCCTACATGCTCTTCGTCTTCTATGAGCGCGCCGCCTATGCTGAACTGCTGGCCGCCGCCTGGATTCCGCTTCTGTTTCTGGCCATTCTGCGTCCGCGACTCACCCTTCCGGGCATCGCCGTCCCCATTTGTCTCCTTTGGCTTACTAATGCGCCCGCCGCCGTCATGGGTAGCTATACCCTTGCGCTTCTGGGCGTTATCCGCGTCGTCTCCACCTGGCGCGGAGGGCAAGGTTTACAGGCGGCTCTTCGAGAAGCCGCAAAGATCGCGGCTGGCGCCATGCTCGGCATCGGGCTTGCGGCCTTCTATGTCATCCCCGCGATCATCGAACAGCGTTGGGTCCAAATCAGCATGGCTACCGTCAGGGGCGTGCGCTATCAGGACAACTTCTTCTTCGGCCACATCGGAAGCGTCTCGCATGACGCCATTCTCCGCACCGCTTCCCTCTGCGGAGCAGCCCTCCTCGCCCTCACCGCGGTCTTCATCGCGGCAGCCCTCTACTTCAGCAGCCGGGAGCCAAAACTCGCACCCGCTCTGGGCGGCGGCCGCAAGCGCGCCATCCTCGCCCTTGCCGTTCTTGCCTGCGTCGTCGCCTTCCTGCTCACCTCTCCCAGCGCAATCCTGTGGCGCCACGTTCCGGAACTCAGCTTTCTGCAATTCCCATGGCGTTTCTGCGCCATTCTCGGTGCTGTCACGGCCGCTACGCTCGCGCTGGCCGGGCCTCGATGCCAGCGCCGCCCAATTGCCGCGGCGGCGATTGCCCTGGCTCTTACGCTGGCCCTCACCTTCGGCGGCGACCGCGTCTTCCGCCAGCCCTATTACCAAGCCTTCTCCATTCCCAGCATCGTGGCCAATTTTTACCACGGCGGGCAATACGACCCGACTGATGAGTACACCCCCAACGGAGCCGACTCGATGGCGCTCCAGCACTTCAACCCGGCATCCTGGATAGCCGATACCCCCGACGGTCCCGCCCAGCAGGCCGCTGCCGGCGATTACTCCATCGCGCTGGCCCGGCGGCTCCACTTCACGGTTTCAACTCCGGTTCCCAGCTTCGTCGTGCTCAGCCTTCGCGACTATGCGGCCTGGAGAATCTCCATCAACGGAACCCCTATTGACAGCCGTCCTCATCGCAAAGACGGGCTCATCGCCCTGCCCATTGCCGGCGGCATCTCGAAGATCGACATCGCCTATGCGCACACCCCTGACCAGACCGCGGGCTGGATCGTTACAGCCCTTTCAGCCGGTTTGCTTCTGCTCGTCTGGCGCAAGCGCCGGCAAAGCGCCTGATATTTTGCGATCCGCCGCTGTGAATCAAGATAGAAAGGGCGCGGCAGAAGCCGCGCCCTTTCTATGCAAATGAATGTACCGGACCAACGAGTTTTTCCGCAGCCTGCTCAGCTGCGAAGTTACAGTTGACTACTTGCCAATTACGACGATCTCGAAAGAATCCGGAATCATCGGAGCGCGAGGGCCGCGCGCCCAGGCCGGAGCGCCCGCTGGCGGACCGCCGGCAGGTGGAGTTGCGCCCGCTGCCGGTGCCGGTGCCGCAGGCACCGGGCCATACTTGGCGGTAATCGTCAGGATATAGTTGGTCTTTGTATCCAGGGTCAGCACCTTCGCCCGAACCGGCGTGGCAACCGTCTGCTCGACGGAGAAGCTCGTCGGCGAATTCTCCTTGACCACCGTGAGCGTGCCATCTCCCTGCGAACTGAAGGCTTCCATCGTCGCCGGGTTGAAGGTAGCGCCGTCCGACCCGTTGCCAATGGGCAGATCGGTCAGGATATGTCCGTCCGTAGTCGACAGAATGATCATGTTCATCTTGTCTCGGCACGTGGCGAAGAGGATATTGTTCTTGGCGTCCAGCGCAAGGCCGGCGCATCCTCCGCCCTTGCTTGAAACATCGTATTTGCCGACCATCTTCATCGTGTCGGCGTCGATAACCGCGATGGCCGCCTTGTCTTCGATATCGACATAGATCTTGCCACGGCCGTCGGTGACGGCCTGCTCGGGTGCGCCGCCGATGTCGATGGTGCCTAGGATCGAGCCATCCTTATCGTCGAGGACGGTAAGATTCGGCGCTGAGTGGCTCAGGATGTAAAAGCGGTGATTGTAAGCGTCGTTCAGGTAGCCGTCCGGATTGCCCTGCACGTCGATCTTCTTCAGAATCGCAAAGGTCTTCGAGTCGAACATCGTCACCGGCTTTGAGGTGGCGAATCCATGCCCCGTCGCGGTGTCTACCGCTCCGCCGTGCGCGCTTGTGCCGGGGATATCTCCCACCTTGGCCAGCGTATCGAGGTTAAAGACGCCGATGTGGCCGGCCTGCCCAGACCGGGCAACATAGAGGTTGCGGCCGTCAGAGTCGGCAGTCACGTAATCGAATCCGCCATCGCCTCCAACCGCTTGAGTCTTGAGGATCTTGTATGGGCCGCTGTCCTGAGCGTGAGCCAGGCCCGCAAACGAAAGCATAACGGCGAATATTGCAACAACGAGCGACTTCCTTGACATGTTGGTACCTCCAGTTAGAGACTTTCCGAACCATCCAGACTTTTTGGGCCGAGGATTGATTGCCATTTTTTCGGCAAGAGGAGCATACGCCCAGCAACCTGAAGGTTAGCTGAATGCCAGAGCCGACGCACATCAATTCCAGCGAGAATTGATGTGTACAGGCCCTACCATGGTCACTGACTTGACTCAAAACGAAAGAGTGATCCTTCATCCAACCGCTGGAACCGAGGTCTTGCTTTTAAGCAGTGCGGCTGGTCAAGCAATGTACATGACCATATTCTCGAATGCCGCGGAATCGCCAATTCACTCACCGAGGGAAGATTTGTACCAAAAAGTCGGCCAGCGTACTGGGATCTCATGAGCAAGTCGGGGGCTGGAAAATCGGCTCCTCGGGCGTTTCAGGGGACCGATCTTGAGCGGCGCTCCCTCCCGAGGTTTGCCATAGCGCGATCTGATTTCAATAGGTATCATAATTCCGAGAGATTTCAGGAGTCCTCATTACATGTCAAAATTTGCCCTTTGCTTCGCTCTTCTGGCAATCACCGCACAGGCTGCTCCGGTGCATCTTCGGACTAACGGGCTGAACACCCCAATCGGTCTCGACACGCCAAAGCCAACATTCTCCTGGCTCAGTGACGCAACGACTCCGAACTGGGTCCAGTCTGCCTATGAGATCCTTATCGACCCGGATGTGAAGAACCTTCGCGCAGGTCACGCTGCAAGTTGGGATTCTGGGCGCATTGTGTCCTCTGAATCTCTCGATATCGCTTACGCAGGCGTGCCGCTCAAGCCGCAGCAGCGCTACGCCTGGAAGGTGATTACGTGGGATAACAAGGGAAAGGGGACCGCTTCAGTCGCCACGTGGTTTGAGACGGGACTCATGAGCGCTTCCGAGTGGAAAGCCCAATGGATTACACGCAAGGATCCGTTGGTTGAAGAGGAACTCCGTGCGATTCGTTGGATCTGGCTGCAAGGGGCGGACGCAATGCATGTTGCGTCCGCCACGCCTGCACACTTCCGCTACGAATTCCATCTTGAGGGAACACCTTCTGCTGGGAGCCTGCACGTTCTTGCCCGCGGAGAGTTCACTGCGCATGTCAATGGCCAGGTCACTGGCCATCACGATGAGTGGGGCGCATTCGATCGAGAAGAGATCGGTCACCTCCTTCATTCCGGCAAAAACGAAATTGAGATCGATGTTGTTTCGCATCGCACGGACGGTTCTTCTGCCCAATCGCCTGCTGCGCTCGCGGCCGCAATTCACATTACGCGCGCCGACGGCACTGAGGTACGCCTGGTAACGAACGACCAATGGCAGGATCGCTCCACTTCGCAGGCTTCGTGGCAGGCTGTTCAGACCGTTGGCCCGCTCTCTATGAGCTTTGGCATCGGCACAGACCGGCAGCAGCCAATCCCTGGTCCTGATCGGGTCGCGACGGACGCATCTCTACTGCGGAAAGACTTTACCGTAGAATCACCCGTCAGCACGGCACGCCTCACCATCACGGCACTCGGCGCCTATCACGCTTACATTAACAATCAGTCGATCGCCCCGAACACCTTGCTTGCTCCCGGCTGGACCGACTTCCACAAGCGTGTCCAGTACCAGACCTATGACGTTACGTCGATGCTCAGTCAAGGGGCCAATACGCTGGGCGTAGTGCTCGGCGGTGGCTGGTACAGTTCACCGATGACTTGGATTGGCTTTCGGTACACCCCCGGACCGAATCTCTTGCGGGCGCAACTGGACCTGACGCTCGCAAACGGCCGGCATCAGACCATTATCACGGACCCGAGTTGGCAGACCGCCCCTGCTCCCATCACCTTCTCCGAGATTTACGGAGGCGAGTCATACGATGCGAGCCTGATCCAGCACGACTGGAGTTCCCCTCATTTCAATAGTGCTCATTGGACCCCGGCCATCGCCGCAGACCCACCCGGCAGCGGCATGGTCATTTCCGCACAGCCCGATCTGCCCATTAACTCTGTCTTGACGATCCATCCGGTAGGTCTTGACCCTGCGAATGCTGACCATCCCGCAATCTTCGACATGGGGCAGAATATGGTCGGCAACATACGCATTCATCTCCGCGGCCCGCACGGCACTGTTGTGCGCCTGCGCTATGCCGAGCGGCTCAACCGCGATGGCAGCATCTACACCGAAAACCTGCGCAACGCCGACGCCACTGATACCTATGCACTCTCCGGCGAGGGCGAAGAGACCTGGACTCCGGAATTTACCTTCCACGGCTTTCGCTATGTTGAACTCTCGTTCCTGGGCGCGGCGCCGGCTGCTCCGCCAACTCTCGCCACCATCGAAGGCCTGGTCTTCAACAGCCTCCCGCCGACGCCTGCTGTGCGGCTCAACAGCTCCAGCGAACTCCTCAATAAGATGAACGAGTTGGGAGCCTGGGGACAGCGTGGCAACTTCGTCTCAATCCCCACCGACTGTCCGCAGCGCGACGAAAGGCTTGGCTGGATGGGTGATGCCGGCGTCTTCTGGCGTACCGGCACCTACAACTTCGACATAGACGCCTTCACCCGCAAATTCATGCTGGATATCACAGACGCACAAACTGCAGCAGGCGCCTTTACCGACGTCTCTCCGAATGTTCTCGGCCCCAATCCAGGTGCGCCTGGCTGGGGCGATGCGGGGGTATTCATTCCCTATGCAGCGTGGTTGCAATATGGAGATGCAAGTGTCGTAGAGCGCTCCTGGCCGGCCATGCAACGCTGGATGAATTTCATCTTTTCCAACAATCCCGACTACCTGCGTCGCAAAGCACTCGGCAACAACTATAGCGATTGGCTGGCGCCGGATGGGCACACCCCCGGCGCGCTCATCGGTACCGCCTACTGGGCTCTCGCCGCTCGTGAGATGGTGGAAATGGCCAAAGCAATCCATCGCACTGACGATGCCGAAAAGTATCAACAGCAATATGATCACATCGCCGCCGCCTATCGGGCTGCGTACGTAAAGGAGGATGGCAGCGTCGAAGGGAATACGCAGACGGGGTATCTTGCCACTATCTTTACCGGTATCGCGCCGCATGTGCTGGTTGGCAATATGGTTGATCGGATCGCCAAAGATGTCGAAGCCCACGGCAATCACCTCACCACCGGCTTCCTCGGTACCCCGTTCCTCCTGTTTGTGCTCGACCAGAACGGCCACTCTGATCTTGCCTTCAAGCTGCTCCTTTCAGACACGTATCCATCGTGGGGCTACATGGTCAAGAAGGGAGCGACAACCTGGTGGGAACGCTGGAACGGCGACACGGGAGACCCGTCGATGAACTCTTACAACCACTATGCCTTTGGGTCCGTCATGGCCTGGGTGTACCGTCGTGCTGCGGGCATCGATACCGACGCCACTGGCCCGGGATTTCATCACCTCATCATCCAGCCTCACTTCGACCCGGCCCTTCCTCATTTGCACGTTGAGTATGACTCTGCATACGGCACCATAATCTCTGACTGGCAGCAGAGCCAGCATCGCTTTACCGTCAGCATCCCGGCTAATACGACTGCCACCGTGATTCTTCCACTCAACAGGACCGAGACCATTGGCAGCGGAACCCACACCTACACGATTCAGTAACGCTGTCGCTGTTCACTTGCCCCGCCATTCAACAGTGACTGAACATCGACCGTTGAGAACCATCAGGTAATCGGATACACAAGCGAGCCGTTACGCTTGGAGCTGTTGTCGAAGGCACTCAACGACCGGAGCTTTCTGGTCCGAACGGTCGCAGTGCTTCAGGATGCGGAAGCCCGAGTCTAGAGCGTTTTCGGTCTTATTGTTTACGGTCGAGACGGATCTTTGTTGCCTCCCACCCTTGAATCAAAAAGCGATTCAAGGATGGGGCCCTTCTTCGGACAATTCGGAGAATGGCGCGTGAACACGGTTATAGTAGTGATAGTCGGACTTGTCCCGGCACACATGAGGGCATTACATGACTTCCGCATTTTTTCAGCAAAATCGCTTTCTACAATCCGGACAAGACGAAAATCCTCACAAAACCTGGGAAATATAGTGAACCTGCCCAACTCCATCACGATGAGCCGGATTGTCATGATCCCGCTGCTGCTGTGGATACTGTCGCCGCATTTTCCGTGGCAAGGACACAACGGCGAACAGGAGATAGCAGCGTCGGTGCTGTTTGTTCTGGCCTCGATTACCGACGGCCTGGATGGCTACCTGGCCCGCAAACGCAAGCAGATCACCACCATGGGCATGCTGCTTGACCCGCTCGCCGACAAGATCATGGTGACCGGTGCGCTGATCGCCCTGGTGGCCTACAATCCCCAGGTAGTCAAGGTGTGGATCGCCGTGGTCATCATCGGCCGGGAGTTCCTGGTCTCCGGCCTGCGCTCCATTGCCTCGACGGAGGGCTTCACCATCCAGGCCAGCGACCTGGGCAAACTCAAGACCGTCATCCAGATCGTCTCCGTGGTCTCCGCCATTCTGGCCCATCACTGGGACCAGTGGCAGTTTGGCGTGCTCATCGTGCCGGTCCGGTGGATCGCCATCGCCGCCATCTACTTCACGGTATTGGTCTCCAGCATCTCGGCAATCGACTACTTTGTGGGATTCTGGAAGCAGATCGACCGCGCATCCAAGGATCGCCGCAAGTCGTTTGTGTTGAGCCGCCGTAAAAGCACGGGAACCTCCTAGCAGCAATCGGTTGTGCCGGACGGGCTTGCCTATGCCAGCGCCGCGACCGGTTCGGGCGTCAGCATCTGAATCGGTTCCGGGATGCGGATGACCGTCGTGGACACGGATGCCGCCTCCAGCGCCGGTGTGACGGCGAGGGGTTGCGGTTGCGGATGGGCCGCGCGAGTGAGCTGGTATACGAAGTGGTAGGGGGGCCAGGGACCGGAGATCTGCATCTGGCACTCCCGCATGGTGGCGCTGGTGGTGGCGAATTTGTTCTGGTAGCGCTCGACGTACTTGCGGTCGATCAGGTGGGCGATATCCAACACCATCTTGCCGCTTTCGGTAAGCCGACAGCTCACATCTTCGTCGAGAGGCAGGAACAGCCGGTGCATCTGGAAGCTCACCGCGCGCGCGCGGGTTTGGCGCTCTCGCGCGCGGGACGCGTTCTCCCGCAGGTTGGTGAGATATTCACGGCCCGAGCCCTCAGGCGGCAGATGCCGGTCGATGGCGCGGCCGCAGCAGTCGCCGACGACGATCTTCAGGTGCATTTCGGTTTTGCCGCGCAGCTTGTCGATATTGCTGAGAAACTGGCGCTGGTTTGAGCGGATGGATTTGCGCAGACTCTCGTCGTCGTTGAAGACGGTGCCAAACCGGAAGGGCAGCACCGTGGAATGCTGGAAGCAGTCGGCGATGACCCGGGCGTGGTCCACGCCGGATTTCTGGTTCAGGGTTTCCACGGGGTTGTGTTCGCTGACAACGACGGCGAGGTCGCTCGCGGGGTAAAGGAAAACCTGGTTGCCGCTTACTCCAACCAGAGATTCCACCGGAACAGGTTTGCGATGACGGGCCAATTCAGGAAATGCTAGTTTTTCACCGATGCAGTAGGCATACCATGCCATGACGAGACACTCCGATTGCGTGCGCCGGTAAGCGCCGCCCGTTGGTGAAGCTCTGTGAACTTGGGTACAACTGCATTGCGGGCATGAAACCGGTCTTTGGGCAGATAAACGTGGTTGAACTAAGCCGAATAGTAGCCCTCTGAAAATACGACTGGCAACAGCCCGCAGGTCGAAGTTTGAAAAAGGTAGCAGATTCGATCAAATCTGTATTTACATAAGCAACAGGCCGGTTGACAATACGAAATTCGGTTCAATTTTGATCAGTCGAATCGTCTTGGATAGTGAGACGAGTCCGCGGCGCGCATTGTTTTCAATGGTGTTATGCGAATAGAGGACACCTTCGGCTGCCCAAAGCTCGAATCTGGAGCGATGGCCACTGAGCCTGTGGGCCCTAGGGCGTGTCATCAAATTCGATATATGCAAGGCGGAAAAGTTCCGATAGCGTTTTGCTATGGGGATGAATCGCTATGGTTTGCGAAACGATCAGTGGGAACGCATCGAAGGACTTTTACCTGGCCGGCAGGGAACGGTAGGTCGTCCTGCGGACGATAACCGTTTGTTTGTCGAGGCGGTTCTGTATCGCTATCGGGCCGGCATTCCATGGCGTGATTTGCCCAAACGCTTCGGCGATTTCCGGGTGGTGCATACCCGTCTCAGCCGCTGGGCGCGGCGTGGCGTCTGGGAGCGGGTTTTTAAGCATCTGGCCCAAGATGCCGACAACGAATACGCCATGATTGATGCGACCATTGTACGTGCCCATCAACACAGCGCGGGAGCGCTGAAAAGGGGGCTCGGATCAAGCCATCGGGCGCAGCAAAGGCGGATTGAGCACCAAGATTCACGCCACAGTCGATGCTTTGGGCAATCCCCTCGGTTTTTGTCTGACCGGAGGACAGGCTTGCGACTTGGAAGGCGCCGATGTACTGCTGCCGCAACTGGACTCCGACACTCTGCTGGCCGACAAGGGCTACGACGCCGATGAGCGGGTGCTGATTCCTTGGCAGCAGGCGGGAAAAACGGCAGTCATTCCGCCCAAAGCCAACCGTAAAGTACAACGCGAGTACGATAAGGATCTTTATAAGGCCCGCCATTTGATCGAAAACTTCTTCCAGAAGCTTAAGCAATACCGCGCCATCGCTACCCGTTACGACAAAACCGCGCGTAACTTCCTGGCCGCCGTCTACCTCGTAGCCGCTGCCATTTGGCTAATTTGATGACACGCCCTAGGGCGTTTTCGGTCTTATTGTTTACGGTTGAGACGGATCTTTGTTGCCTCCCACCCTTGAATCAAAGAGCGATTCAAGGATGGGGCACCCAAAGTTTTGTTAATACTTGAACCGAAAACGCTCCAGGTCTCTGACAGCATGATTTCGTGCTTTGAGTTCACGCTTTCCCAGGTTCCAAAATCGGGACCTGGGGCACCCATAGTTGGTACAACAACAAGCGGTCAGAGAACCTAGGGCCTGTTCACGCTACCCCATCCGCCGGGGTAGCGTGAACAGGCCCTAAGCGGCTTTCCCCCTGTTTTTCAGGGCGTCCGGCGCCGCCGGATGCCCTTTTTCCTGCTTTCATCCTGCTCTACGGCCTCAATTGGCACGCAAGTTGCCTCGACTTCCGGTACCATACTTGAGGTACCTATTGCAGAATGAGCCTTAAAGCCAAGCTGGAAGCTGTCATCTACGCCGCGGAGGAGCCGGTCACCCTGGCCCAACTCACCGCCCTTTTTGCCGCCGACGCCATCGAGTGGAAGGCGGAGCAAGCCGCTGCGTCCGCCGAACTGGCCGCCGAGGCTGCCGAACCCCTGTCCCTGTTGAACGAGGGATCCGCCTATCTGGAACTGGACCTCGTTGCTGACGCAGCGCCTGAATCTGTAATTGCCCCCGCAGAGCCCGCTGCCGAGCCTGTGGCGGAAGAGGCCCCGGCATCAGGACCGGAAGCAAGTCCGGAACCCGGCCTTGAAGCGGCTTCAGAGCCCGGCTCATCTCCGGTCGAAGACGACAATCCCACTGCGGAGGGCGAGGCCGCCGAGCCGAACCCTGAAGCCATTTCGGCTTTGGCAGAGGAAACCCCGGCCGATTCTGAACTCGAGGCCAAGCGCCTGGCCCGCCTGCGCGACCGCGAGGCCCGCGCCATCATCCGCCAACTGCTCGATGAGTTGATTGCCGCCTATGCCTCCGATAGCCGCGGCGTCGAAATTCGCGAAATCGCCGGTGGCTATCGCATGGCCACCAAACCCGAGTGCCACGACGCGGTTCGCCTGTTTGTGAAGAGCCTGAAGCCGGCGCTCAAGCTCTCTCTGCCAGCTCTTGAAACCCTGGCCGTCATCGCCTACAAGCAGCCGGTCACCGCGCCTGAAGTGAATGAGATTCGCGGCGTCGATTCCTCCGGCGTCTTCGGCTCGCTGCTGGCCCGCAAGCTCATTGCCACCGCTGGCCGCAAGCAGGTCATCGGCCGCCCCATCCTCTACAAGACCACCAGGGAGTTCCTGCTTCGCTTTGGCCTCAAAGACGTCGCCGAACTGCCCTCGATGGAGGAGTTCGAGAAGATGGCCGCTATCGAGCTGGACGAGCCGGAGTCCGCGTCAGAGGGCGAGCCAGGGTCAGGCTCAAGCCAGGATTCCGGCCCTGAATTCGACGAAAACGCCTCCGAGGCGTCCACAGAAGATATAGACACTGGCGCTGTGCCAGGGTCCGCCGAAACTCCCGCGGTGCAGGAGAAGCCGGTTGCCGAATTGCCCGCTCCAATGCCAGTCGTGATGACTGCCCAGAACTCAGCGGAAACGCCAGCCGTGACGGCTGCCGATCCCTCCGCCGCAACTGAAGCGCCCATTGAAGCCGAAGCGCCTGAGGCAGAATCCGAGCCTCAACCCCGCTCGGCCGATGAGCCCGCCGAGACCGTCGAACCCAATGCCAACGAGCTGGCAAACCAGGCGGAATCCACCCCCGCATAGGCCGCGCCTGCTGCGCCTTCCCCCACAGAGCAGGCAGAAATCGAGAAGTTCCCTCATGACCAATAAGCCCGAAGACCTCCAACCCGAATCGACCGAGCCCGAGTTGGACGAAGCTACAGAAACCGAAGTCGAAACACCGTCTGAAGAAGAGTCCAGCGACGCCATCGAGGCGCAGATAGACGCCGCCGACGCGGACGAAGAAGCCGCTGAAGACGAAGACCAGACCGATGCGGAGGACGAAGACGGGACCGAAGCGGAAACCGAAGACGGCTCCGAAGCTCAGTCCGAGCAAGAACCAGAGTCTGAGCAGGACGAGCCTGAGATCAATGCCAAGCCCCGCCCCCCCGCCAAACTCGAGCGGTTGCAGAAGATTCTGGCCCAGGCCGGCATCGCCAGCCGCCGCAAGGCCGAGGAGATGATCGAGCAGGGCCGCGTCCAGGTGAACGGCAAGGTGGTCACCGAACTGGGCACCAAGGCCGATTCCGGCCGCGATCACATCCGGGTTGACGGCAAGCTGCTGCAGGGCGCCGAGCGGTTGCGCTACTTCATGCTCAACAAGCCCAAGGGCTTTGTCACCACGGTCAAGGATCCCGAGGGCCGGCCCACGGTGATGCAGTTCTTTGAGAAGATGCGCGAGCGCCTTTACCCGGTTGGCCGCCTCGACTACATGAGCGAGGGCCTGCTGCTGGTTACCAACGACGGCGAACTGGCCAACCGGCTCACCAAGGCCGCCTCCGGCGTAGAAAAAACCTATCTGGTCAAAGTCGCCGGCCAGCCCACCGAGAGCGAGTTGGACATTCTGCGCGGAGGCGTGGCCATCGAGCGCGGCAAGCCCGGCACGGGCCGCGTCCGCACCTCTCCGGCACGCATCCGCCAGGTCCGCCAGGGCGACAATCCCTGGTACGAAGTCATTCTCATCGAGGGCCGCAACCGCGAACTGCGCAAGATGTTCGAGGAGATCGGCCACTTTGTCGAGAAGATTCGCCGCGTCGGCTACGGTCCGCTGGTTCTCGACCAGGAGCCGGGCAATCTGCGCGAATTGCAGCCCGACGAACTCGACGCCCTGCGTCTGGCCGCCGAGGGCAAGGCCCGCACTCCCAAATCCAAGGAAGTCCGCCGCCGCAACGCCATGGACGCCGCCGGACTGCCCACCGTGCTGCCCCGGCCAACCATGCATCCGCGGCCGGCCAAGCCCTATGCCAAGCCTTTTGAAGACCGCTCCGCCGGCACGGGCCGCGCTGGAGAGTTTCGCCCCAAGCGGGCCTTCGGCACAGGCTCAGCCAGCCAGGGAACTGACCGGCCCGCCCGTCCTGCGCGTTCCGGTGAAGAGAGATTCCGTCCCGCCGCCGGTCGCACCAGCGACCGTGGCCCTGCCCGTGGCGCGGCTCCGGCCAGGTTTGGCTCCGCGCGTCCTGCCTCCGGCCAAGCCAAACCCTCTTTCCGCCGCGATGAAGGCGCGGGCTCGTACACGCCCCGTCCGTCCCGTCCAGCATGGCAAAAAGACGATCGGCCCACGCGTCCGCCCGCGCCCCTTGACGCTGGCGCAACCGGCGAAAGCCGCCCCGGTTCAGACCGTCCCCGGCCATCTTCCGCGGGAACAGGCAGAACCAGCGCAAGCCGCCCTTTCGCGGCAAAACCAGCCTGGAACAAGTCCGCTGGCCGCAGCGACCGTCCCGCTTTCAAGCGTCCCGCAGGCCCGCGCCGCGAAGCTCCAATCCACGACGAGGATTTGGGCCCGGTGAGGCCGCCAAACCTCCGTATCGAGGAGATCAAGGGCTCTGATCGGCCGAGCCCCATCCGGTCCACATCGAGCCGGCCCAGCGCGCCGCGCTCCTATTCGGATCGCCCAGCCACAGGCCGTCCCAGTGCTCCCAGGCCTTACTCCGATCGGTCTGCTTCCGATCGCCCCAGGCCCAGCCGTCCCAGCTCTGACCGGCCTTACAGCAGCGAAAGAGGCGGCGGCGAAGCAGGCGGCAGCGAAAGAAGCCTCCCGCGCGCCTACACCACCAGCAGCGGCAAGCCCCGCGCTGGCGGAGCGCGTCCCAGCAGCAAGCCCGGCAAACCCGCCGGCCGCTCCTACGGCTCCGGCTCCGGCCCCCGTTCAGCTTCCGGGCCGCGTTCCATCGATCCGCGCACCGGCTCAGGTTACCGGCCTGCTCCGGGTGGCAAGCGCTCGTTTGACGGCCCGTCCGCCGGCTCCGGTTCGCGTCCGTCCCGTCCCTATACTCCGCGCGGCGAAGGCTCATCGGATCGCCCCACCCCGCACACCAAAAAGTTCTCCGGCTCGCCGTCCTCACGCAGCGCCGGCCCACGCAGCGAGAGCCCGCGCGGGGAGCGGAATTCCGGCACGGGGTGGAAGCCCAAGACCAGGTACGGCGGCTCCGGAAAACCCGCCTCCGGAGGCGGCTACAAGCCCAAATCCGGTGGCCCATCCAAGTCCGGCTACAAGGGCAAACCCGCCGGCCGCAAACGCCCGCTGTGATACCGTTGCAGTACGGAGTCCTCGAGCCGGACCGCGCTTTTTTTGAGCGCGGGCCGAACGTCTGCCGGACGGTCTTTTGCAGGTTTTGAAGCCGTCCCGCGACGGCTCGCCGCCGGATTGAACTCTCTGGGTTGGATTGATTGAGTTGGAGGGGCAATTTGGCGGGAATCGGGGGCGGCGTGCGCACATCGAGAATGTCCCAGCAGCCGGAATCGACATCGCCTTCACTCGCCGCGACCCCAGCTCATACGCCTGGGTCCGCGCCTCAGGGCGCCGCGCACAAGCCGCAGCGCATTCCGCGCTGGCTTGAGCGCGCCGAGCTGTTTTTGCGGGTCATGCTGCGGATGTACATCGGCCTGGCGGTCTGCTATGTGCCGTGGTCGCGCATGTTCTGGGACCAGAACCCGCTTTTTGTTCAGTTCCCCACGCTCTCGATCTATGCCGCCAATGGCGCTGTGCGCGGCATCGTCTCCGGGCTGGGGCTTTTGAACCTGTGGATTGCGTTTCAGGACGCAATCCGCCACCGGGATGGATAAGCAATGAACGACAGTGGTCAGGGATCAGAGATCGAAGAGCCGGTGCAGCCTCCTTCACCTCAAGCTGAGGCTGCGCCAGGCTCAGGCGCGCCCGCCGCGGTCATTCCCGGCAACGGAGCGCCGCCGCCGCTGGATCGAGCTTTGCTGGCCTATGAGAATTCCGCCTTTCTCAACAGCGCCGACGGTCGCCTGATCCGGATTATGGCCGAGTATATCGAGCCGCTGGCGCGGTTCCGGCGAGAGCGGATTCAGGATACGGTGGTCTTTTTCGGTTCGGCTCGTTTTCGCGGGCGCGAAGAAGCCGACCATGCCCTTGAGTTGCTTGAAAACACCGGCTCCAGTCGTCTGGCCCCAAGCCACGAGCAGCCGGCCAGCGCTCCCGAGATTGCCGCCGGCAAGGCCACCGACTTGCAGCTCAAACGCGCCGTGGCCGCTGTTGAAATGGCCCGCTACTACGAGGATGCGCGCCGTCTGTCTGGGCTGCTGACGCACTGGGCCAAAAAGATTCCCTCGCACCGGTGCCGCTTCGTTGTCACCTCCGGCGGCGGGCCGGGCATCATGGAGGCGGCCAACCGCGGCGCGCACGAGGCTGGTGGAAAAACCATCGGGCTGAATATCCGGCTGCCCTTCGAGCAGCGGCCCAACTCCTACATCACCCCGTCGCTCAACTTCGAGTTTCACTACTTTTTCATGCGCAAACTGTGGTTTGCCTACCTGTCGAAGGCCCTGGTCGTCTTTCCGGGCGGTTTCGGAACCCTCGATGAGATGTTTGAGATCCTCACGCTGGTCCAGACCCACAAACTGGCCAAAAAAATCACGGTGGTCATCTACGGCTCCGATTACTGGAAAAAGGTCTTTAACCTGGATGTGCTGGTGGATACCGGGGCCATCTCGCCCAAAGACATCGAGCTGTTCCAGTTTGCCGATACGCCCGAGCAGGCATTCGAACTGCTGCGTCAGGGGCTGACTGAGAACTACCTCCTGGCCGAAGCGGCCGAGGCTGCGCTCTCCGAGGGGCGGCAGCCGCAGCCTGTCGAGGATCTCATGCCTGGCTGGTCCCTCGAAGATTTTCTGGGGCCGGAACTGGCGAAGACCAGCAAGTAGGGCGTGCAGCGCCGTCGCTTTCGTGCAGTCAAGAGCGGTCTCGCAAAAGCCCTTCACGCACAGCGAAAGCGCCGCCCGTTCTGCTAAGTTTATTCAAGGATATGTTTTTGGCTGAATCTGCGCCTTGGCATTCCTGTTCTACGGTTCAAAATGTGTACTCCGCAGCCTGAATTGCCGCTTTTCAGCATTTGCACGGGGAGTCTTCCCCAACATTCTGGCTTTGCCGATTACGCAGTTGGCTTTTGCGGCAATTGAAGCCTCATTTGCAGAATTTCATTCCGTGATTTGTGGCCGGCTTCGCAATCGCGGAATTTCCGGATCGATTGCGAAAGAAGGAGCAGAAATGGTCACCTCGACCATCTCGTATCTGTGGCGCGATGCAAAGGCGCCGCAAGGCTTCCGGTCGGGTGTTTCCCTGCACAGTCATACCAACCAGTCCAGGGAGACGCTGGCCTTTCTGGCAAATTTTGGCAAGCAGTTTCCTACGGTCCAGCCGCTGATGGCGCGTATGGAGCGGCGCTCTGAGGCAAACCACGGGTTGCGCGTGAACTATGCCGCCAGCTACTGGACGCCCCCCATGACTCCCAAGCTCGCCTTCGACCTCGAGAGTGGGCAGATCGAAAAGCTTGGCGTGGCGCCCATGGTCTCCCTCACTGACCACGACACCATCCAGGCCCCCATGCTGCTCGGCAGCGTGCCAAGCGCGCGGCAGATTCCGATTTCGGTCGAGTGGACCGTCCCCTACGGCGTGCAGTCCTTCCATCTGGGCGTACACAACCTTCCCGGCGCGCGGGCCACCGAGTGGATGGCAACGCTGGCCGATTTCACTGCCCATCCCGGCAGCGACCGCCTGACTGAAATCCTGATCGCTCTCAACGACGAACCCGACGTGCTGGTTGTCTTCAACCATCCCATGTGGGATCTGTATCTGATCGGCCGAAAGAAGCATGAGTCCCAAGTCGGCGAATTCCTCCAAAAGAACGGAGCCTTTCTGCACGCGCTGGAGTTGAACGGCCTGCGCAACTGGGATGAAAACCGCGCCACGCGGAGGCTCACCGAAAAGTGGAACATCCTGCCCATCTCCGGCGGCGACCGGCACGGCGTGGAGCCGAGCGCCGCCATCAACCTGACCAACGCCGCCTGCTTTACTGAGTTCGTGCATGAGGTGCGGCGCCAGAAGATGAGCAATGTGCTCTTCATGCCCCAGTATGCCGAGCCCTGGAAGCTGCGCATGCTT
>Ga0224531_1000217_pt1 | contig 33385 bp, 47 predicted proteins | sample CBST100metaG_FD_179876 | JGI IMG/M metagenome (GOLD analysis project Ga0224531, IMG submission 179876) | Peat soil microbial communities from Stordalen Mire, Sweden - C.B.S.T100 | ecosystem: Environmental > Terrestrial > Soil > Wetlands > Peat | place: Sweden: Norrbotten County, Stordalen Mire...
TGGGTGTACGTCGACGGCAAGCGTACTGAGCGCGCCAAACTCGAAACCGTAGAGCTCAAGGCGGTTTGCGGCCCCGGCGACACGCCCGCGCCCGTCATTACCATCATGCTGCCCAATGAAGACTAGCGAACGAGTCCAGAATCTGGACTGTTTTTGATAGCGTGACCAAAATTTTCCCACCATGCCGGCGTGCCGGCAGAATCGAAAGAGCTATGAAGTGTAATCACTGCGGTAGGGAATCCGAAGACTTTCCCTTATGTCGGCTATGCGCCGCGCTTTCCGCCTTGCGCCCCGTCCGTCAGCATTGCGTCCGACTGGCGGCCATGGCGCCCGATAGGATTCGGCCCTATGTCAATCTATTAAGATCTGACATTGAAAAGGCGCTTGAAATTCTTGATACGAATCGCACACGAAAAATTTGATAGGTGACCAAAAATTTTCCATTATGCCGGCACGCCGGCAGAATCGAGAAGCACAATGAAACCAGATACGTGCTATTACGATAACGATAAATGCCACGGCGAATTGTGGCAGTGCGAAACCTGCGAAGAATGGTTTTGCGAAGAGCATAACCACGTAACCAGCAAAGGCACAAACGTTGAATGCGTCGCTTGCGAGCGCGCAAGAATCGAGAATTCCAATGAAATTTAAACTTGAAATTGAACTAGGCAATGACGCCATGCAAACCTTTGATGACGTACTAGAGGCATTACAAGAGAGCCATAGCAGTTTGGCAGATGGGAGCGAACCATTCATAGTTGGAGATTATGACTTATTACGCGACGTAAACGGGAACACGGTTGGCAAGTGGGAAGTAACAAAGCAATAAAAAATTCGGTGCCGCCTTGCTCTTGATAGGTGACCAAAATATTTTTTTGTTGTTTCGCACAAACCAGTTCTGCATACTTGGATCAGCGGCCACCAGCCGCATGGGAGGAACCATGAAAACCTTCTTTTTTACCGTCGAGCTAAGCGGCCAAGGCGACACACCCGAGGATGCTTGGGAAAATGCCGTCGAGGGATTCTCCGTCGACCCCGGACCTTGCCCCGATGAATTTAGCGTTGACGACGAAGACGACTCCGATTTACCTGAAACTGCTTGATCTTTGCTGCGCCGCATCCACGGTAAGCAAATGCGTCCCGCGTGGTAGCGGGCAGGCCGGGCGTAAGACGGCCATTCCTTCCCCCTTTGATAGGTGACCAAATCTTTCTCCCCAATATTTATATATTGACAATACCAAACTAGTTTGGTAAACTTAAAAAGTAATATTGATAGAGGGTATTCGCATGCTTTCAGTCATTCCCGCGCAAGAGTTTGTCGAGACGCCCGCAGAAGCCGAGCAGCCTGTCCAGCGCGCGCCCAAACGCCGCCGCGGACGGCCTAAGCTGACCACGACACAGCGCCGCGCACGTGATCTGGCCACCAGCAACAATCTTACCGATCAGTTGCTCTACGCCTTTCGGCGCGGCAATCGCCTTTTTGCCATTGGCGGCTTGCTCGTGGGCGGCTTTATTCCTTTGGGCAGCTATACGCTCATTCATCAAGAAGTTGCTGCTCGGCCTTACCTCTGGGCGCTGGTCGCCGGCGGTCTGCTGTATTCTTCCACCAGCGTCTTTTTGTGGGCAGACAGCTACTTCCACAGCAAGCTCAAGGCAGTTGGCTTTGTCGTGCTGCTCGAGGGAATTCTTACGCTCTCGTCTGTTGAATGGCTCAGCATCGCCGGCCTGGCCATTTTGATGAGCTTGAACGCCGTCACGGCGGCCATGCCCCCCCAAGCCAAAAACCACTAACCAAAATTACAGGGGAAGAAAAATCATGAAAATCGTACTGATTATGGACGGCGGAGTCATTCAGCAGATTTTGTGCGACGAAGCCGTAAAAGTCGCCATCGTCGATTATGACGTGGATGGGATTGACGAATGCCAGCGCACTTCCATCCAGCTCGACGACGACGCGCCCGAAGAGGCTTTCACCAATATCATGGTCGCCGATGTCGCGCCCGGCCTGGCGAACAAGCTGTACGGCATTTGCGAAGCTGATAGCAAACCCACTGAAACCACCCCAGCGCCGGCACCCGCGCCCACCCCCCAGCTAAACCTTGCAGAGCTTGAACGCATCGGCTCGGAACTCGCGCAAGCGCTTTTCTATTGGCTGCCGGGCACAAAGCCGATTCCATACGTTCACGACAAAACCGGCGAAGCGCATCATCAAAAATGGGATGAGGCTAAACTGATTCTCGACCGCGCAAAGCAATTAGGGTTGACGAAGCCCATAAAAGTCTTATAATGATCTTGATCGCCGTCGGCGACAGAAGACGATTACAAGTCAATTGCTTTTAGCTAATTACACTTCAACAAGTGTCGCTCGAACGCGCCCCGCAAGGGGCGCGTCCTGTTTCTGGTTGACAATGACCGAAAAAGTCTTATAATTATCAATGATCGCCGCCGGCGACAGAAGACGATCTGCTTGCCAAATTGCTGTGCAAAATTTGTATAAGTGTCGCACGAACGCGCCCCGTAAGGGGCGCGTCCTGTTTTTAGTTGACAATGATCGAAAAAGTCATAAAATGATTAGTGGTTGCGGTCGGCAACAGAAAGCAACCAAGTTTTACAAAGAAGTTCATTCTTCTTTACTAAGTGTTGCACGAACGCGCCCCGCAAGGGGCGCGTTCTGTTTCTGGTTGACAAAGCCCATAAAAGTCCTATAATGATACTGATCGTTGTCGGCGACAGAAGACGATCATAAGCTGATTGCTACAACTGATAGATGAAGTGTCGCGCGAACGCGCCCCGCAAGGGGCGCGTCCTGTTTTCAGTTGACAAAGACCATAAAAGTCCTATAATAATCTTGATCGTGGTCGGCAACAGATGACGATTACAAGCGATCACAAACTACTTGCTAGCAGACCTTAAGTGTTGCACGAACGCGCCCCGTAAGGGGCGCGTCCTGTTTTCGGTTGACAAAGACCGCAATAGTCTTACAATGATCTTGATCGCCGTCGGCGACAGAAGACGATCACAAGCTAATTACTTTTAGCTTTCAGCTAAGTGTCGCGCAGAAGCGCCCCTTGCGGGGCGCGTTCTGTTTCCGGTTGACAATGACCACAAAAGTCCTATAATAATCCTTACCGTGGTCGGCAACAGATGACGGTTTAGTTTTAAAAAAAACTGTACAAACGTAATACAAGTGTTGCACGAGCGCGCCCCGCAAGGGGCGCGTTCTGTTTCTGTCCAGATTGTAAACACAAAAAAAGCCGGGCGCGCGGCCCGGCCTAAAGTTGCTTCTCGATCTTTCTATTTCCGCTCAAGATTCGTAATGCGAACGCTGCATCCCTCGATTCTCCCGGAATGCTCACCCAACAGCTCATAAAACCGCCGCAAGTCGCCCTCGATCACGTTCAAGCGCCCTTCAATCTTTGTAAAGCGCCCTTCAAACCCTGTAAAGCGCCCTTCGATCCCTGTAAAGCGGCTTTCCACTTCTACAAAACGTGCTTCGATTCCTTTGAAGGAATACATATTCAGCAAGATCCCAAGCAGCACCATAAAACTTGGAATCCCAATCGCCAGCCATAATTGCAGGTTTGTCATCATCGGCGCCCTCGACCTTTCCAGTATACCTGAACTGTTCTGCCATTATCGCCTAATAATTGTTCATTTCTGACCAATTCGCGATTCTAAATTTTCCATCTTCTTTACTAACAGGTCATGCGATTTCCAGACAGCGCGGCGCACGTCAACCGCGGCCGCGCCAATAGCAACAAGAATCATTACAATCCAAACGTGATCCATACTTCCTCCGTCTTAAACTCCTGGAACAATCACCCAGGTTTATTCGGCCAATATAAAAATAAGCCGCAAAGAAAAATCTCTGCGGCTCACGTGCCAGTGGTCGGGCACAAAAAGTTATTCGGGTGGTGTAGCATTCGCCGGCTGCTCTTTGGCCGCCGCAGATCCTTCCTGGTCAAGCAAGTATGTGTTGGTAGCTTCAACGTATTTCGGACCGCTGACGCTATCAACTTCCATGTTGTCTACCATGTCGATGGCTTGCTCGGCATCATCCGCATCAATTACAAAGTCTTCGACATAAGTTTCAAGCTGCCTGATTAAAAACTTCGGCATCGCACCCCCTCCATTCATCTTTTACTAATATATGCAAACTGGTTTGGTTTGTCAAGAAAAATATATATTGATATTTTGAAGATTGCTAGAAAAAAGCCCCCTGGCCGTGCTACAAAAAAGTATGATCTCTCGGGGTCGAATTTTGTGCTGGCATTGTGTCTGCGAAATCTGCAAGCACAAGTGGATCTCCATTAACAAACATCCCCCAGAATTTTGCGCCAATCACGCCTGCCATACACGTGATTGGAATGGCCCCAAGAAACACCGCAAAATATCTATTGCACTGCCCAAACCTAACAAGATGCGGCACCCTAATGAATACGACACCGATACCGCGGCAGCTTAGCGAGGCTAGTCATGGATGACGATACAAACGCAACCGAAGTATCGACCGTCTTCGCAAAAATTTGCGATCTGGGCTTGGCGCTCGGCCATACCAGCATCAAAGATCAGCCTGGTTGCTGGGAACATCAAATCGATGAGCATTGGTGGTTTGCTATCAATCCCCACGACGTTTCAACTGAATGCGCGGGGGGAACTGAAGTCCCCCCATACACCGCTTATATCAAGTTCTGCGGCTGGCCATTTGGCTTGGTCTGCCCCGCCGGCGGCATGTTTGCCAAGGGTGCCCTAGCCAATGAAAACACCTTAATCGAGGCCCTTAATAAAGCAATTTCCGCAGTCGAAAAAGCCAATCAAAAACGTTAATTCACTCGCTTTTGCCATCCGGCAACGATTTAGCGCCGGTTTCGTTCATTTTCGACGCTTCACGGCTTTTAAAAACACGGCCTAACCCTTTGTTTTTCTTTGTGATAGCGAATCAATGGAAATCGTCCCAAAAATCATCAGATGCCACAGGGGCAGTTATTACGGGCGCGGGTGCCGGCGCCGGCGTTTCTTTGTTCAAGGGTGCGCCCAGCAACGCCAAATCGTTTACCTTGATCTGCGTTTGCGACTTTTTTTCACCCGAGCGCGAATCCTGCCAAGAATGCGTCTCGATCTTGCCCTCAATATAGATTTTGGAACCCTTCGACACGAACTTCTCAACAATTTCTGCCAGCTGCGCATACGCAGCCAGGTTGTGCCACTCTGTACGGTCTTGCCAGTTGCCTGCGTTGTCTTTGTAGCGCTCGCTGGTGGCCAGCGTCCAGGTCGCAACCTTTGTGCCGCTGGGCATCGCCCGAATCTCTGGGTCTTTGCCCGCGTTTCCTAGCAAAATAACCTTATTTACACTTTTCGACATATCACACCTAGCTTCTCGCCGCTGCAAACGGCAAATTTCTTGAGTTATCATAACGCAGTATTTATTTGTAAGCTAGACGAATAACGCACTTAGTTAGTTTGGCTTTACGTTCGCTTTTGACCGCATCACTCCATAGGCATCCAAGCATTGCTTTAACGGCTCAATATTAGGATGCATGTTATGTTCCACAGCCGTTTCAATCGCTATTGCGCTAAGAGCAATATGCTGCAATGCAATAATTTCACGAGCCTGTTGCTCGATGAAATCTTTGCGCTCATATAGGCTATCTATTAATCTCTGTATCAAATAATCACGCCAAATAATACCAACAACTAAAAACAACTCCACGCCGCACAGAACAATAGCGCCAACATAACGGTGAAAACTAAAATCAATCGTTGCTTGCGCTCCATCCATAAAAGCCCATGCCACAACAAATCCAGATAGGCACGTATTTAAAATCTTTGTCAATTTAATTTTCAAAACCACACCTCAACAATGCAAGGATCGTCATCATCATAACGCGCCATTCGGTAAAGCCCTGGTGGCACCATTTTCCGAATCTCCGCAAGCGAATCCGCTACCTTAATATCGTTGGTCGCAATCATCTGATTGGCGCGAATATCCCATCGCCGCAAAACGTATTTTGTTGGGTAGTCGCGTGGATCGTCATAAATGACCCATTGCGATATTTCCGCAGATGGCTTATCAGTCAAATCTTTTTCCATGCAAGCGCTCCATGCAACGCATCCCGGTAATCGTCATTTAAGCACCCCCTCAATAAATGGCAATTACCGGAACACAGCTACCGTTTCGGCAATACAGCATAATATTCCATAACTCGAGCAACAAATTCCTGTGTTGGCAGCCCGTTGTCCCGCGCAATAAGTTCAGCAAGGCTTTCAATTTTTCCCAAAGCATATCCCAACAATTCCGGGCTTATTTCTGACGCGGAATTTGCTGGAGGTTGCACTTGTTGAGGTACCGGTTGCTTCGTAATTGCCTTTGGATTCTTTGCTTTTTTAGGATGCCCCAGCGTCTTTTTGGCTGACGGTTTCTCCGGTTTTTCATGGTAAGTAATACCTCTTACACCATGCTTAAACCAGCGATGCATCCCCAACGTCCTTCTGGTTGGAAGCAAAGTAACGATATTTTCTTCTTTGCACTCTGGACATTCAAACTTATTTTCTGCGGGTGTTGCACTTTCATCTTGCACGGGTGTAGTTTCTTCTTCCATCTTTCCTCCTCGGTGTTGCATTGTTTTAAAGCTGAATGATGCGTGGAGCGCGCGTCGGCGGCCGGTAATTAAGCCCTAACGCCGATACGTTATAGCAATCAATCTTCCCCATCTTGCCTGTGATCTGTTGCTCTAAACCACCGCATTCATGAATGTGCCCAAAAACGTGATAATGAACTTTACGCGCTTCAATTGCTTCCCGCAATGCAAACGAACCACAGTGATTATCCAAAACTCCGGCTGGCGGCCCATGCGTCACCAACACATCAATCTCAGCAGGCATATTGCGATAAATGCATCGCAATTCATCTTCCGTGCGCATAAAAGCCCAATTCATAAACGGCGGCGTCCACGGCGAGCCATAAAAAACATAACCCCGAAACTCGCATGCTTGATCCACCAGCACTTGAAAGTTATACGAAAAATTGTAAACGGCTGGCTCAAGCGCTTTTTCAAAGCACATATCATGATTGCCAGGCACTAAAATAACTTGGTCATAAGCGGCGGTTTTTACATATTCCCCCCAAGTAATAGCTTGATCCCACTCTCCTGTTTTCGTCATGTCGCCGGCATGAATCAGTACGTCAGCTGTTGGCAAATCAAAATCATATCCGTGCGTATCAGATATTGCAGCAATTTTCATGGCGCTACTTCCCATATCTTCAAACCAAATCTTTTCCATTGAGGGTCAAATTGGCAATTTGGCGGGGCATCGGCAAACAATGGCGCAATATCCTCATCGGTATACCCCGCCAAACCACAGCCGATTCGCGTTACCACAAAATCCAATTCAGCGTGATCTTCCGCATATCGCAAAAAGGTTTTGATGCTGACGCAGATTTTTTGAATGTTTCGACGTTGATACGGCCCAGCCTTGGTAGGAATCGCGTATGACTGCCCGGTACGCCCTTCGCCTACGCCCATTTGGGCTGCGTACTTGATGCGCGCTGTACGCGCCGCACCAGCTCCATGAATTCCCTTTAAATTGCTTCCAAACACGAAAACAGGTACGCAATACACATAAACCTGAAGCCCTTTTTGGCGAGCTACGTCGATCATGTATTTAGTGCCATGGCTTTCACCATCCCAAACAGCGATCACGGCCTCGGCATATTCCGCCATGCGCTCGTTTCGGCGAAAGCCGGCGCCACAATCAAGTTTTCCTTCTGGATGCCAATCGACTGGCATTTCCTTGACCGGCACATGATGCTCTTCAGCCCACCCCTTGCCGAGTAGATCTACACCAGTGGCTAACCCGCAAACCAGCTCCGTAATTTTAAAGCCGCTCTGCTCAATAGCGCGATCAACAAAGGCCGCGCATGTAATCGAACGACTGCCGGCAACAATCACTTTCACGGCACCACTCCACATTTACTGCATTTTGCTGTTCCGTTCCTTTACTTCTCCTGGGAGTCTTAATTTTGCAAACCAGCGCCACCCGCAACGGTACCACTGCATATACGTCCATTTTCGAGTAAAGTTTTTTACCATCGCCGCAATGCACCCTTCCATCAGTACCAGATCGCCAAATTGCGGCAAAGCAGTCGGCGTAAGCGGCTCCCACTCGTAGGTCGCTAGTTCGTCTTCAAGTTCCCTTATGCGTTGCGACAAAAACTTGTTTTCTTCGCGCAGTCGCTCAAGCAATATCGTCAGGTTTGCAATTTTTGTTTCGTCCTCAGCGCTCAAGATCGTTCTCCTCGTAAAGCGCTTCAATCCGACCTTCAATGTCGGCGTTCAATTCCGTTAAAAACTCAATTGCATCCCCTGCCGTCATTTTGTCGAGTGACGTTGCTTCATCAATCGTTTCAAGAATTTGAATACGCTTTTGGTAATGTTTCGTTCGCATTTCAAAATCTTCCTACTGAACCGAACCGAAAAAAGTATTATTTTTTTCTAGTTCAGCAATTTTCTTCCGCAACATTTCAAGGTAAAGATCCTGTACTTGCAGCTGGCCGTTAGAGAGCAAAACAAATTCAGCATTCGGCCGTGAAAAAATCTCAGGCATCCTTTCTTGCACATCTTTCAGCGCCAGGCTAATTACGCGCATCTCTTCGCCTTCCGCCCGAACTTCTTTCATAAGCAGTTTTCTGGCAGCATCCACCGTAGCCGCGCAAGCTACGGCCATATACTCGCAATCGTGCCCTCGCCAAACAAACATCTTGTTCATAGGCCACCTATTGATTGGTTGCCGGCTTCTCGCTGTCTTTCTCTTCTGCCACTCCCCAAATCTGCTCTATTGGAATTTGATAAGAAGCGGCTATCTTCAGCGCAATCACCAAACTCGGAATATCTCCATTTTCAATCCGGCTTAAAGTCGCATGCCCAATACCAATAATCGCTGCCGCCGGTTTAACCGCAATCTTTGCCTGCTCACGCAGTTCTTTCAAATCAACCAGCAAAACGGCTTTGTCCAATGTTTTTTCTTCCACAGAATTTCCCCTCCCCACTGATAAAGATAAAGATACCCTTTTTGAACTCCAAAACATAGAAAAAATTGCGCGCAAGGTTTATTTAAAGCAAAATAATCAGCGACCAACCAACTAGCTTTTTTCTGCATCAAAATTGTTTAAAGGGTAGTCGGCATTTTTGGCAACGACCCGCGCACCGGTTGTGCTAAGAAATCGCCGATCTTTACCATTAGAATTCCAGCGCAAACTACGGCATTGCCGGTTTTTACACCTTTTTCGCAGGGGTTTCCCCGGTTCCAATACCCAGCTGCCGCCGCATACGTCACACACGCAAATATCGCCACGAGTAATCACAGTTTCAATTTATCCCACAAAAATTGAAATGCGTCAGATAATTGACACAATGTGTCAAATAGTTTGGCACAATGTGTCAAATAGTTTGGTACAATGTGTCAGAGGGGAGGGCCTATGCGTGTCGCGATCTACCTTCACGATTCCCAAACTCAGGGCCTACTTGAAGCTGAGCAACTAACAGCATTCACCACACAAAAGGGGTGGAAAATCGTAAAGATTTACCGCAATAATTCCGCTAAAAAAACAGCCTTTCGCGACATACTAAAAGATGCCCAAGAGGCCCATTTTGATGTGTTGTTGTTTTGGTCGCTCGCTCAGATCTCAAACGATAGCACCTCATCCACCATTCGGATATTGAATCAGCTAAACGAATTGGGTATCAAATTTCAATCATTCACTGAACCCCATTTTGGAACATGTGGAACACATGGTAAAACAACTTCTTTGGTTCTCTCTTCACTCGCCAAAGAAGAACAAAAATCCTTATCTAAACGTATCTCAGAGCGCACAAAAGCCGGCCTTGCAAAGCAAAAAGCCGAGGGTACACGCGGTCCTCAAGGGCACCTTGGGCCCGGCAGACCTCCAACCCAATTCAATGAAAAACTCGCTCAAGCCCTGTACGCAAAAAAAATGTCGTATGCGGAAATTGCTGCCGCTTGTCACATCTCCAAAGCCAAAATTTGGCGCTATTTCAACTCACACAGCACAAAGCGTTGAATCTCCGCTTACTCTTCCACAACCCGATAAACACCAAGAGAGACGCGCCGCAAAATACCTTCATTTGTTAGGTTTGACAGAATACTAGGAATGACTTTACGCCCATGTTTTTTCTTGATTTCCGGCAAAAGAGAACATACATCGCTTGCTTTCCATTCCCTCTGCTTATCAGCTTGCAGTATGTCTAAAACATCTTTGCGGTGGCAAAAGGCAGGATCATCTGACCAGCGAGCGGTTTTTCCCTTTGGCGTATGGCGCCAGTTGTCTGACTCCGCTTTTTGATGATGTACCGACACTTGCGTGAATAGATTTACATCCAGTGCCGCGCTTTGTTCGGCCACAAGAGCACAAGCAGCAATCATCTCGTCTAATTGATGCACATAATCCCGGTGCTGCTCGATCTGAAATTGCACGGTATCCAAATCGGCATGCATCTTTTCATATTGCTTTTGTATCTCAGATTCACGATGCCGTAGTTGCTCTAAAGTAAAAGCAATTCTTGCCTTGGCATCGCGTACACGTCCAACAATCGACTGCAGATCCCCCACAAACGGGGTCTGCTTTTCCAGCCACTTCAAATCAGGCGGCAACGAGGTTTTGGCAGGGGTCAAATCCGCACTCTGCGGCGCTTCTGCTTTCACTTCTATTGCAGAAATGGCCTTCTGAGGAGGTATGCTTTCACTAACCTCCTCCTTCTCCTCTACCACAAGAATGGGTTTCGGCTCTTCTTGAACAATCGCTTTCGGTTCGGGCGTAACGGTTGTATTTACAACAGTTTTTGGCTCAGGTACAGCTTCCGGTTGTACAACGGGCTTCGACACCGAAATAGCTGGAGGAGCTACAACAATCTCTGGTTCTGGCTTAGTTTCTACTTTCAATGGCTCTTTTGTGACTTCAACTGCGGGCTCTTCCTCTTCAACCACTTTCAAAGATGAAAGGCCCGTCGCAAAAGGCGATACCATAGGATAAACGTGAACGGCAAAAGGCTTGGATTTCTTAGGCGGCACAATATAACGAGGCGACTCAACTTCATCTGTAACTACTCTTTGGCTTGCCATGTAGGGTCGTTTTTTGTGGGGCATCTCCACACTCCCTAGCCGCCGTGCTCGTGCGCCCGTTAAAGGGATGGGAATACCCGTCCCAAGCACAGAAGCTAGTTTGTCTCGCATGGTCGTATTATGCATAAATCCTCATTCCTCCCCCTTGTATTTGCTCTTTTCTTTCCCAAAGCCCCGTTAAAGCATCGGCTCAAAAAGGGTTTCTCTTTCGGAAACACTCTATCTTTAATCAGGTCATTTGTCTACCAAAATTTGCGCCCGTCAAAATTTTATTTGGGCTGGTTAACCAGGCGGTAAACACCACGACGAATTTTTGAGACGTGTCCTTCCTTAAACAGCAAAAACAAGCGCTGCGCCGCATACTTCTGGGCACTGTATTTCTTCGGCTTCGTGGCCGCCTTAATCAAATCGGCCGCCGTCACTTCATCTTGCGGATGCTTCTCAAAATAAGCCAAAGCATCCACCCTGCCCCAAATTGCCGATCGATCCAGCGGCTCTGGCTTCGGCACCCGCGCCGCTTTACGATGAGCAGCTTGAGCCTTTAAGATGTTAAGCCGGGCGGCCTGCTGCTTCACTGTCGTCTTTGCCTTACCACCAATTTTGCCCCCCGACGAAGCAAAGCATGCCGGGCAAATCAATTCCACGCCATGTATCTTGCATTTCATTGAATAATCCTCTTCCTTTCATAATAACAAACTTGTTTAGATTCCCCAAAAAGATGTTTACCGCGTCCTTTTGGGCCTTTTGATTTCTTTAATTGTGCACCCGTCATGTTCATAAAGCCGGCGTGCACAACAAACGCAAAGCACCATCCTGTAACCATTCACGTTATAAAGCCAGCCATGATGCGGGCACTGCACGCTTTTAAGCCACCTGTAATGGCCATTTGTTTTGGTCCTTTTACGCAAATAATTCTGGCATTGCGGCGCTCCCGCCTGCGGTCGACGAAACTTCTTTAAGCGCCGCTTGCCAGCACAAAAAGTCAAAGCAAAATAAAGCTGCTTAGGCTTTTTCTTCAAATCGTAGCCTCAAACTTCGGCTCCGACCACGTGTCCACATACACCGCCATCTCAGCATCCAGCCAGCGTGATGGCTGATTAACAACAAAATCAGTCAATGCAACTATCGACACAATCAAAAATGGATCAATGGCCAACTCGTCAATGTAGAAGTTGGCTTCAGGCAGTTCACGCTTGATCTCTATAGCTTTTGCCAAAACAAATTCCGGCACCGGTTTTAAATACCTGGATAACGGCGTAATGCGCCACGTTGGTTCGATCATTTTCTCCGCTGTCCTGTAATGATCGGCCATCTGCGCTTTATAGCTGTCCACCTTCTTTTGATCGAAAATCTCGATCTCCAATTTGGCTAGGGCAAGACGCAGACGCCCCGGTGCCTTCAGCTCCTCGCGCAGCGGCGTATAGCCAAGCAGCGCTTCAGCCTCCATAGCCAGTTTTCGCCGCGGATCGCTCAGGTCTACGTCATCGGCTTCAACCTTTACTCGGGTCAGCATTTCGCGCGACGGCTCTTCGACAATCTTTTCCGGCTTCCCTAAAGATCCGCTACCACCAAACGGCGATTGAGGGAAGTCGTGGCTCAAGAAATAATAAAAGTATTCGCCATTGTTCTGATTTTGCTGTTGATGAACAAGGTTGTTCGGTACTCTCATCGGCACTGATCCGAACGCCCCATTCGTTTGCGCTGAATCCAAATTTGGTGCTTCCGTTAAGTTTGGCATTTTCCCCTCCCGAAAAACGTTTTTCAAAAACAAGTATTTATTTCCATGCTTGCCCTAAATGCATCATCCAGGCATCGCTCACATGCTCATCAAAATACGCGTACGGCATCCAATAGCAACCGCGGTCTGTACGTCCAGTTGCCGAAATCCCCCAATCGCTCCCCCACGAGTTTTGGATAAAAACGCCACCCGCGCTCCCGTCCGAAAATTTGATCTCGTCGTCATAGTCCATTGCATGCTGAGCATGGCGACCAAGTAGTCTTTCAGTGGTTTTTGGCAGCGGCATAAAGCCGGTCTTTGCCAAACCGTTTTCCTCAAAACTCTCGTAGACGTCAATACCAATGCCCACGGAATATCCTGAAGCAATCGATGCCTTAATTTCTTGCAACGCGGGTAGATAATGATAAGCGCCGCCTTTGTACGCAAGCGCTTCCTTATATTGCTTATCGCTCGGCGCTACCGAATAGCTGGTATCCGAATAGGGCTCCTGCGTATTCAAACATGCGCCTTTTTGATTCAGCGTAATAAAGGTCTGGTGAATCGTCGAACCTACATCCTGGCCTAAATCTCCACCAGCAATCAGATTACACAAATAAACAAAAGCGGCCGAAGCCGTAAAATCGGTGGAACTTACGCTTTGGTCTTTCTCAAACAAATAGAGCTTTCTGTATAGCGCGTCGCGGTACTCGGCGCCTAACTGGCCAGTACAAGATCCTTCTTGCCCTTGGTCGCGAATTTTCCCCATCCATTGCGAGGTTGTGGCCCGCACGGGTAGTTGCAATTGAGCAGGGGCATGAACCGCCAACAGGGTTCTAGCTGGCGAAAAAACATTATCCCGATAAAGTCCGTATCGCCTTCCGCTAGGCGAAGGTGTCAGCAAATCGTTTGCCATAGCATCTCCAATTTATGGCGGCCTCACAACTGCTTGTGCACCCTGTCATTGGCATTCAGCGCAGCAAGAGCAGGGAAGCCGCCATCTAGGCGCGCCCAAATTAAATTTTGGCCGCGGTTAGGTTCAACTTCACGCACTCGCTATTCCATTGCGCTTTGTAAGCACCTGGCCAAGTCGGATGCAATAAACTTGGGCCCGTTATTTTTACAGCCTTGTAGTGCACGCTGTTAACGACTTTTCTCCGGTTTTCAACCTGCGCCGTTGACGTCAATTGCACGGTCAGCCCAAATGCACTCATAATTGTTTCAATGGCCGCGACTGCAATATCAACAAGCGCAGAGAAGGTCGCCGTTGCCGGAATAACAGCCAAAACCGCCTCAACCGTATCAAGAGCGTCCGTTACGATTGCAGAAGTGCTGCCCGTTTTCCATTTCGCTTCAGCTTCCTTCAAGGCAGTAATTGCACTGTCCAACGAGCTGACCCAAGTCGAGCTAGAATCAGCTAATTTTAAAATTGACAGTAGTGAATCAAGCACGGTGTTAAGAGCACTGGTTACGTTAAAGGTGCAGCCTTCCATCAGAACAGTAGAAGGCAGAATGCTTGCGGCGGCGCCGGCAACAGCCGCATTTCTCATAAAGATCCGACGGTTCATAATTTCCTTTCATGGTTTGATTTGCGCTGCCCACAAGCTACCGGCTGAGGGTTGCGTAATCTGTGCTGCGTTATAAACCTGCGTGGGCGTAGCTGTTGAAACCGTGTAATTTAAATTAAGCCCGCTATTTCTTGTCTCGGAGCTTTGTTCTGTCATTGCCCACGGCATAGTTGATGGTAACGGCCTGTACGCCGCAATGGTTGTTTCTGAACCTCGCTCTCCCCTAGTTTGGTCCGAATCATTCAAACAGGCAAGAGCTGATTCTATTGCCCCCAATGATCGGTTCTTTACCTTGGGGGAAGCTAAAAAGGCCGAACAACAATTTCAACTTGCTCCAAGCGGTCAAGATACTCTGCCGGAATCGATCGCGCAGCTAAAATCGAAACCTCATCCGGAGTGGCCGCCAATTGCCGTGTTACATCAGTCAAAATCTCTGACTTACCTGCTGTTTCATTGCCTGCCGCATCCTTCTTTGGCTTGGGATGAAACAACACCGCGTACTCAAACAACTTTCCTTTTGCCATATTGGCTCCTTTTTTGCGTTCATATGCTATTCTTTGGCTAAAAATCGATCCAATAGCTTATGCATACATGCTTGGCCACAAAGATGTTGCGTGGTGGTTTCATTCAGTACTGCTGCATTGGCATCTTTCCATCGCATAATTTTCAAACCATACAAAGACTCCACCGCAACAAACCATCGATTCGTTTCTTTGCGCTCTATATTGCAAATAGAGCAAAGATAAGTTCTTTTTATCGTCATAGCGGAAAACGCTCCCGCCGAGCCATAACCAACAAATCGGCCGCCTCAATCGCTTTTGTGGCTTCCGCACTGCTTGCACTACCATCCAAAAGGCATTCCACGCATTCTGACCAAAACTCGCGGTCGCATTCCATACGATAAGATTGTTCGTTTAACAACCTCATTTTCTCGCGTCTTTCAATCTTGTCTTGTTGGTTTTGGCTCATCTTTACGCACCTCGTGGTAATTGATCCTTACGCTGCCTTTGCGTATATTGCACATGGCATGCGCCGCGCCATTGTACGGCTCCATCTTTCCTGTCTCACGGTTTAAACGCTCAATGCGATCATCCCGGTGCCCGGCGTCATAACCTCGACCATCTTGGTGCTCAAAAACCGCATCCGCAAGCCGCAACTGACCAGGGCAGTGTTTGATATAGCCTTCCAAACAACAACGGCGATTCTGGCGCTCCCACATCACCCTAAGACGCCGCATATATTCGTCACGGCCTTCTTTAGTCAAAAGATTGCAAATTTCCCGTCCATTGGTCAAAACTCGAATTGTAGGCTTCAATTTGTTTTTCACGGCGCACCAGCCAACCAATTAAGTTGTTTTTTCGCGATACTTATCAAAATCGTCGCAGGTAACCCAATGCCCTATCGCTGGCGTATCTTCTGTCGGCATGGGGTTCATAGGGATGTTGCGGCCTTGCGGCGTCAACCACCATTCAATTTCAGCTTGGCAAATAACGCATACCCCGTGGTCTGAAAAACGGTAACCTGCTAGCCGCATTCCATTCGCATTAGCAGAAAATGGCATTTATCTTTCTCCCGAAAAAAGGGGAATCCAATTGCATACTTACGCCGGATCCCCCCCCTGCGCCCATACAAGCTGGCAGTGCCGGTAGTACCGTCAACTTGTTCGCTACCCTTGCGGCGCAAAACTTTGTTTGTCTAACTTGTCTCCGCAGCAAATTGTTAGAATTTCCCCCATATCATGAATGTGAATTGCTAACAATTCTTGCAGCCTTTTCAAATCATCAAAGGTTTCAGCACTTGTTACCGCCTGTGTCAGCCGAGGGATCGACTCGGTCAAAAAGCCCACCAGCGTCGGCCGGTCGTGGAATTCGGCGATCATCAGTTCAATTGCGTATCCTTCATCGTCAATGCCGTGTTCCGCCTGCCAATCCTTTAATCCCTGCTCAATCACTTCCCGCTGCGCTTCTTTCACGCGCCATTTCATGGTGACGTATACTTCGCCCACTGCCTTGTTTTCTTGCCGGGCAGTTTCTAATACCAATTCGCCTTCAAAATCCCGCGTAGTCATGGTGGCCGCAGATCCAACAATGGCTAAATCCTTACGCGTTTCCATAGGCGCTACGGCCAATTGTTCAGCGTTTTCAATTGACATTGCAATGAACTGCTCTTTAGTCAAATGTTGAAAGCGTTCCGCCAAGCCAACCATCTTGTACCAGGTTGAACGGCCAATACCCGTTGACGCACGATAACTTTTTTCGCTGGCAAATCCCAAAACTTGCCAGGCGTTTGTTGTGCGCAAAAATGCGCCTTCCCAACCAATTTCCATCGAATGCTTACTAGCTTTGTGCCATGCTTGCCGTATGCAGCAATCACTTTCTTTTACCTGCAATTCAAGCTCAGCGCTTATAGCCAGTAATCCTTGCGGCGGCAATGTGGCATCCACCATTTGCAAACTTAGCCCATCACTTGCCATGCTCACCTCCTTACCTTTTTTTCTTTTTAATCATTTACTTTGTCCGCCATACTCTCAGTCCCCAATCGTCGTACTCTGCCATAAACTCCTTGTTGTTTTTCAATCCGTAGCGATAAACAGAAACGCTAGAAACGGGCGGAAATCCACTGTTACCTACATTCTGGATATAAATTGAATCGTTCGGTTCCATGTGCGCCAACTCAGGCACAATTTCCTCTGCTCCCGGAGTGTCGGTTGCAAGCAAAAAATTCTTTTCGACCCGTATCGTCATACGCTCTCCATTTGGTTGAATAGCGGCGCATCAGCTTCTATCCGTAGCTGTGCAATCTTTACGTAATCAGGATTCATCTCAATACCAATAAAATTGAATCCTTCACGTATAGCCGCAATTCCTGTGCTTCCCGAGCCCATAAACAAATCAAGAACTGTGCCTTTTGGCGGCGTCACTAATCGGCAAAGATAAGCCATTAGTGCTATAGGTTTGACCGTTGGATGGAAATTCTGCGCACTGCGGTCCGTTCCATCGGACTGAAAAGTCCCCGGCGATTGCGTTCCAGCCGACCACAGCAACGGTTTCTTGTCCATCGCTTCGCATCCGCGGTTACGCTCTTCGCGGCTTGCTTTCGCACAATAAATCAAACTATGTTGAAAGTCCTTCTCCCCATGTTCCAAGTTCTTCGGCATGATGCTGAATATGGCATTTACGACAGAGCCGTTCTGTCTGGAGAGGCTGGTCGTAATCTTCGTGATGCCGGTCTGCACACGGAGCACCACACTTTGTACATGGCCGATTTTTTGGGTCAAATCTTCGGGCGGCTGCTCGAGCCAGGACTTTCTTCCTAAACTCTGGATCGTCTCTGTAACGCTTGTTGCGATCTGCCTTAATTCGTTCAGCGTTACGTTCGTAAAAGGTTCCGGGAAGACGACCTTTAAGCGCAGCTCCACGGGGAGTGCCTCGCTGACTGCATGATCGAGAACAGTAGACGCGAGTTTGCTTGGCAGGCAAGAAAAGCCGTCCACAGAATGCACAAGGTTTGAGAGACCGCTTTGCTCCAGCCATTCTCTGTCCTCCAGTGAACAGGTTTTAAAGAACCGCGCTGCAGAGCCCTTATCGAGACGGGGTTCCCAACCATAGCCATTGGTCCCAAATTTCCCGTATACATTTTGCTGGGTGCGTTGGCCATCGTCGCTGGCACGTAGCTGCCCCGGCGCATCTGGAAATGCTGCCAACACTTCGTCGCTGCCATCATGAATAACATTAGCTGGCCAGCGACCCAATTCCGGCGTGTTATACGGTGTACTACTCTCTCCAACAAACGATTTAGCGCCGCTGGTTCGCCCGTAATTGTGGTGTGGAAGTTCTCCAGAAATTCGGCACGCATCGATATTCAACGCACCGGTTCTATACTCCAAAACATTGGCCGCCACGGTGCCCACCAGCGGCTTGCGAGCAACAACAATCGGCTCGTGCGCCGGTTTCAACGCTGTGCCAAATCCTTGCCACTGCTGCGCGGCATCGGTCGCTGGAGCCGTAATTGGTTGCGGCGGATAATCATAGCTAACCTTTCTCGTTTCGCTATAACGTTGCGTTGCTTTTCCACGCTTATAACGCGCAGGGGCCACAATCGCCCGTTCCACCTTTGCGGCCTTATCGATCGCTTTTGATACGTCGACCGATTTAGGAAATCCGCTGCCATAGATCCACATAATCTGATCGCGGATCTCGAATCCCGCATCTTCAACGGCACACGCCAGCCGGTGATACGTGCGGCTTCCGCCAAAGGCCAGCAGATAACCACCAGGCTTTAACACTCGCAATGCTTGCTTCCACATCAACACGGAATAAGAAATTCCAGTTGCATCCCACTTTTTCCCCATAAAACCAAGTTCATATGGAGGATCGGTAACGATGGAATCCACCGTCGCATCGGCCAGCGTTTGCAATTGCTCCATCACATCGCCCTCCAAAATTCGGTACATTTGCTCTCCGCCGTTATCTGCTAAAAGCACACTTATTTTTTCTTAAAGATGCTTGCGCCATTCTGTCTTCAGCGTCCCACCGCAATGTATCCAATTCGCAAATACGGCTTAGCGCAATATTCCGGTCGAGCAAGTGATCGTCGGCGGCCTTGGCCAACGCCCGCCGAAAGAGTTTTAGCTCTAGCGGATTCATTGAAACCTTTACCCGCACTTCCGTCATATCTTTACCTTTCTTGCGCATCAATCAACCCAACTGGGTTTAGAAACGCCATGGATATTCGGATCAAAAGGCATTACATTTTCCAAAGGAGCTAACTTTAAATTCCCGCCCTCGTGCTGAATAATGAATGAAATTGGCTCGCAAGACTCGGCCGCCTTGGTTTCAAACTCCGCCCTGCGCCGTAGCTTTTGTTCACCAGGGTTTTCTACCGTTAGCCCTATGCTCCATTCCGTCCAACCGTAGATGGCGCTGGCGCCGCGGATTCGTGTAAAAAATCTTCCCGTCGCGTTTTCCTTGCTTACGTGGTGCACAATACCAATCGAGCATCCAGCCTCTTGCCCAATCTGGCCGATCTTCTTTACCACCTGCGCCATCTCGCCATTGTTGTTCTCATCGCGGTTATGTATGCGATTCAGCACATCAAAAACTGCAAATTCTATTTGCCGGTCTTTTAAATCCAAAATCATGTTGGCAAGCTGCTCGTCATCGTCAACGTCAAAATCTCCAAGTTGCTCACGCGTGTTGATCCACAGCCACCCGCTAACGTCTTCTCGTAAGCCCTTGCCACGCAATAACGCTTGCACCCGCACCTTCGTTAGCACTGGCGAATCTTCGCGGCTAATGTAGGCAGTGCGCACGCGGCGCGGCACCCTTCTTCCCAACCACGGCTCGCCCGATGCTAATGAAATCAACAGATCAAGCGCCGCCAGCGATTTTCCCGTCTTGGGCTCCGCGGCAATCAAGCCGTTACCGCCGACTTGAATAACGCCGTCCACCAGCCACTCAATCTCCGCATTGGCTGATTGCGCCCATTCCACCGCATCTACAAGCCAGTTTTCTCGCTCGGTTGATGCCGTCCAGATCCTGGACTCGCGTATGCGCTTTTTCAGCTCCTCTGGTGAATGATTTTCAAGAAAATCGCTAACATCGCTTTTTTCCGGCAACTCGGAGAAGTCGACCATGCGCACGGCATAGGCAAACTTGGTAATCGCCGATGCCGCCGTCTCGGCATAAATCCGGCCAGGCTCGTCGTTATCGGCAAAGATGATGACTTGCTTGCCGGTAAAATACGGCGCGTAAGAATCCAGCCATTTTGGCGAATGTCCCTTTTGCCAAGCCCCGTCATGCGTTGTCGTCGCCGCAATCGAAAGCGCGTTTTCGGTGAACAAATTGGCATCAATTAGACTTTGGCAGTCTTTTTCGCCCTCACAATAAAACGCCACATTGGCCTTGATTAAATCGGGCAGGTTGTACAGAATACGCCGCGTGCGGCTCCCATCCTTGCGATCGATTCCCAGCTTCCACTCGCCATTTTCAGGGTGAAACACGCGAAAAGTCTTCTCGCCAATTTCAGGCTCATAGCGCCGCTTTTGGAAAAGCGTCAGCCCGTTCTCGTCGCGGTAATCGTAAATGGCCGCCGGCACCCCTAAATTACTTTCTTCCTCGTACCAGCTGGCCGGCGTCGCGCCGGTAATCTTCGCGACATTCGCTTCGGCTTGCTCCAGGGAGCACGAAGAGAATCTCGCTTCAAACTGAAAAAGATTGCCCTTCGCGCCGCAGGCATGGCAGTTAAATCCGCCGTTGCCGTCAAGGAAAAGCGTGCACGATGGATTCTTTTCGTCATGGAAGGCGCAGCGCACGGCAACTTTTTCGCGCGCCGGAATCCTTTGCCCAGGATGCCGGTGCTCGAAGTATTGCCGAATTTGCTCGAAGCTAAGCTGCATTGCTTCCCTCGTAGGCCCGCATGCCGTTTTTTAATCCCCAGAGCTTTGAAGACATCCATCTGCCTTCGCCAAAAAACTTTTCAGGGCTCATCGGGGGCGCGCGCAGCTTTTCCCTTTTGGCGCAATCGCAATACTCTTTCCAGGCCACAATCATGCTGTCGCGAACGCCATCGAGATCCCCAGGATGTTCCTTGAGCGCGAATTTGGCTTGCTCGAAAAGCTGGTCCCTAGCCCATCGCGTGGTGGTTCCAATCGAATCAACCACGGCAGTTGCAATCATGTGTGCCTCGTCGTTTTCCGTAGAAGAAGCCGCGCGCAGCGCAGGGAGTGGTTCTGCGATATTCCGGAGATCCTCCGGAATTCCCCCCCCTGTTCCCTGTTCCCTGTTCCCTGTTCCCTGTTCCTGACGGAAATTCTCCGGCGGCTCTCCAGAAATTTCCGGTTGTTCCCCGGAATTTTCCAGGGGATTTCCAGAACTTTTTAGAGATTTTCTGGAGATTTCCAGAGAATTTTTCCATAAGATATTCAATTTGCTTATTTTGCTTGGCGTGGGGTGGCTGATTCTTTGATGATTTGCAAAATTTACGATGCGACCAAATTGCTTTTCTTTGTGAATACCGATCTCGACATAGCCAATGCTCACTAATTCGTTGAGCAGTTTTTTTATGTTTTTAAAATCTTTACGCAATGGGCACGTTCCAGCTCGCACTAAAGCCGGATTTGCGTTGAAAAATCCTTCGTCATCGGCATAGCAAAGCAACGCTTCCGCTAATAAATGCGCTGATGCAGACACAGACGAAAGCCCTTCGTTTGAATTAAACTCGGGCTTGATTGACCTTATCCTTCCCATGCAAATGCCCTTATTTCTTTACGCTTTTAATTTTGAGGTAGGCTTCGATAAATGCTCGCGCTGCGGGCACACAGATTGCGTCGCCGTACAGACGAAGCCGTCCAACACGGGCGGTGGCTCCTGTGGCGAGTGGAAACTCGATAGTTCTTCGGAAGCCACCCGCTTCAAAATCCATCCAGAGGCGGTCTTGAACTTTTTCAGTAAGGGATCGCCATAGCGTTTCAACCGGGACAGATGGGTGCAACACAAGCCCTTGCGCTCCACTGGTTTTGAGCAATAGGCGCAATGCTTCAACCGTAGCGGTGTCCCCTCGTACCTCGGCGAGTGCAAGAGACGATGGCAGGAGACGCACAAACTCTTCAAATTCTCGGGCGCGTTGTTCATCGGATCTTTGTCTTTGTGGTGTACGTGCAATTTGCAACTTGTCTTCCCACACCGCTCGCAAGTTTTCTTTACCGCCTTGCCCGATTGCCGCCGGCTGTTTTTGGCGTTGAGCACCTTGATCGTTCCTTCGTAATCCAGTGCCATGCACTTCCGGTTGCAATAATGTCGCTGGAGAAAACTCGTTATGTTTTCCAACACGCCGTTCATCCAGCGCTTGCGATGAAGGAGTTCGCCGCAATAACGGCAATTTTTGATCGGGTCGGATTTGGGCTTCGGAGGCATTTACTTTTTCTTTTTCCGCTTCAGCGTTGCTGCTGCCCGCATCGCAAACAGATCCCATTGGTGCGGTATGCTCATCAACCATCCAGACATACTTGGGTTCAACTGGCCGGAATTTACCGTCCCTGCATCCGATCCAGTCAGCATCTCGCCAGAAGCCGTTAAGCGGACCGGGCCGCTGGGACACTCCGGAATTGTCCGCGCCATCTGATCCAATCCCATTTCGTCGATCCGGTTGCCCGACCGCGAACGAAAGCTGTCTACCGCTGGTGTCGGCCAGCCCGCTAGCAGTTTCACTTGGTTCTGTAGCTGTTCGCCCTTTTTGCCGCCGCCACGCTCCGCAAAACTTTTCTGGTTGGCTGTCCGGTAATCCCGTTCGGCCGGTGTCGCCCACGCCGCCAAGTTCGCTTGGCTGTGCAGTGTATCCGGCTTGCCCCGGTGCGCTCCCGCGCATTCCGAGTCTTCCGCTTTCGGCGTCGGCCACGAAGTAAAGTCGCTGCCGGATGTGTGGCGCGCCGACGCTGCACGCTCCAAATACGAATCTTCCCAACGGCGTACGCTTCCGCTTCCAAGTCAGATTGAACAAGGTCGAGCCAGCCGTATCCAATCGCCGCACGCACTTGCTCTCCAAAAATGACTGCAGGGTGGCACTGGCGGATGAGTCGCATCCAATCAGGCCAGAGGTGACGAGAGTCTGCAAACCCTTGTCCTTTGCCCGCGGCGGAAAAACTTGGGCATGGGCAACTTCCTGTCCACACTGGCCGTTCGTCTGGCCATCCGGCTTGTCGCAGCGCGAGTGACCAAAATCCGCCTCCAGCGAAGAAATGCGCTTGGGTATATCCCACAAGGTCTGCTGCTCGTACTTCGGTGATACTTCTGGCATCGACATCTCCAGCCGCAATGGCACCAGCTTTAATAGCTTCTCGAATAATTTCGGCCTTAAGCGGGTCGCATTCGTTGTAATAGGCAGACACAACAATCCAATGCTTCAATTGGCAGGGTTAATATACTTGGCGCTCGTCGGCGCGTTCTTTCAGCCATCTTTGTACGTCGGCTGTTAGCCACCCAATCGCATGGGTGCCTAGTTTGACGGGCTGCGGAAAGAGGCCCTCCCGCTTTCGCGTGTCGATCGTGGCGGTACAAACGCCCAGCATCTCGGCTAACTGATTTTTACGCAGTATAAAGGGAAGGCGAGCTTGTAAGATGGACTTTTTCTTTTTGCGAGCCATGGATTAACCCCACAGCCATTATCGTTAGTTCTATTTTTTTTGCAAGATAGGTTGGCGGTGCAAATCCGGATGACCCTCTAACTTATAAACGTCTTTATTTGTCTAAGTCTTAAATGATCTTAAAAGTCAAAGAGAATTAGTCTTAAATGAACTGAAAAGTCTACTCACTTAGGCGGCTGCGGAGGGGGGTTATCCACAGCTATTTCCACAGCCGCCCTTGTGCTTTATGCGACGATCTTCAATCTATGATCGCCTTGCTCTCTCAACTCATCTAGGGTATCAGCCCACTGCTGCATCATAGCCGTCCTATCTTCTAAATACAAGGCAAAGTTATAAGCCGCAGAAACCTTATCTTGCTTAACATGCGCCAGCTGCAATTCGATCTGTTCATGGTCAAAACCATGCTCGTGCAACCATGTCGACGCGATCGAGCGCCAGCCGTGGCCGGTCATGCGCCCCTTATACCCCATACAGTAGAGCGCATTCAAAACCGTGCTGTGGCACAGCGTTCCATTACCATGATGAGAGGCTTCAGGAAAAAGTCGGCCACTCTCGCCTGTTAGTTCATAAAGGCGCTTCAGCAACGCAACGGTCTGTGTAGCCAGCGGCACAATATGCGGCCGATTCATCTTCATGCGTTCGGGCGGAATGCGCCATTGCTTTTGTTCCCAATCAATCTCCGACCAAAGGCCGCCGATTAATTCGCTTGTACGCACAAAGGTTAGGCTCAGTAGTTCCATGGCAATCCGCGTCAGCGCGTTGCCGTTGTAATCCCGCATATCGCAAAGCAATGCGGGAATCTCGGCAATCGGCAAATGCGCAAAGTGCTTCACCGTAGCTTTGCTTAAAATGCGATCCGGCCGAATGCCGGCGGCGGGGTTCATTGGGATCAATCCGCGGTCGCAACCAAACTCATAAATTTGATTAATCGTTTGCAGCATACGACGGGCAACATCGCGCGCGCCGTGCGCATCAATAGATTGGATTAATGCCACCAGTTCGATGCGGCTAATTTTCATCGGCGGCTTTTTACCAATAACCCCTAATACGTAGTTCATAAGCCGCGCTTCCATTTGCGTTGCATAACGAGGTGCCCTGTTGGCGTTCCACCAGTCAAGCCATTGCCGCGCCAGCCACTCAAACGTAAATAATGCCGTTTTTTTCTCTTCTACCAGTTTTATTTTCTGCTGTTCCTTTGTCTCTTTCCGCACGGCCATGGGATCAGTACCTTGCGCTAAAAGCAAACGAACATCTGCATGCCGCTTTCTTGCTTCCAACAGCGAAACGTCAGGGAATTTCCCTAAAGCCATCTGTTTCTGTTTGCCGTCAAACCAATACTTCCAACGCCACAGTTTGCCGCCGGCGGGCATTACTAGCAGATGCAAGCCCTGGCGATCAGGAATACGATACGGTTTCGTACGTGGCTTTGCTTTTTCGCATTTTAAATTTGTAAGTTCCATTCTCCATTTCTCCTCGGTTTAAGTGCTGCGTAAATTTGATGGTTTGCCAAACTCGTAAATTCGTTGAATCATCTGCAAATCCAGTTGGTCAGCTGAATTCGCTAAAAGCGGAGAATCCGTTGTGCTATTAAAGATTTCTGGAAAGCGCAAAGCAATTTCATTAAGCCACCACGCAAACCAGAGTTTTGCGCATCTGCTAAATAATTGCTTTCGCACCTGCGTGGCATTCTGTTGTAGCGCTATTGTTTTTCGTTGTAGCGCCGTCGTCTTTCGTTGTCGCTTTATTTGCTTCCGCGTTGCCATCGGATCGGTTCCGGCAGCAAGTTCCGCACGTGCTTTTGCATGCAGCGCTCGGGCCTGTAGTAATGAAACCTTAGGGTATTTTCCGAACGCCATTTGTTTTTGCTTGCCGTCAAACCAATACTTCCAGCGCCACAATCTGCTGCCACGTGGAGTAACCAGTAAATGCAGACCGTTCCCATCAGACAGACGGTAAGGTCGCGCCGCTGGGCAAGCATTTTCGCATTTCAGATCAGTTAATTTCATTTCTTTTCAATTTGTGTTCTGCAGGTTGCATCTGTCCGATGCACTGCTACTTTGTTGCTACTCCATTGCTTGCCGTTAACAATTGCTGTAAAGAGTTGCATCTGTCCGATGCACTACATGCTCGTCGCAACAACCAGCCGTATGTTTCTTCGTCGATGTTAGTTTGTTGCATCTGTTCGATGCACTCAAAATCTGTTGTTACCCCTCCAGATTCCAATTGCCTGATCCTCTGCTGTTGCATCTATCCGATGCACTACAAACTTTGTTACTAATCGCCGCCCTGGCACTGGGCGTGTAAGCGGAGTTGTTGCATCTGCTCGATGCACTCAAAATCTGTGGCTACTTTGATCGCCTAAACTCATGACTCACACTACCGAGTTGCATCTGTCCGATGCACTACAACTTCTTTGCTGCCCTGCGGTATGCGACTATTCGCTGAGCACTTCGATTGTTGCATCTATTCGATGCACTACAGCTCCATTGCTACCCCATTGCTTGCGGTTGTCGCTTGCCGTTGCCAATAGTTGCATCTGTCCGATGCACTACAACTTCTTTGCAACGACAACTGTTGTTGTTCACAACGTGGACACTGGTGTGTTGCATCTGTTCGATGCACTACAACTTCGTTGCAACTTGCGTTGGGAGTAGTCAATTCCTGCATAGTCCAAGTTGCATCTGTCCGATGCACTACAAATTCGTTGCAACGACTAACTGCGGAAAACGCGTCATGAGGCGTAGTTGCATCTGCTCGATGCACTGCACGCTCGTCGCAACTGCAAGGGACCGGGGCTACTTGCCCAGGTTGACACGTTGCATCTGTTCGATGCACTGCAAATTCGTTGCTGCAGCGGCCTATCATAGGAGGACGTTGCATCTATTCGATGCACAACAACTTCGCTGCAACGCTTCACATCGCCGAATACGTTTATGCCGGACGGTTGCATCTATTCGATGCACTACAACTTCGTTGCAGCGAATTCAACAAATTGTTCGCACTGGAGAAACTCGGTTGCATCTATTCGATGCACTGTACGTTTGTCGCAACGCCAGCAGCCATGTATATTTTTGCAGCTGATCAGTTACATCTGTTCGATGTACTGCACGATTTGGCAAAGAACGTTGAGGCATTGCGGCCGCCCCATGCCCGTATGGACACTTTTATTATACCTAAAAAATGCCCCAAAAAAACAATTTGTTTGTTGCATTCCGAAAAAGCCATGGGAAAAATGTGTCACAAATATAGCACCAAAATTGCCCCCCTTGTAGAAAAATGTCTTTACGTCTCCAGGTCGAGGTTGAACAGGTAAAAGGGGGGCATATTTCCATTAAGTCCTTTATTTGTAATGAAAGAAAGGCATGGAATTGGTCGAGAAAGGTCAAGAAAAGTTTTGAATTGGAGTGGGTGAAAACATGGAATTGGCTCCTGAACGAGGATAGATTTCATTTTTGTTTTCAATAGCTTACAACGACAAAAATCAAATATAGCACCAAATATGGCACCAAAGACACAAATGGCCGATCAATGGTTCGATCGGCCACAAAATCTAACTACTTGCTGCAGTGTTGCATCTGTACGATGCACTCTCGGGACGTTCAACGTAGTTGCATCTGCTCGATGCACTCTTGCAGTTTTCCGAGGTTGCATCTGCTCGATGCACTTCATGCTCGTCACAACGGTCGATACAGGCGGCTTTGTTGCAGACATGCGCCAAGTTGCATCTGTGCGGTGCACTCTCGGGCCGTTGCCAATAGTTGCATCTGTCCGATGCACTCAAAGCCCGTCGCTACTTCAAAGACGTCTGTTGCAATTGAGTCGTCCTCGTTGCACCTGCTCGATGCACTGCACGCTCGTTGCAACGGCGCTTATCGTTACTAAAGCGGAGAAATGATCTGCGTTGCATCTGTTTGATGCACTAAAAACTCGTTGCTACACGAAGGATTTGTCCGATTAACAGCAAGTGCTCTGTGTTGCATCTGCTCGATGCACTGCATTGCGCTTTCTTCTTAATCACAAAAATAAATTTAGAAAAAAGCGCAACACACTGGTTGTCTTTACAACGATCAATTAGGCTCGACATTCCCAAACTGCTCTTGCGGGATGACCGATGCCAAATCTTCATCATTTAAATTATCTGCTGGCAAAACAGACACATCTTTTGGCTTAGGAACAATCATCTTGTGTTCAAGCGTTTTTACGTAGGCTTCCAAATCCGACATACGAAACTTGTGCATGTACTTGCCAGTGTCTCCCATCGGGAAGGCGATCGAGGGCAAGATTCCGCGGCGCGCCATACGACGAATGGTCAGGGGAGCAAATCCAAGGTACTCAGCCGCCTCAACTGCACCAACTAGCGGCTCCAGTTGCCGAGCAGTACTAATAACTTCCATGGCAACCTCCTGTTGCCTTCTTAGCCCGTAATAGCCTTTTAAGAAGAAACTTACTTAATCTATCCCTTTTTGAACCGTTTTTCAACAATTTATTAAGGTGAGCCTGTGGAAAAGAGGAAAAAGACGCTTCCCCCATACACTACAATGCCGAGCTGGCATCCGAGGAAGAGCCAGCCCGGCACCGCTATTCGGCACCGATTCACAGCGGTAGGGGTCAATTTACCGCCGGCAGCCGAAACAACGCGCCCGTAGGAACGCGCTAGCTTCATTGAAGAGAGATTCTTGTTCAAAGTCAACACCCTTTTTGAATTAATCAGGCACGGAAATGAACCTTTTCAATCCTGTGCACCACAACCCCTGGAATCGAAAATCCTTCGCGATCAGCATCCGCCCGCTTATCCAGGTAACGCTGATTCGGAAGCAAAGCGATTATCGGCGCTTCGCTGGTATCGACTGCATGCACCAACTCGGGAAAGTCAACCACTTCCGCATGAAAGCGCATACGATCCACCTTGCCACGCGTTTTCGCTGGTATAGTGCTCTGCATAATGGCAGGCACCGGCATCTCCCCTTCCGCATTTGCTGGTATAGCCGTCAGCATCGTCCGCATATGTTGCGCATCGGCTTCCGCATGTAGGCGCTCAAACTCCTGAATTGCAGATGCCAACGCATCCTTGCTAGCGCTTACCGCATCTGCATCCGCATGCTCCATATCCAAAATCGGCTGCTTGAGATGGTCGATCGCTTGCTTGATCGGTTTATAAAACTCAGTGATGCTTTTTGCCAACACTTGCAGCAGTCTTCCGGCTTCAATTGCCTTTTCACGGTCTTCGATACTAGCGATACCAGCGGTTACTATCCCAGAAGAAAGATGTAGTACCGTTTGCACCTCGTGACGCAACGCCGCCTGCTGAACATCAAAGTCCGTTGGCATCAGCAACTCAGGCTGCGCTACCGTTAATTGCAGATCCGTAGGCTCAGGATCAAAATCGATTTCCATTCCGCGTCTCCTTATGCCGCCAACTTGTAGCCGTGATTCATTTTCCAGATCGCCGAGTACGCCATGTACAAAAAAGTCTTTTCATCTTGAGAATCGTCGTAATAGATCGGTTTGACTCGGCCGTCCTTTTGAAGATGCAAAACTACGCGCAAGTACCGCGCCACGCTTTCCGTCGCTTTTGCCGCCAAAGCATAAGCCGCCGTCTGAAGCGCCCACGTCGGGCTCTCTTTTACGGCCGTTTTGAGATCAATAATGACGTTACGGCGCATTCCCTGATATTCGATTGAACCTCGCTGGTCATACTGATAGCCAATCTTCATACCGAAAATTTCAAGAATCCCTTGCTGCTCGCAGGCACTCAATTGAAATTTCATGTTGCGAAACCACAGCTCCGCGCCAACGACGTAGCCCATGGCGGCATCGTCTACCGTATTCCAATCCAAATTATCTTGAAGAAGTAGTTCTATGGCTTTATGTACGGCGATGCCAATTTCCGATTTATGATTCAATACATTGGGATCGACATCGCCGTAATCTACAAGGCCCAATATCTGAAAAATTTGCGTAACGCTGAGTATTTGATTCCCTAGTGCGTCACGGTAAACATGTCCAACAGGCTCAAACCATCCGCCAGGAATGCTAATCCTATTCGGTATCGGCCTTGGATTCATCCTTTTTCTTCCTCGGAGAAGGAGTCCGCGGTTTGCCCTTAAAAACGTAAATAGTCCTGCCGTTTTTTGGGTAATGAACGCGCAAATCCAAATGATGGTTTTGGCTGTAATTGCGGATCACACGAGCCGCTTTATTCGCCAATATCCCAGTTTCATAATCCTCGGCAACAACAAGAGGCATTTTATCGTTGCCCAAAGACGTATTTCCGGCAGCTTCCACAATTTTCAAATACGGCTCGATCGGTGTCCGTTTCGGAAAGGCCGCACTATATTCCATTGTGCGCATAATTCTTCTCCTCGGCAGGTTATACCCGCGAGGAAATAATAAATCAATTCATGCGCAATCCGACACCATATTTTTTTTCGAGCTGTCGTAAATATTTTCCTACACTCTCCGCTTCACGCATTTCTGCATAAACAAAGGGTGGAATGCCATCCCACCGGTAGCGAGATCCGTCCGTATACTTCACTTCCATTACCAAAGTATCGCGGTCATAGCCTGTTGCCGCCACGTGGCCGCTGTGCTCGACCGACTCTAAGGCAATAGCAATATTTCGTAAAGGGTCATTGTCACTCAATTTTCAAGCACCTCACCCTCGTCAAAATCACTGGGGCCTCCCTGCACGTTGCCCTCCGCCCATTTGCAAAGCGAATCATAGAGGTTTCGCGGCAGATCAGATACATGTTCTACCCCTAACGGGTCCAAATATTCTCTTTTTAGATCCTCTTCCGTATGAACTTTATGGATACCAATAAGTTTATGGAGACGCTGCGCCAGCCCTTTACCGATTGTTTGTTCCTGCAAGCGGTTTGCCGTTGTTACCTTGCCTTCCCCAAGCATCGTAGCGACGTTTGGGGGTATATCCGTTGGCTCGTCCGCCACGAGCACTGCATCAGGCTTTGCTGCGGTTTTATTTCTTTCCAGATCTGTCAGCAATTGTTCAAGATCTGGCACCGTCAGCGTTTTCGTATTTTCATGCCCTGGGAACAATGCCTTAGCGCGTTGGCTTAATACGCGCCCATTTGGCTCAATAGCCTTGATCTTCGCGATAATCGCATCTCGACGATCCAGCAATTGTTCCGCTTCAGAACGAGGAGCACTGGGTTCAGAAAATTGATTTGTTTTGGCTGGAGAGGGTTGGCGCACAGTCTTTAACGCTGGCGCGGGCGGTAAATCCTTTTGCGCATCAATGTCTTCGTCAGCAACAATTCCCAACAAGCTGCAAAGGTCATAACGCCGGTTATACGTTGCATCGGTACCAACATCCTGCCGCGGTCCCGTCTCGATCAGCGCAAAGCCATCGCCGCACATCCATTCGCCACTTGAATGAATTAAATGCGTGACTACGCGCAGCTGATTCGCTACAAATATGTTTGGTTGAATGATTCCCAGTTCATGCTTTGTCAGCACAGGAAGCGCCATCGCCAGCACATCGGCTAAATCTGCGTATTTATAGTAGTAAGACTTTCCGGTTTTGGGGCTGTAAACCGTAGCCGTCTTGTTCTTCACTACTGGTTTAAATTCTGCTTGAGCTTGAATCAGCGCTGCCCAAAGATTTTTAATCTCCACAGAATGATGAAGTGCCGGTACGTGCGCTACCGCTTGCCCAAAGTCGGTTTCTTCAAATTGTTCAACCATTGCTTTTCCTTAAACGCAATGGCAGTCTACCGCAATTTTTTATAAGAACAAAAAGAGCACCTGATAGGTCGAGACAGGTCTAATTTGTTCCAATATGCGACTTCGTTTTGGCTTGAGCATGCGCACGTCTGCTGGTAAGTGCCGGCATTACACCACCACCAAGGTTTAGCTTTTGTCGCAGTTCGGTTTCAAGTTTGGTAAAGATTTCGCTGTTTGATTTTAAAAACTCACGCGCGTTTTCTCGCCCTTGTCCGATACGCTCGCCGGCAAAGCAATACCACGCTCCAGATTTTTCAACAAGTCCGTTTAGAGCCGCTACATCAAGCACGTCGCCCTCGCGACTGACTCCTTCGCCATACAGAATGTCGAATTCCGCTTCACGAAAAGGAGCAGCGACTTTGTTCTTCGCTACCTTTGCCCTGGTCCGATTGCCGATTGCGGCTTCGTTAAACTTTACGGGGCCAATACGTCTTATATCAATGCGTATCGAAGCATAAAACTTCAAGGCATATCCGCCGCTAGTAATCTCTGGATTGCCGTACCCCTGGTTAATTTTTAGTCTGATCTGGTTGATAAAAATCAGCACGGTAGGCGATTTTTTTAAAACGCCGGAAAGTTTGCGCATTGCTTGCGACATCAGACGAGCTTGTAACCCTACGTGCGCATCGCCCATTTCTCCATCTAGTTCGGCTTGCGGCACCAAGGCAGCGACAGAATCGACAACAAGCACGCTAATCGCGCCAGTCGAAACCAGCTTATCGGTAATCTCCAAAGCTTCTTCACCAGAGTTCGGCTGCGAAACCAAAAGATTGTCTATGTCAACTCCCAGTTTCTTGGCATAACCGGGATCAAGTGCATGCTCGGCATCAACAAACGCAGCCAAGCCGCCTTCCCGTTGCGCTTGAGCAATGATTTGTAGCGCAATGGTAGTTTTCCCTGAAGATTCTGGGCCAAAGATTTCCGTAATGCGGCCGCGCGGCACGCCGCCTACACCCAACGCCATATCAAGGCTAACAGAGCCCGTCGACACCACATCGATTGGCATCAATGCTTCCTTCGAACCTAGTCGAATAATAGAACCTTTGCCAAATTTCTTTTCAATTAACGCCAGCGCTTGCTCAATACTTTTGGTTTGGTCTTCGGTATTAGTCATCGGGCGTTCCCCCACCAGTCCAGGATCTGGACTGCATCTTTTGCAGTTTATCGCTATTCTTTTTATGGTCTAGATTGGTCGAGAAAAGTTGAGAACGGAGTCCAGATTCTGGACTATTTTGCTTTACAAAAATTTGACTGGACGTAGATTGCATTTTGTCTTAAGCTGCGCCCATGAGCAATCAAGCAAGCACGCAAAAATTAACAAAAGCCGACCCAAAATTTTATTCAAAGATTGCGGCAATCGCTGGCCAGAAATTGTTAAAGGAACGCGGCACAAAATATTTTTCTAAGCTGGCGGCAAGCAGCCACCCCCGAGATTCCTATAACGGTGGCAGGCCCAAAAAAATTAAGGATGAAAGCTGCGCCAGTTAATTCGTCTGCAATATAGACGAAGTGTATTTTGTTGCATCTATTCGATGCACTACAATTTCGTTGCTGCCAGTCCGCACTTGCTTTCGGCCAGAGATCATCTCGTTGCATCTGTTCGATGCACTATAACTTCGTTGAAGCTTGAAAAAGAGCGGAACATCTTTGCACAAACGATGTTGCATCTGCTCGATGCACTGCAACTTCGTTGCTAACTACCCTCTACCGCAAGTCAGGCTGATGTTCACCGGTTGCATCTATTCGATGCACTCCAACTTCGTTGCAGCGCGGCGGAGAAGCGGCAGAACTATCTTCTGATGCAGGTTGCATCTATTCGATGCACTGCAAATTCGTTGATACAATCGTTATCTGGAACCGTGGTACTGGTTCTTCAGTTGCATCTGCTCGATGCACTCCAAACCCGTTGCTACATAAATTCCATCCCTTACATCACCCCCCAAGATGTTGCATCTGTTCGATGCACTACAACTTCGTTGCTACCCTGATAAAAAAACTAAAAAGACACGCGCTATAGTTGCATCTGTTCGATGTACTACAAATTTGTTGCTACCGCGGTCTTTGCGGCACTGACCCCTTTTAAAG
>Ga0224531_1000218_pt1 | contig 33156 bp, 23 predicted proteins | sample CBST100metaG_FD_179876 | JGI IMG/M metagenome (GOLD analysis project Ga0224531, IMG submission 179876) | Peat soil microbial communities from Stordalen Mire, Sweden - C.B.S.T100 | ecosystem: Environmental > Terrestrial > Soil > Wetlands > Peat | place: Sweden: Norrbotten County, Stordalen Mire...
ATTCCGGCGTGGGCGTCGGCTCATGCTTCTCCTCTTTTCTTGCCATCTTACATGGCGGTAGAGGAACAGCCCTTCCACTTATCCCAGTGTCCGATTTTCCGCGACCGGCTCACATCGCGAATCCCGTTATTCGCCGATCCTTCATATTTCGATCCCAGTAGCGGTTCCAGATCTAGGAAACCGGGGCTCCCAAGCCGGTAGGCTACCGTGACGCAGATCACCCCCTGTTCGGCAAAGCGAGACCCATCGAACTGCGGGTCGGATGAACGCCCTGTGATGTAGCCACCACCATGCACCCAAGCAAAAACAGGATACGGCCCTTTTCCAAAGGGGGCCCAGATATTCAGGTACAGGCAATCCTCACTTTGAGCAAAGCTGCCGCCGGGCTGCACCGCGGCGGGCGCGAAGTGAGTGGCATCTTTCACCTCACGCCAGGGCAGTGGCGCTTCGGGGGGGAAGAAAACGAAGCGCGCCAACAGGAGGTCGTGCGAACGGCACACCCCGGAAGGTCCGAATCCCCGCAGCCGATTTGCCTTGAATACGACCTAGCGGGGTCGCCACTTCAACCAGCTCTCCGGCGTCGTCCGCCCAGCTCTTCAATCGGCAGACTGAAAAGGCGGCGAGAGTCGATGTCTCAAGAAAGCGTCTGCGATTCAGCATAAGTACTCAAATCCCTCCTACCAAACGCAGGTTGCAACAGCACCTGACCCCAATTGAAAGTGTGCAATTTTTCCGTGAAAGGCAATGGCGAACTCCTTCGGCACCATAGATAGATTGGCCACGATTAGCACCAGTTGGCCGGCGGGAGTCCGGAAGGCAACATGGGGGAGTACAGCTGCTTCCGATCCGGAATCAATCCGGACCGAGCCGCTGGGTACAAACTTCGAGGCGTGCGCGACCGCATAATAGGCAACCAGGCGGGTCGCATGGTCCCCGACGATCGTGAGTGCGCCCGAGCACATCGGGCATCCACCATCCAGCGTATGCGGACCATTGTCCGCGTCGGCCGCTAGGTTCCAGAGAAGAACGTTGCGGCTCCAGTTCGCCGGCGCCCCAATGATAAGCTTGGCCACCGGACCCGCAAGCGGCATCGTCCCCTTCGGCGCTACGGTCATCTGCTCTGTAAAGTAGACGTTCTTCGCCGGAAACATGTCGTGTATTTCAGTCAGCGAGTTCATGTTTCCGCGATACAAATGGAATCCTGAACCATCCGTGTACTGAGCCGCCTCTGGATCACGTAGCACCGTCTCAGGGTACTCCGGGTGATCGCAGTTGTGGTCAAATGCGATGATCTTCGTTTTCAAGCCTGCACCTGTGATTGCGGGACCGAGAAACTGTCCGATGAATTCCGCTTCCTGCTTCGCAGTCAGGGTCATGCTTGGTGTGTTGTTCGGATTCTCAGGTTCATTTTGGGGCGTTAAAGCATCGACGGTAATACCACGCGCCCGCATCGCCTGGAGATAGAGCACGAGATAGCGCGCATAAACGCCGTAGTACTGACGCATGAGCGTGCCTCCCTTTGCAGCGCGACTGTCCTTCATCCAAAACGGCGCAGTCCACGGAGATGCAAGAATCTTGATTCCGGGTTGAATAGAGAGGATTTCTCTCAGGATGGGAATAACTGCCCGATCATCCTCGGCTAAAGTGAAGTGGATGAGCTTTGGATCGGGCTTGCCGGAGGGAATGTCATCGTAGGTGTAAACGAAATCGTTCATATCGGAGGCGCCGACAGTCACGCGCAGATAGTTGATGGAGATATCTTCTTCGCCCTGCCCGAACAATTCTTCGAGCAACTTCCGGCGAGCTGGCTGCGACATCCGCATCAGCAGTTGCGCCGAGCCTCCGGTGAGCGTGTGTCCAAATCCGTTGATCGTTTGGTAGACTCTCGCCTCATCGATGACGATGGCATCATTCTTGGCGGGCCCGTCCTGCCACGCCACCGGTTCTTGTTTTTCCAGTAGATGCTTTTTGTCCGGTGTGGTGAGCCATACGGTGACAGGTCTCTGTGCCAACAGCGGGAATGCCGCCGGCACAAGAGTAAGCCCAGTTAATCCGAACATCAGCGCAAATCGCGATAGCAGCATCTTCTATTCCTCAGTTGTTTTCAGAATGCTTAGAGCAGCAGCTTCAATGCGAACTAAATCTGCCGTGGAGCCGATCCGAGTTGCCCAATGGACGCGAAGTGAGTGAGCTTTGGGCCAAATTTTCCAGACGGGCTGTCATCGTAGCTGTAACGGCGATCGCATTTATTCCGGCCAAGATCGCATTAATTCTTACTGCATACCAAAGGAGCTTCATGTTGCCTCCTAAATCTTGCCCTTGCTGCTGCCTCCACCAGCCGATATGCATCACTCTTCTGGAGGACAAGCGTTTGTTGGGAAGACGGAGAAAATGGTGACCAACTCAACATCGGGACTCTACCGTCTGTCAGGTTACGATTCTTGGGGGCTGCCCATGGAGTCACCTAAGCGCCCATTTACATCAAAGACTCCAAAAGCCTCGGTGCCTCCACTGTGGCCTCGATTGGAATCCCCATACAAACAGGGTGTGGAACAGAGGGAGTTATGCCGGAATTACGCTCAACGATAGGCTCGTCGTAACTGGTCTAATGAAACTTATGCATGCATATGCAGCAAACGAGATCATTGAATGAACCTCAGAGAAACTCTTTGACGCTTTTGTAGATCACGAACCAAGATAACGGGGCACAGATACATTTGTAAAATTGATTATTTGGATTAGGCTGATTTGGATTTCTTATCACTTTCCTTGTGACGGGGCGCACCTGCGCCCAGCTTCCCCAGAAAAGGGGATTCTCACAATCAGAGCGAGATGAAGTCCGCCTTCAGGCTTCGTATTTCCTTGAAGGATCCATGCCCGATAAGATACGCACCAGCCACGGATGCTCGCCCCAGCGCTAGTCGTTCTGCGCTTTCGCACAACTGATCACGGAACGGCTCTGCGAACCGCGGATGATCGGAGATCCGACATAGCGCTCGTACAAGTAGTAAGTCATTCCCCGGCGTAGCAAATCCGTGGCAACGTGCCAAACACCAACCCCGTCCCTAGCAACTCCGCATCCCAGCAATCTGAGCCGCTTGCTGCTCGCTCATCAGTTCAATATCTACCGAGAAATGATAATCAAAACCCTCTGACTCCGGCTACGCCGAGTTAGGTATCAACGTCTTTTCCGTTCCATATTCCTGTCATCCGTGAAAGCTATCACCACGATAGAAAGATCTCATTTGACTGATCTGTATGCGATTGCTATCTTTTCGCCTGCCTCGAAACAGATCCGGTTCTCGCACTAATAGTGGCGTGTTATTCAAGGCTCAGCTTCGCGGCAACTTTAATAAAGGGAGTATGTGCAAAACATGAGACTACACCACCTTTCGATCAGGCAGTCACTCTGCCTTTTCACTCTTGTTCTCACCTGTACATTCGACATACAGGCTCAATCTCTCAGCCTTCTACACGCCAGCGGCACAAACATTGTGGATGCCTCTGGAACAACTGTCCAGTTGAAAGGCGTCAATCTAGGCGGCTGGTTCATCATGGAAAACTATATGACCCCTATCGATAGTTCGGGGACATATACCGACATGTACAGCATGATGACCGAGCTCAATTCGCGCTTCGGCGTCACTACACAGCAGTCGCTTCTGACCACTTATCAGCAAAGCTGGGTAACCGCAGCCGACCTCGACAATATACAGGCCGCAGGATTGAATGTAGTTCGTATCCCAATCTGGTGGGGAATGTTCTTTCCTCTCTCAAGCCAAACATCCTCCACCTTCCGCTCGGATTCGTTCACCGTGCTCGACTCCATCATCAATGCCTGCGCCTCCCGCGGCATCTACGTCATCCTTGACATGCATGGGACACTTGGCGCGCAGAGCGGCTCCGAGGACACAGGCCATACACATGACGGTGGATCTTCTACGGGCATCTACTTCAGTAACACCACCGATCAGGCTATGACGCTGTGGCTATGGGAACAGATTGCCTCACACTATAGCGCATCCAACTTTGCCAACTACGCGACTATCGCGGCATTTGACCTGCTCAATGAACCCACGGGCGGCACCACAGCGCAAGTCGTCGCGCAGTACAACAGCCTCTATAGCGGCATACGCAGCGTAGACTCCACGCGCATGCTTATAATGGAAACAATATCCTCGTCCTCGTGGAGTTGGAACACTTTGCCAGCACCATCGGCGAATAGCTGGACGAACGTTGTCTACTCAACGCACATGTACGCATGTAGCAGTACGCCTGCTAGCTGTACGGCATCACAGGTCGCAACGCAGACCACCAGCACAGTCAGCGGATACAACTCCATCATCAGTTCTGGGTATGACGTCCCGGGCTATGTCGGTGAGTACACCGCTTACAACACCGGCACTACTCAGTGGGCAAGCACACAGACCGCATTTGCAAATGCCGGTCTCAGCCACACCGCGTGGGCATACAAAGCCAACACAAGGTCAGCTTACGATTTTTGGGGATGGTATTGTCCCGGGAGTAGTCGACCCACTACTCCCAATATTGCAAGCGACTCTTCCACTACCATCGCCAACGATTGGAGTGACTGGACAACTGCTGCGTACTTCACCGTCAACAGCAACATTAACATGTAACTCGAAACAACACAGCCCACGTCGCGGAATCAACGCGACGTGGGCTGTATGTTCCAGAGACTTCTATCAGAACAACAAAAGTGGAATTATGTTTGTCACTAATCCGTGTTGGGAAAAGTGGGGGATTAAAGTGGATTCTTCAGCTCCCTGCTAAAAAAGCACTTTCAGGGCGAATTGAATCTGCCGTGGACTAGATCCAAGACGGGTTGAAGAGATTGTTCCGATGCCGGAGTCTCCAACACCGGCATCGGGCTGAGCAAAGTTGGGAGTGTTGGTGAGGTTGAATACCTCCGTGCGGAATTGGAGCTTGTACCGCTCGGTCATCTGGAAACTCTTGAAGCCGGAAACATTGAACGCTCGGTAGGCGGGCCCATAGAGGGAGTTGCGCCGCATCGGGACATAGGTTGCGAAGACCTGGTGCGTGAACGCTGTCGTATCAAACCATCCGTTGATGCTTCGCGATTTCAAGTCATTCGGATTGCCGACCTGCAACGCACGCTCGTCGCCGCCAGCAACGCCGGTGTTAGAGTACGCGGTGTCGTCGGTGACACTAAATGGTAGGCCGCCGGAAAGAACCAGGGTTGCATTCGTCTGCCAACCCCGGATCACGGTTCTCTTTAGCCCTCGGGCGCTTTCGCCGAATGGGAGAGCGTAATTCAGAAGCATTCCGAAGCGATTGCGAATATCGAGATCGGAGTTTCCGTAGTCCAGCGTCTTAGTCTCACTGGGGATCACACCGTTCGAAGCGGAACCCAGCGCGTAATTTGCCACATCATTGAGGCCATGTGCCAAGGTATAGTTAGCATTCAGACCTAGGCTCTTGGTGAAGCGACGGGAAAATACTACCTGCAGTGCGTTGTAATTAGAGAAACCATTACTGGTCATCTCGTTCGCAGTTGTCAACTCCGGATATGTTTTATAGAAAGGCAGAGAAGACTGGTAGCAGCTGGTCGACGGTGATGTTGTGGTGGTCGGGCACGAGTTGTACCCCGGCAGCGCGAGATTCTGATTATTGTTCAAACGCAGATGCTTGCCCAGTTCACCGACGTAGGAGATCGAAATCGTGCTTTGACCGATCTGCTGCTGAAGTGTGAGGTTGAATTGCTCGATGTAAGCCGAACGATAGTTCGGATCGATGCCGGCCAGCGTAAAGGGAACTGAGGATGTACTGAGGGTACTCGGGTCCTGCTTAACTGGTGTCGGAAGTCCATCCGAAAGCTTGGTTGTGTTGTACTTGGAGCGGTAGTTGTAAACATAAGGAGCGTTCCCCAACGCGGTTTTTGCACCTGATGAAACTGGAATATAGGTCATACCAAAGCCACCACGAAGCACTGTCTTCGGAAGGGCGGCAAAGGCAAAGCCTATGCGCGGGGCAACGTTGCTGTAGTCGGTCGCAATCCCATCGGTGCTTGACACACCATCAACTCCAGCGACCATGACTGTTGCCGTATAAGGGTTGAAGTTCGACAAGCGATCATGCGACTCGGTAAAAGGGGTGAAGAGGTCGTATCGCACTCCCAGGTTCAGCGTGAGTCTCGTCATGACCCGCCAATCGTCCTGAAAGTAAGCGCTCGGCTCCCACGTTCGGAAACCTGGCGCATCGAGCTGATTGATGCGCTGAGCCAGATACACCAGGCCGCGCAGCATGCAGCCGAGTGGTGCGCAGCTCACACTGCCGAAGGTGCTGCTTCCGCCCGTATAGGTATTGAATTGCAAATATCCCGCCGGGTAGGAACTCTGACTGCTCGTGGCTTGGCGACGGATGAGCGTGGCACCCATCTTGATGCTTTGGAAACCCCGGTTCCATGTGAGCTGACCGCTCTCCTGAAAGGTGTTATCCAGATTCTTCAGTGGAAGAAAAATGCCATCGCCTACCGATGCATAGCCGGCGGGCGTTAGTGTGGTCAGTGCCGAGGTCTCAAGAGTTCCGAGGTTGGCGTTCTTCAGTCCGAGCGCATCGGAGAGATTCTTACCATAATTCAGCGGGAACGAAGCGTTGTTGATGCGCGTATAGCCAGCCTTGAACTCGCCCAACAGGTTTTGCGAGAATAAATGGACGAAGTTCAGCTGCATATTTTCAGCAAACTGGCCAGAGGTGCCGGCATAAGCGAATGGATTTCCACCTGGAGCCACTCCGTTAACCACGGGCAAGGTCCCAGGGGAAAACGAGTCAACCTTGTTGACAGTGTAGCGTGCAAAGATGCGGTCGCCGCTTGGCAAGGCATAGTCAACCCGCGCATCACCTGTATGGGAATTCTGCGTAACGTTCGGGCTATAGGTAAAGTTACGGGAGGTGCCGGAGCGATTCGGAGCTGGGTATAGCTTGAAGAATGCTAGGCCGATTGCATCGATTTTGCTCGCGGGGACACTCGTATGGCCGATGTCAGAAAAATCCCCTGGGTTCTCCTCCTCGTATAGCGTCGGCACCGTGGAGGTATTGGTGCGGCCGGCGACCCGCCGGAACCCCTCATAATCCGTAAAGAAGAACAGTTTGTCCTTAAGTACGGGACCACCGAGAGAGCCGCCATACTGGTTCTGACGGAGTTCCGTGTGCGTCAGGGCAAAATAGTCTGTCGCATCGAAGATGTCATTGCGAAAGAACTCATACAGCGAGCCGCGGTACTTGTTTGTGCCGCCCTTCGTGATGATGTTGATGATGGCTCCGGCAGAGCGGCCTACTTCGGCGGTATAGAGGTTCGTCTGGATACGGAATTCGGCGACCGCATCAACGGAAGGCCGCACGCCAATTGTACCGATGATGCGCTCGTTGTTATCCAGCCCGTCGATCAGTTGATTATTGACGTTCTCGTCCTGGCCATTTACCGAAAGCGAGGAGGTCACACGTCGATCGTCGGGACGGTTGCCGCTCGAGAGCGCGTTGGGAGGTCCGCCATTGGCTCCGGCAAGTATTTGCGCAAGTTCCATGAAATTGCGCCCATTCAGTGGAAGATCCTCAACCTGCCGGTCCGTCACCACCGTTCCAAGAACAGAAGAGTCAGTCTGCAGAGCCGGGGTAGCAGCGCTAACCTCAACGACGCTCTGCACGTTGCCGATTACCAATTTCGCATCCACGCGAACGCGGTCACCTTGCGACAGACTTAGCTGCGAAACCAAATATGTTTCAAACCCAGGATTCGTAATCGCCACGCTGTAGCGCCCGATTGGTAAAGCGCTGAAAACGAACTGGCCTGCATCATTGCTTTTCTGTGTGCGACCGATGCCGGTGTCGATGTTCGTTACCTTGACCGATGCTCCAACAATGATCGCATCGGTGTTATCGGAGACCTTGCCGAGGATGTCTGCCGTCTCTACCTGTGCCACAACGGGGACAGACGCGAGAGCAAGTAAAAAACTCATTGCAAGAAGAAGAAGCGCTCTGCGGTGAAGCAAAGCCACAAGAGATCGGACGTATGGTGAAGTGCTGATGTTGTTACAAATAACCATGGACTATCTGGCTCCCCTAAATGTTTCGTTCCCTAGAACGCTGAAAGTCAACTGCGCCGCTAACTATAGTGGGCGCCATAAACGATTGTAAAATGCAATTTTTAGATGTCTTGAGTAAGTTTTTCTTATCACCGCATCGAAGGCTGCGCGGTGCCCTTCCAATTCATATAAAAACCTTGCTTGAGCGGTCCTGCCTCTGCGGGGGTACGGCAGGGAGAGGTTGATGTGTACACGATGCAGATTCCATTTTTATCGACCTTCAGAGCAAGCGGGGCTATGCATGAACCATCGAGGACCTAGAACTGGTTCGCCGTTTGCGTCATTGATTGCCAACCTGGAAGGGGGGTCTTCTGTCGAAGCCTCAAGGAACTGTTCTTCGCTGAATGTCCGCAAAGATGAAATCTTGTCGTGGTGCTCATCGGTTTTTCAAATCACGGCCACTGGTGCCCACCCTTACGTCGCAAGCGGCCGAGGCCGGTGGTCAACCGGAGCGTCGCGCCTCACGCAAGAGGACGTCCCAACGCGTCTCACTTGCGGCGATCACGGGCGTGTCTTCCGATGCCTGTTGCGCGAGCCGAGTAAGGCTGTGCCCCGGCGGGGCTTCAAGAAATATCCGCGGCTCCAGACTGCGGAGGGCCGTAACCATGTCGTCCCAGAGAACCGGACGGGCCATATTCAGAGCGAGGTCTTCACGAATGGCCGCAGCGTTCGTCAACATTCGTGCCGTGCAGTTGGAGAGAAACGGAGCCCTCGCTTCCGTTAGAGGAAGACTCAACGCAAAACGGAGTAGTTCCTGGGAAGCATCGGCGAGCAAATGGGTGTGTGATGCGGTCACGATGTTCAGGAACTGCGCCTTATGCGCACCCGCCGCTAAAGCCAATGGCAAGAGCGCTTCGATCTCATTGCGGGTACCTGCCAAAACGAACTGCACCGGCGAGTTATAATTCGCGATCGTGAGCGACGTGGCGCTCAGAAGTTGTCGCGTCTGCGTGAGCCGAAGGCCTTCTAATACCGCCATTCCGAATCCCTGTGGAAGCGCAGTCTCCATCAGTTCGGCGCGGTGGCGCACGAATGCAATCGCCTCCGGAAAGGCAAGAGCACCAACCGCGACAGCAGCCGTGAAGGAGCCTACTGAAAGTCCAGCGGCACCGATGAGCTTTACATGCTCCGACTCGAGGAACCGCACAAATGCAACCCCGGCGGTCAGCAACGAGAGTTGCACTGCCACAGTCGATTGAAGGGTTTCAGCCGAATCAAGCTCTAGGATGTCCCTCCCTAGGATGGCGGAAGCTTCCGCGAGTGTTTCTTTGACGCAGCTGCAATTGGGAAGTGCGCGCAGGAACCCGGGCGTCTGCGCGCCCTGGCCTGGGACCAACAATGCCGCGCTCATGCGGACGTCGTTGTGGAACCGCACCACGGATCTAAAACAAGCTCCGTTTCGCCGAGTCGTCTAAGGGCGACACAGCCTTGTGCTTGCGCGTACTCTGCGAGGGCAAACGATCCTGCCTCCGTTGCCACTTGAACGTCAAGCCGCGCAGGCAGAGTCGGATTGCACTCAAGCAGCTCGCGCGCGAAGTCACGGGAGAACGGTTGCGGCGCACGGATAAGAAGATCGAGATCGCTTTCCGGCGACACGGTTTCCGCGCCTGACGCCAGCTCGAAGCCCACGCTGCCTACTGGCCCCCACTCCAACTCAGTTCCACTCCACAGTTTCTGCAGCAGACGCAAAGCCTCGAATGACGGCATGGACCGCATCGGTTGAGTTTTCTTCAGAGAAGCAGGATCGTAAAGACGCAGAACCGAATCGCTGCGTAACCAGCCGCCGTAGCGCTCCGACCTCGGCCGTCCGCGAACTCCGACCGGAATCCATTCGTCTCGGGGACGGGCGCGCCGAACCACGACGAAAGGCGCAGATTGAAGCAGATCGAAGACAGCCGCGCCGCCCTGTTCGAATTGCAGGCTCTCGCGTCTCAATGCGACCTTTAACAAATCATGCGGATTGGGGATGACAGTATTCATGGCAGATGGGAGGAAAGCAGAATTGCGAATGGAAGAGTGCCGGCGCTGAGAGCGGTACTGATCACCAGCGTAGAGCTGGCTTCCACTGGAGAAACTGCATAGCGGGAACCAAACACCGTGCCAAAAAAACCGGCGGGAACCGCAGCAAGAAGAAACGCCTCACGGGCGACCTCACCCTGCAGGCGAAAGAGCAGGAGCAACCCCAGCATCAACAGGGGCTGCAGGAAATTCTTGAGTACGACACCTGCTGCGACACCCGCTCCCAACCGCAGGCGCTGTGCGGAGAGTATCAAGCCCGTTAAGAACAGTGCCAGCCCCACGGTCCCCTTTCCGATCAAATCGAGCGAGGCGGCTGCCGGTGCTGGTAAGGCGAATCCGCTGACAGGCAGTACCAATGCCAGAACCGGCACAAATACAATCGGGCGGCGCACCGCAGCGACGAGCGCAGGTCCAAGGTTCTCTCGCAGCGAGGGGCGGATCCCGTCATTGCGTTTCGCATTGCATTCGAGCAGAACCAAAGTGATCGGCGAGACGATCAATGCGCCGGACACGATGCCCGCTGCCACCGCGAGAATCCCGGTTGGGCCATAAAGACCCGAGAGGAGAGGAAGTCCAATCGCGACATTGTTTGAGAAGGAAGCCGTCAGAGCCTGCACCGCCGACTCGCTGGTATCGGAGCCCAAGAAATTCCGTTCAAAAACGTAGGTGAGCGCATAGGTTAAGACCATGGTAAGAGCCAGTACCGCGAGCAGAGGTGACTGGGCCCGCAGCACGGCGGGCGGCGTCCGCGCCACTCCAAGAAATAGCGAGCACGGCAGAATAAAGTGCATAAGCACGGTGTTCAGCGACGTGGTGTCCGTATTGTTGATGCGGCCGCGCCAGCCGGCATAGTAGCCAAGTGCCAGTACAAAGAACACGGGCAAAAGCGTTTCAAGGAAGAAGCTGTTTGTTACACTCATGACGGCACACTCAGCAATTCTCAATCTACGCTATGGCGCAACCGGAGTCGATGGATCTCGAAGCCAGAGCACGGAGCGGCGACCCTGCACGAAACTCAGCAGGACAAGTTAACCCTGGTTCCGCTTTAGATGATCTGGATTCCATTGCTCTCGCATCAGGCGCTCGATGGTTGCTGTTCCAACCCGGCTGGGATTGTCTTTCACTCTGGCTGCATACCGAACCCCTCTCTTAGCCTCGTCTCGGATTTCCGTCAGAGTTCTGCAAAGCGCTTCCTTCACAATCGAAACACTCGCTGGAATGGGGGCTTCCGGCGAGATTCCCTCGATGAGGGTGTGCACCACTCCCAGTCGATGTGCATTTTCGATGGAATAGGACATCGGCATCGAAGACGCGGCTTGTTCGATTACTTCCTCAACCGTGCGGCGCGTAATCCGCGCGATCGACTGCGGGCTCATCGCATGCATTATGACACCATCGCCATTGATAGCGAGTATGCGTTGAGCCTGCAGCCCGTGGGCCAGGAACGAACCCGAGATTGCACGTCCTACGATGAATGCGAGCAGGGGATGGCCCGCGCGACGTGCCGCGATGTAGGCGTCTACCGCGGCAGCGCAGGCAACGGAGATACATTGTTGTTCCTCGAGCCGTCCAAATGCCTGTCCCGGTGTATCGACGATGGCAAGAATAGGCCGGCGCATGCCCCGCGCGGCATCTTCGTTGATACTTTGCCGTATGCGTGCGGCAATCGTCCACGCCTGCTCAAGTCCGAACTCACCATGAGCCGCGCGTGGTAGCCGGCTTGCCGGATCGGGCGTGACGGTCAGCGCCAATACAGGCTCGCTCGGGTCTCCCAGATTGACGGTCGCCTCAAGTATGGAACGAGTGTCCATCACAGTTTTGGCACTGTGTCCCGCGAGGGCTTCCAGCCACAGTCCTCCCCGCCCCGTAGACGCTTCGGTAGTCATGCGCGATGTCCCCCCGTCGTGACTTTGCCGGTGCCTGCCGCTTCCGTAGGCATTACATCCCTGCGCAGGCCAGCGAGCCGCGCTTCAGCGTTTTGCAATCGGACGGGCGTTTGTACTCCTTGTGCCAGTGCGGCTCCGATCGCCTTGGCAATGGACGGGGCATTATCTGCGACGAACGCATCGATCAGCCCTTGTCGATAGCGTGCTTCGCAACCGATGAGCTTCCAGATGAGTTCGCGATCAGTGGCGTCCAGTTCGTCCGGACCTGCTTCCTGCTCGATGACCTCCGGCCCATTCATGCCGAGTCGCCCATGTGCTGTACCGATGATCCAGGTGCACAAAGTAGCTGCTAGAGACATGCCACCAAAGCACCCCGTTGGCCCGGCCACAACGGCAACGACAGGGGCCAATTCGCGCAGACCGACGATGGCCGATTGGATGCGAGCGATGCCCGCAAGACCGAGATTCGCCTCCTGAAGGCGAACACCGCCAGACTCAAGCAGCAACAGCGCGGCGATCGGATCGTCGGCTCGACACGATTCCGCCGCAAGTTCTAGCGCTGCCGCGATCTTCGCCCCTCCAACCTCGCCGACGCTTCCACCTTCAAAAGCGGCCTCAATGGCGATTGCTACAATCGCATGCCCGCTCGTCTTGCCCCTCACGACAACAACACCGTCGTCGCTCTGCGGCACCAGCCCTTGTGGTTCCAGCCAAGGTGATCCGACACGATCGAATGGGCCCACCAACTCTCTGAACTGACCGCCGTCGAGTAGAGCTGCGAGCCGTTCCCTGGCCGAGAGTTCTTGAAATGTGGATACGGAAGCGAATGGGATTTCAGTCATTGCTCACCATTCTTCCCGGCATGCTCCATGGCCTGCACCAATCGAAGCCATACCATTCCGGGCGTCGCTCCATAGTCGCGAATTTCGAGACGAAGCGCGTAAGGATAGCGAGCGAAAAAGCGCTCGAAGACTGCCTCCCAGGTCATACGATAGCCTGCCACTTTGGTGTGCACAGCCACCTCCGCCAACTTACCCTCCAGCGGTTCCAGCAGCACTTCCAGGTCACCTGAGGCTACAACGCCCACGTGTGCACGTCTTCCAATTGGCACCTGGGCGGGAAACGAGAGAGCTATATGTTCCGTCATTGTTCGATTCTCCGCAGTCGAGTCAAACGGTCGACAAACAGGGTTGCGGCCAGCAGGTCGGCTGCCCCGCCCGGCGATGCCCAGAGGCGCAATAAACAACGATCAAGGTCCGCCAGGAGCAGTTTACCGGCGTCGCTCGCAACACCGCCCGCCGCAAGTACCCTTTTCGCCCCACCCTGAGCGGCAAGCAATGCCGGCCTGCCTCCCCTGTGCAGCAGGCATGTGTCATTGAGAGTGCTCATGATCACCAGCAGAGCATCCAACTGGGCCACGGTTTCGGATGCACCCAGAGCCCGGCCGCTGCGCAATGAAGGAAGACCGGCTTGCGCGACATGAGGAAAGCTAGCCATCGCTTCACCTCGGGCCCCCTTTGCTCCGTATGCCTCCCAGACGTTTCTACCGTTGCTCGGGGACGTGCCCGCGTGCTGATCGGGTAGGTTTGCCAACTTCCCCGCGGTTTCACAAAGCCGAGCGGCGCTCGCTCCGGGACCGCAAATCGCTGCGGCGGCCACCAGCAACCCAAGGGACCAGATTGCGCCGCGGTGGGTATTGACGCCGCCCGTGCTGTGCAACATGGCTTCTTCTGCCCGGCGGCCCAGTTCCCCAAGCGATTCCCGAAGTTCCACATCCACACCTCGACCCGCTGCGGCTGCGGCCATGCGCTGGAAGAATGGCTGGAGTGCCCTTGCGGACCCGACTAAGAGTTCCTGCGAAAGATCGGCATGCGCTCCCGAGGACTGCGCGTCGCAGAGCCCGGGCTTCGGGGTGAGCCGTGCTTCCGCCTGCAGCGCCTCGGTCGCACAATACGCTAACCAGCGCGCGGGGTCGGACACGACCTGTGTCGGTCTCTCTTGACGAGTCAAGCTTGGCCGGATTTGAGAGGAATCGATATGCATTACCAGTTTCTGAACTTCGATGGTGGCTTGTAGAGGTCGCCCGACCATCGCACCAGGTCGGCCATGCTGGTGGCGGCCAACAGAGAGCGCTTCGCCTGCAAACGCGAAACACCAATATCTTCGGGAAAGCAAACAATACCGAGCCGCCGCAATCTGGCGACATCTTCTGCTTTGCTGCGCAGACCAATGGGGCTCACTCCTGCAATCGCAGCCAGTGCCGCGCGGCGCTCCACCTGTCCCTCCGCCCGATGCAGATAGGCGATGCCCTCCTCCGTGATGACGTGCGTTACATCGTCGCCGTAGATCATCACCGGCGCGGTAGGCATGCCACTCGAGCGGCCAACTTCGACAGCATCGAGTTCGTCTACAAATGCCGGCACGCCGCCATGCTGGAACGTCTCTGCGACCTGGACCACAAGTTTCTGGCCCCGCTGGATAGGCGCATCACCGCGCAGCAGCTTCAACCACGCCTCGGACGCATGGCGACGGCCGTGCGGGTCGTGTCCCATATTCGGCGCACCTCCGAAGCCCGAGATACGACCATGCGTTACGGTCGAAGAATTCGCATCGCCATCCATCTGCAGGGTAGAACCGATAAACAGATCGATGCCGTATTGCCCGGCAAGTTGGCAAAGCACCCGATTGGAGCGCAACGAACCGTCTCGGCCGGTAAAGAAGACGTCAGGCCTGGCCGCGACGTAATCCTCCATTCCAACCTCGGAGCCGAAGCAATGAACGCTTTCGACCCACCCGCTCTCGATCGCGGGAATGAGAGTGGGATGCGGATTGAGGGCCCAGTTGCGGCAGATCTTTCCTCTTAGTCCCAGGGACTCGCCGTACGTTGGCAGGATCAGCTCCAGCGCCGCCGTATCCAGCCCGATGCCATGGTTTAGAGAAGTGACCCCGTAGCGCTCATACACGCCGCGAATCACCATCATTGCCATCAAGATATGCAGCTCATTTATCTGGCGCGGATCGCGCGTAAAAAGCGGCTCCACGGCATAGGGCTTCGGCGACTCGACAAACAGGTCAACCCAATCTGCCGGAATATCGACGCGGGGCAACTGATCCACAATCTTGTTTACCTGAGCAACGACAATGCCATCGCGAAAGGCGGTCGCCTCTACGATGGTTGGCGTGTCTTCGGTGTTCGGCCCCGTATATAGATTGCCATAACGATCGGCCTGGTCAGCGCAGATGAATGCGACCCTCGGCGGAAGATCGATGAACATTCTCGCATACAGCTCGACGTAGGTATGGATAGCGCCTATTTCGAGCTGGCCGTCTTCGAGCAACTGGGCCAGACGCAGGCTTTGCTGGCCGGCAAATGCGAAGTCCACTCTGCGCGCGATGCTGCGCTCAAAAAGTTGAAGATGTTCGGGACGGGTGATACTCGATATCAGTAGGTGGAGATCGTGAATCCGACCTGGATCGAGGGATGCGAGGCAAACTGAAAGAAAGCTTGCCTGCTTTTGATTGTCACCCTCCAGAACAATCCGATCACCCGATTTGAGTAGCAGTCCAATCACCTTCACTGCATCTTCTGACCTCAGCTCTTTGCCCCGAATGCAGGGAGCAACGCGTTCAAGCCGCTTCACCTTGTCGCGGCGGCGGGTGTCCCATCTGTGGATTGAGATGGAGGCATCCGAAATGGGGTTCTGCGGGTTCATCGTCACAAATCTATTTGACACGTCCACCATTAGAACGTCTCGAGCTGTAATTAGGAAGTAAAAATAACGAGGCACTTTGATAAGAATTCCTTATATACTTTTCGATGAGGTATCTATGGGGCCAAGGCAGCTTCGTTCCTTCATCGCCATCGCGGAAGAACTTCATTTCGGTCGTGCTGCTGCGATCGTTCATCTCAGTCAGCCAGCGCTAAGCCTGCAAATTCGAGGCATCGAAGAAGAACTCGGCGTGCAGTTGCTTATTCGCAACCGCCGGAAGACCGGGCTGACTCCTGCCGGACGAATCTTTCTTAACGAAGCTAGGGAAATTGTTCACCGCACTGAGGAGGCGATAGCGCTCACCCGGAGGGCCGCGTTGGGAGAGGTGGGTGTCCTCCGAATCGGTTTCATTTCAACCGCAGCTGCGATGATCATGCCCCCACTCGTCAAACAATTCCGGAAGAAGTATGAGCACGTTGATCTCGATCTGCGCAACGTACTTACCAGCGATCAGGTGGTACAGTTACAGGAGCGCAGACTCGATGTGGGTTTTCTTCGCCTCCCCCTTCCAACATCTCCAGATATTCAGTTGCGCGTGATTCACAGGGAACCCTTCGTGCTGCTCTTGCCGGCGGATCATCCGCTGGCTTTGGTCAGGGACCTGAAGCTTTCCGATTGTCAGGGCGCGGACTTTGTGATGTATAGCCGCAAGATGGCTCCTGGCTTTCACGATCAGTTGATGAGCATTCTGCATCGACACGAAGTGACACCGCATATCGCACAGGAGGCGGCCGAGATGTACACTCTCATGTCATTGGTGTCGGCCGGCCTGGGAATCGCGATTGCTCCGGCTTCGATCCAATCGCATCACGCCGAGAATGTTGTGATACGCGAGTTGCGGCAGGAAAACAGCCGCTCGGAGATTGCCATCGCCTGGAACAAGGATTATGTCTCCGCGCCAGCGCAGCTATTTCTGAAACTCGTGTTCGAGGGAAGATCCGCGAAGCGGAAGATCACTGCTCCGGTTGTTTAGACTAGAGAAGTTCCCGAATTCTCATGAGCCGCTGAAGGGCGTGCGAGGTGGCTTTTCCTTGAAAACAAGCCACGCGGTAATTTCAATTCCGTGTACAGGAATTGCTATACACTCTGACGGTTCAGCAGTTCATCCTTGGAATACTCGTATCGACAAAGGAGTGGCGCCGGATTCCTTCCCGAGGATAAGCACTTCTCACCGCTTGATTGATGTTGTTAGCGGCTCCTCAAAAAGCCTCAGATCTATCGAGTCTGCCATCGCCTTGTATCCAGCGTCGTTTGGATGCAGGTGGTCGCCGCTGTCGTATTCCGGCAGAAGGCGCGCAGGACGGATGGGGTTCCGTATTGCAGCATCGAAGTCTGCGAAACCATCAATGTCGTGGGTCGTTCGAATCCACTGATTGACGGTACGCTGTGCCTCCTCCCAGCCAGAATCGTCATGGTCGCCATTCGCCCCCTCGAAAGCTGTAATCGTGCCGAGAATGATCTTGACGTGTCTTTCATGCGCGGTCCGTGCGAGCAACAGGAAGCCCATGATCAGTTGCTTGGCGGATATCGCCTCCCCTGTGGAGGCGGGTGTTCGTATGTCGTTGCCACCTTCATAGACAAACACATATCGTAGACCGGGCTGCGCGAGCACGTCCCGCGAGAAACGAGCGACCGCGCTCTGGCCGAAAATCGGTCCCTGTGCGCCTCGACCGTCCCGCAGTACGCGATTTCCCGATATGCCTGCATTCAGTACAGAGTAGGCATTGTCCCCTCGTGCCGTGCGCAAACGCGCTGCAAGGTAGTCGGTCCAGCGATGATTTGCATTCGGCGTGGAATGGGCGCCGTCGGTCGTCGAAGAACCAAGAGCAACGATCGCTCCAGGTGAAGTTCGCGAGGCCACATCGACTCCGGTAACGATCAGACCCATGCTGAGTTTTCGGGGTCCTTTCAAAGTCGCAGCCGTACTCTGATCTCCCTTACCGACATAGGAAGTTTGGAGCGCAGAATAGTGGATCGCCGGGGCCTCCACCTTCTGCGGAACGAAAAAGGTAACTGCCAGATCACTATCTCCCGCGACCGACATGGCCACGACATCGCTCATGACCGCGGCGCCGACTGCGACTGTGACCGCGGGGTTCCCGGCGAACGATACAGCTCCGCTCGCCTTAGGCTCAATCAGATCGCCGGAGATGCGAGGGGCAATGAAGACAGATCGCAAGAGAAGGGGTGTCGTCCCGAAGGTGTTGGAGAATCGCAATCTAATGGCGGTGCCGCCGATGGAGAGATGTACGATCTGTCGAACAGTCTCGTTCTCCAGAAAATACTCATTGGAACGCGGCTCCGCACTGTCGGGTGCACAAGGAGCCATCATCCAGGCTCCCACCCAGTGAGGAGAGTCGGCGGCAAGAAGCGCTGGAGATGTGATCCAGCCCAGGACTGCAAGGAGGGCGCAGCGTATCAACAGAGAAGAGCGGAACTGCATAAAGCGCAGATCGAATGGCATAATCGGATTCCGTCCAGATAGGAGCAAAACCAACGATAGAGGACACCCCAACCTCGGGTAAACAAGCGTGTCCTAATGAGGTACTGGGTTCGACACTCTGCGTGCCAACCAGAACCTCAAGACACCGCAGCAAGCACGGATCGTCGCCCATGAAGAGGCCCAAAACCGATTGATTGAAGTTGATCTCGCTTCGAAGTTCAACCGTTGACCTATTCGGCCTAGATCCCAAATCAATGCCATCAGTACCGATGACTGTCGAGCCACATGGGGGCTATCACAGTATTTGCGGTACGGGCACAATGCCTGCGGACTTCTCGCGCGGGAGCGACGCTCATGTGCGGGTCTAGTGCTGTGGGGACCTTACCAGACATAAGTGGCGACAGCGCCAGCCTGCAATGCGGCCTCTGCATTCATCTCGTGCCACCGAATCGCAAACGTCTTCACTTCATTGGATGGATTGCTCACGATGAGCACATGGCTCTTTCGCGGGGTGAGGAAGGCCACATGAGGCAGCGCGTCGGCTGCCGCGTGGCTGGCAATGCGCACTGATCCATCCGGCACGAACTTCGATGCGTGCGCCGTGACATAGTAGGCAAGATTGCGCGTAACGCTATCGCCATCCAGTGTAATTGCGCCCGAGCACATGGGACATCCACCGTCTTTGGTGTGCGGCCCATTCTGCGGATCTGCTGCGAGATTCCAGAGCAATACGTTGCGGCTCCAGTTTTCAGGAGCGCCAATGATCAGTCGAGCGACAGGGCTAGCGATTCCAAAATCGGTTGCATCCTTTTTCGGCACCACCATCTGTTCCGTGAAGTAGATGTTCTTGTTGGGAAAAGCTTCATGGACCTTCGTGAGTGCATCAATGCTCCCCAGATACAAATGAAAGCCTGAACCATCCGTATATCTGGCCGCTACTTGATTTTTGAGCAGGTCGATGGAGTAGTTCGCGTGATCGCAGTTGTGATCGTAGTTGACAATCTTCGTGTGTAGATGCGCCTTAGCCAATGCGGGTCCAAGATAGTTGCCGATGAAGTCAGCTTCTTCCGCAGAGGTCATTACCATGCTCGGCGTATTCTTTGGATTCTCCGGCTCATTCTGCGGTGTAAGGGCATCGATACGGATGCCTGACGCTTCCATGTCTTTCAAATACTTAACCCAGTACATTGCGTACGCAGAATAGAACTCTTCTCTCAGCTTTCCACCCTTTGCCTTGCCGTTATCTTTCATCCACGCCGGAGCGGTCCACGGTGAAGCCAAGATTTTAATTTGAGGCTGTATGTGGATAATCTCTTTAAGTACCGGGATCACGTTCACCTGATCAGGTGCCAGCGAGAAGTGTCGCAGTTGGGGATCGGTCTCACCGTCTGGCATATCATCGTATGTGAAAACATGATCATTCATATCAGAGGCGCCGACTGTGACCCTGATATAGCTGGTCGCAATCTGATCTTTCCCGTGGCCGAAGAGCTCTTCTAAAAGTTTCCGGCGCGTGAAATCGGACATCTTCATCATCAGTTGCGCGGTGCCGCCGGTGAGAGCGTGGCCGAACCCGTCGATGGTCTGAAACTTCTGGGTGTCATCGATCAGGATGGTTGATTCAGTCGTGGGCAACGGCTTGATAAAGTGGAGCTTCTGCGCTTGCTCAGTAAGCAGCTGGGCTTTGTCGGCCGTAGTCATCCAGACGAAGACCTGTTGCCGTTGCGCCATTGCTGCGTGTGCAGGTGCAAGCATGAGAAGCATTGTGGCAGCCATAACGAGCAGAAGAGAAGGCAATATACAACGAAGTGATTTCATACGAAGAAGGGCTCCGGAAAAACAGGGTAGAATTCGACCAAGGTTAGCTTGAGTGGATCCACGCGGGACGCAAAGAAGTCTATATTGTATTGATTGATCAGTGCCCGACATCCACGCGGAAAACGCGGAGACGACGATCGCTCGCCGCCTCCGGTTATTTGCAGCCGACAACTGTTAGTAGGTGAGACGCATGCCAAGCTGTACCGTGCGCCCGCTCATCGTAGTTCCACTGATTTGTTGTGTCCCGGAATATGTATACTGATCGCCCGCGTTGGTGGCGCCGCTTAATGTGGCAGTCGGCAGGCCAAAACTCGCGTGATTCAACGCGTTGTTCGCATCCGCGCGAACCTGCAATTTGACTCCCTTCCAGGGAATGGAAAACGTTTTGCTTCCCGAGAGATTAACTTGGCTCAATCCTGGCCCATACAGACTGTTCCTTCTAACATTGCCAAAGGTCCCGTCCGCCGGCTTAGTGAAGGCAGCCGGATCATACCACTGATTTGCGCACCCGCTATAACCAGACATGCAGTGGGTGCTGCGATGCTTGGGCCGAGCGCTTAGGCCACTCCAATTGGGAAATGCGGAACCGGCCCTCGCCCACGTGGCTTGGTTGCTGACGACGGTGAATGGCTGGCCGGTTGCGAGGTGAATGGTGCCGGCGACTTGCCATCCGCCAATGGCGGCATCGATCAACGTGTTGCGGTTCAGGAATGGCTTTCCTTTGCCAATTGGCAAGGCATAGACCACCTGTCCCTTGAAGTTGTGGCGTACGTCGAAGTTGGAGTTGCTGTAGTTGGCGCGAGCATTGTAGGCGTCCTGGTAGTACTGGGCTCCCATGTGACTGCCCCAGCCAGAAGAGTCCTGCTCGTCAAGGAAGTGCGACCAGACATAGTTAAAGCCATAGGTTAGGCCGTGGGACATGCGCGTGGTAATCGAGGCTTGCAGCGAATCATAGTTGGAGATTGCGTCGTGCTGATTGCCGCTAACCGACGTGTACTGGGTGTACGGCTGATTTGCCGCATCTTGTACGGAAGTGCGTCCACTAGCTGGGACCTGATCGATATCTGCCGGACGGTTCAGATTGAATCCATGGCTTGCCACATAGCTGACCTCCGCCACTGTATTGGTGTTGATTTCGCGTTGAACTGCGAGGTTCCACTGATAAATCTTTGGGACCGCAGCATGATAGATCTGGTATCCGACCGCGGTGCCATTGAATCGTGTTGGAGACGTGGAAGCAGCGGTGTAAGGCAGCGTGGAGCCGTCGCCGGAGAAGATCGTTATGGGAGTGATGCCGCTAGTCTGGTCAGAGGCGTTGCCCGACGAGCTGACTGCGGAACCCATGCCACTGCCATAGGCATCCAAGCTCCAGTTATAGGAGTAGATCCCAAAACCGCCACGCAAGGTGGTTTTGCGAATCGGCAACCAGGAAAATCCGATGCGCGGCATAAAGGTATTGAAGACATCGGCCTGCAGCGAGGTGCGCCCGTTGGCATGAGTTGAGCCATACCATGTCGCACCGTTGGTGTTGGTCGCGGTATTGAGCACGGTTGGATCAAACGTTGCCATATTGCCATCCACTTCGTTCCAGCCGTGGTTGATCTGGTAGCGCAGGCCCATGTTCACGGTCAGGTTAGGGCGAACTTTGAAATCGTCCTGAATAAACATCTGAGGGCTCTTCAGACGAGCACCATATTCAGGGCTCACGTTTGCGCTCCAGGATTGGACGTAACCCAGAAGAAAGTCCGCGTATTCCAATCCCGTGGTCGTGCTCGCGGACGCTACGCCTTTGGAGTTAAGCGTCCATTTCTCCGTGTATTTCCCGCCAAATGTGAGGGTGCCGGCATTGGTGTTGCCGTAAGCGGTTGAGTCGTCCCTGTAGATCAGCATCTCTCCGCCAATGTGGAGAACATGTTTTCCGAGAATCATGGTCACGACATCAGAAGGATCGAGAACATGTTCCTTGTAGACATAATTTGTAGAGGGCGCGATCCATGCGTAAGGATAGTTCCTGCCGAAGTCGACGGCTGGGAATGTATCCGCCTTGGCAAACTTCCAGCCCAAGGTCGTCGGGTAACCCTTGCCTAAAGCATTATCTTCAAAGAAGTTTCCTTGCCACGTGTAACCCATCCGCGCTTCATTGATGGTTCTGGAACTGATGTTCCAGACGTCCGTGATCTGTGCGTTATTGTTGTCGACGTCACCAGTCTGGCATCCGATGGGGCATTGGGTGAATGTACTCGGATAGACAACTGGCGTATCGCTCTGCGTGTCCGAAAGGCTCAACCGATTCCTGGCTGTGATGTCGTAATCCAATCGGCCGAAGTATTTCCGATAGGGTGTGGACTGGGGAACGACGGCATAGAAGTTCTTTTGCGTGTTGCCGTCCGCTCCGGTACTCCCAGTGATGAACTTTCCGCCCGCAATATGGTTGTCAGGCGTCGGGTACCACTTTTGAAAGTTCGCCGCTACCGAATCGAACATGCTTTGCGGAATTGCATTGGTTCCATACTCTTCAAGGAACGATTTTCTGATCGGATACTTGTTGCCATTTGAGTCGGTGCCATACGTCTGCGTGGTCGGATCGTAGATGGTGTACTGGCCGGTAAAGTCTCCGCTCATCACCGCTGGCGTGGGAATATCGTTGGTGCCACTGGATTGTCCGTGGTTGAGGATTTGATCGTAGTCGAAGAAGAAGAACATCTTCTTCTTCAAGATGGGACCGCCAACCGATCCGCCAAAGTTGTGGTAGCGCTTAAGTGCAACCGTCGGTTTACTCGCAAAACCGAAAGAAGCGGCATTCAGAAAATTATTCTGTGCATAGTCGTACGCCGATCCGTGAAACTGACTGGTGCCGCCCTTGCTGATCTGGTTGATGATCATACCGCCGATCCCGTATTGGGCAGAGAACGACGAGAGGGATACCTGAAGTTCGCTGACGGTTTCAAAGATGGCCGGGTTGGCATTCTGGCTGTGCGAGAGCGATGTAGAAACGCCGTCTGCCAGGATATTGCTGTAAGGCAGGTTGCCGTTAGACGATGCGCCTTGGCCGGGACTGGCCGCGCCCTGGTTTCCGCCTGGTGCCCCGGTGGTGCCGGGAAGAAGGATCATGAAGTTCTCCCAGCTCTGCGTCACCTGCGGCAACTGGGACATCGACTTCGAGTCCAGTGTAGCGGTCTGTTCGCCAGTCTCCGTGGTCAGAAGAGGAACGTCTGCTGTGACTGTGATCTCCTCACTGATCGACCCGACCTTCAACTGCGCATTGACGGTGGTAAATCCGACCTGCAAAGTGATCGGGCCGCGTACGAACTTGTCAAACCCGACTTTGCTGAAGATGATCTTGTAGCTTCCCGCCACAATCGACGCCGTATCGTACAGGCCATCGCGATTGGTGGTGTAGATCTTCGCTATGCCCGTATCAACATTCAACACTGTGACCTGTACATCGGAAATCAATGCTCCGGTTTCGTCGACTACACTGCCGCGAATATCGCCAGAGTTGGTGCTCTGAGCGTTCGCACCCACCGCAGCCAAAAGCCAAAGTAGGGCGTAGACCATATACAGAGACATTCGTCTCATTGAAGTCCTCCTAAAGATGTTGCGATTTCTTATGCTGTTGTCTTCCTTTGACTCGATCGCCAGTTTCCGGCGCGTCAATAGGTTTTTCCCTTAGATATGGATGTTCAACGAATTTCAGCGTCTTACCTTTCGAACTGCGGAAGGAATTGCGCGCATCTTTCGTTGATCACCCACAGACATGTGCACGATCTACCTGACCAGAAATTCTCAGACTGGAGATCGAGGATCACAGTACTGCCCCCTCATAAGGACTGTCCTAAAGAGATTCCTAAAGTGTCTAAAGAAATCCCAAACGGCGAAAAAGCGGCATCCGTCTTCCGGGAATGCGCTCAAATAAGCGCACAACTCCCCGGACAGGCAGGCTTGTCTCGCTGCGGATTTTGGGAAACCTATTTTCAGGTTACAGTGTGCGGGTGGAGGAATAGGGTGCCCTGAAAGTCGACGAACCCGCCTGTTTCATCCGCTGGGCGCTGTGGCCACGGCGTTTCGCAGATTCCCGTCGACGAGACGAGATCACATAGCGGTGAGGCCAGTCGCGCTTGCCAGAAATGGACATTTCGGAAGGGAAAGAAGAGAGGATCAAGGTGCTTAAAATTTGATACTTACATGTTTTGCATAACTTTTATGTTTTTTTTAGGACCGTGGCAAGCTGACGAGTATAAATGTGTTCGTGTGGAACGGGACAGATGGAGCGAGTCGGGCTGAAGTTCTGCAGACGGTACGGAGGAACAAGCTTTTGAAGCAATTTCCCTTAATGACGCGAAGACGGTTTCTGGCCCAGGCCGGCTTGGCGGCAATGGCCTTGCGCGCGGGAAGCGCTCTGTCGCCAGCCAGCGGATTAACAACGCGCCTCTCCACGCCATGCGGGCGGCTCATCGGGCTGCAGGCGGACGGGGTACTCACTTTTCGCAGCATCCCCTTCGCTGAGCCTCCGACAGGACCCTTGCGGTTTCTCCCTCCCCGCCGGTTGCGACAGTGGCAAGGCGAGTTGGACGCGACACGCTTTGCTGCAGCCGCGATGCAGGCTGGCGGTCACGACCTAGCTAGAAGCGAGGATTGCCTTTATCTGAACATCAGCGCGCCGCAGGGCAAGGGGCCATTTCCGGTCCTGGTCTGGATACACGGCGGTGGATTTCTGGGTGGTCACTCTTCCGACCCGCTCACCAATGGTGCGGTTATGGCGAAGCAGGGGGTTGTCTGCGTAACCGTGGCCTATCGCCTCGGCATCTTCGGATTCCTTGACATGGAACCCCTGCTCGGTGAGCAGTATCGGGGGAGCGCCAATAATGGCCTGCGCGATCTGATGGCTGCTTTGGAATGGGTTCAGGAGAACATTGCTGCCTTCGGTGGCGACCCCTCGCGCGTGACGATTGGCGGAGAGTCGGCCGGAGCCAAGCTGATCGGCATTCTGATGGGCATCCCGGCGGCTAAGCCTCTCTTCCATCAGATGATCTCCCAAAGTGGCGGGGCAGAGCGGATCTGGTCTCGATCTCACGGGGCGGAGGTCGCTCTTGGCTTTGAAAAAAGCTGGCGCGAGCTGGGAAAAGTGGACCCGCGCAGCGCCCCTGCGACGGAATTGATTCGGGTGCAAGGGGACTTTATCGCGAACTGGCCGGAGCACTTTCCGCTTCGTCCTGCGATAGATGGAATTCTTCTATCGAAGCTCCCCGTCGCCACAATTGCAAATGGCTCAACGCGCGGCAAGCGGCTCTTGATTGGCACCATGCGCGACGAGAGCGCCTTCTTTATCGGCCCACACCCACAACGACCGGTTTCAGCGGGCGACTTGGGCAATCTGACGCTAGAGAGCTTTGGCAAGGTCTTCGATCACTACCGTGCACTATATCCAGAGGCAAGCGACGAGTTGCTGCGCATTCGTTCTCTCACTGCTGAAGAATATTGGCTCCCTTCGATGCGTACCGTGCAGGCGCATGAAAAGGGTGGAGGCAATAGCTGGGTATATCGTCTGGATTTTTCCGAATCCAGTGGGCCGTTTCGAGGATGCGCCTATCACTCGATGGATGTACGGCTTGTCTGGAACAAGCCATCTTTGACGGTGGCAAATGCAGCCGAAGAGGCCGCCATGTCCCAGCAGATTTATCAGGCGTGGCTTGGCTTTCTGCACGGTAAAGTCCCAGCATCTCCAGGGCTTCCCACCTGGCCAGAATTTCACGGTGATACTCGACCAACTATGATTCTGGACGGCAAAAGTCACGTGGAACTCAGGCCGCAAGAAGAGGAATTGCGCCTTTGGGATGGCGTGCTATAGACCCCATTGTGTGCAGACCCTACTCGCTCCCCGCAGAGCAGCTCTCGCTTACCTGATGGAGTTAAACGGTACGGACGCATCGATCGTCGCGGGTTTCTGGCAAGCGACAATCGATGCGTCCGAGGTCAAGGAGCCCTCTGCTAGACTTGTATGAAGGGGCAGGAAGAGTTGACCGCAGACAATATTCATCAGCACAGCTCTTCGTCGTCTGTTGATGAACTGGGTGTGGTCTATAGATTTGCTGATTTCAGCCTAGATGCAAAAAACCGCCTTCTCTTTTTCGACCACGACGAAATTGCAATTACCGGGCGCGCCCTGGATACACTTATCTTTCTAGTGCTGCACGCAGGTCAGTTGGTCACCAAGAATGAGCTGATGGAAGCGGTTTGGGAAAATCGCTTTGTTGAGGAATCCAACCTCACCGTAGCCATATCCACGCTCCGCAAGGCGATTAGCGTCGACCGCGAAGGCCGCAAATTCATTCAGACGGTTTCCGGTCAGGGCTACCGCTTTGTTGGGACTGTCGAGGTAGTGCAGCCGACCTCCTTAAGCTCAAGCGACGGAATCGTTCCCACTGGAAATCTCACTCCTGTCACTCTTTCCGAATCGTATCCTTCCTCTCAGCCAGTCCTTGCGCCCTCTCGCGCGGGGAGCCACCAAAAGGTTCGACTCGTTTGGACCATTGCGGCGCTACTGGCGCTCCTACTTGCTACAGGTATCTTTTTCTGGAAGAGTGATACTCTCTCCTCTGCTCCCCATCTGCAATCGATCGCGATTTTGCCGATCTCTGGCCATGGGACGGAGGAATTCATCCTGCAGGGAATGACCGAGTCCATTATCGCGCGCGCTGCCGGGCGCATTGTCGTGCGGCCCATTAATTCCGTACTCCGCTATTCCGGAACACCAACCGATGTAGAGCGTATCTGCCGCGAACAGGCTGTGGATGCGGTGGTCGTTGGTGTCTTCAAGCAGGACGCTTCGTCGGCAAGGCTCGACTTAAAGCTTGTTCTAACCACCGGCCGCACTCTCTGGAGTAAGTCGTTCACCTCTGGGCCGTCCGACTTACAGCAGCTACAGGAAACTGCCAGTCTAGCTCTCAATGACGAACTGTTGCATTTTACGGCACATAGTCTGGTCCCTTCGAAACGCCAGGACCACAGGCACATACCCAGCGACCAAGCCTATCGCCTGTATATGCGCGGACGGTATCTGTGGAACCTGCGGACAGACGAGGGACTGCATCAAGGAATTGAATACTTTCGTCAGAGCATCGCGGCCGATCCTGACTACGCATTGGCTTATGCCGGGCTAGCCGACTCCTATGTATTGCAAGGCGCTACCGCGGCTAAAGCCGATGCTCGCGCTGCCGCCCTTAGCGCTATTCATCTTGATCCCGATTTGGCGGAGCCCCATGCCTCACTGGGCATGATCTACTTCTTTAGCGATTGGAACGCCCCGCAGTCGGAAAAAGAATTTCAGCGATCCATAGCTCTCAATCCAAATTACGCAACAGCACATGAATGGTTTGGGCTGGAATTGGCCGCCAGAGGTTACCTCTCCAAAGCTCTTTATCAGATGCAATCGGCCCAGAACCTGGACCCGCTCTCACTGGTCATTGGTACCGACGTGGGCTGGACCGAGTATCTGCAGCACGATTATGACGGCGCCATTGCTGAGTATCAGAGAGTACTCGAACTTGATCCAGGCTTTGTGCGTGCCCTGGTGCGCACGGGGTATGCGCGTCTACGCAAAGGCGATACCGCGGGGGCGGTGCAGCAAATGCGAGCGGCACAGAAACTTACCAACGCCCCCTATGTGCTCGCGCTACTCGGCTATGCCGAGGCCATGAATGGCGATAAAGCGTCTGCTGAGAATATCCTCCGACAATTGCGTGCTTCTTCCGGCAATAACGGCGGCAAGTACGTTCCCTCTTTCGAGCTTTCGCTAGTCTGCCTCGCACTGCATCGCAACGAAGAAGCACTACAGTTGTTGAACGAGGCCGTCGGAGAACACGCCACCGGCTTGGTGTATGCGAAGGTAGATCCATCGCTGGATCCCTTGCGCGGCGATCCTCGCTTTACCCATATTCTCGCGAAAATGCAATTTTAAGGATTGCCCATTCCTGGCCGCATTGTGCTTACAGCTTCCAGTGCTGTGCGAATGCGCATTTTCTGAACAAAAAGAGGAGCTTTTGAATATGCGCTGCGCCGTCGCCATGGCCATCGAGGCTTCGACTACGCCACAAGCAAGCTATGAAAAGGAATGACAAGCAAATTCGGAGCGTTGCAGGCCCCCGCAACCACTTAGGCCGAAGGCCAACCCAAGATAACCCACCCAGTGAGACGCCCGGAAAAGCGTGGGTGGGTTTTGGCGTGTTTGCAGGGTCCTTTTCACGGTTATGCGCTCCTCAGTGCCATTCTGACCACCTTGCTGTTCGCCTCACGCTTGGCGCCCATCAAAGCGTTCCCGTAAATATTCATCGTGGTCGAGACCTGGGCGTGCCGCATGAGTTTCTGATGTACCCCGACAGGTGCTCCAGTATCGTCCAGCCACGACCGGTAGGTGTGGCGGAAGGTGTGCCACCCCACGCTCGTGTACTTCCCGGCAGCCTTCCACCGCTCCTCATGGAGCGGGAGCCGCCTGCCATTCGGCGTCGGGCTGTCTGTGAGACACCAGATGCCCGGAGCCGCACTGCACTTCGGGCACGCCACCAGGCAGCATCCAGCCCGACGGATATAGTCCTGCTGGACAGGGGCCGTGTGGTAATGCCGTCCGGTGGACGAGCTGGGAAAGACCAGCTCCGGCCCCGCCAATGGAGTTGTTCCATCGGTCAGAGCCTTCCTGGCCTGCTCGTCAGACTTGCGCTTCCAGTCCAGAAGAATCGAAGCAAAGTCGGGATCGAGCGGAAGTTCGTCCTCCGAGTATTCGGTCTTGACCGTTTTGATGCGGCCATGAACGACTGCCCGGACAACCTTCATGCTTAGGTTCTCGAAGTCGATATCCTGCCATTCGAGCGCCAGCACCTCTTCGGCCCGAAGACCGGTGCACTGCGCCACCACCACCATCGTCCGGTAGGGTTGCGGCAGCAGTTCGAGGATCTGGTAGAACTGCTCGACCGTCAGCACAATCGACCTCTTGCGCCGCTTGCTGATACCTTTGACTTCGACCAGTTGCATCGGATTCCGCTGCCACTCGACCAACTCCCACAGCATGGCCTTTTCATACAAACGGTGCATGATGGCTTTGACGTGGCCTTTGGTTTTGGGTGCGGCATCCATCTGCTTCAACCACTCCTGGACCGCGAGCGGCTTCATTCGCGTGATGTGGGTCGTTCCCCACTTCACGCGAACCTGCTTGATGACGCTCAGGTAGGAGCTGACCGTCGAATAGCTCAACTCTCCTTCGGCGTCGCACCGATCACCAGGACGGCGCTGCTTGATTTCGAGCAGCTTCTCCTCCTCGATGAAGCGGTCCAGAATGGCCGCGAACGTCGGCTCCATTACAGCCAGAGTCGGGTTTTCGGAATTGAGCTTGAGCACAAAAGCCTCCAGATGCCGCTCGACCGCGACCTGCGTGGGGAACTTTTCGATGCTCAGAAACATGGACTTTCTCGTATTGGTTGTGGGGTCCTGGTAACGGTATTCCCAAGACCATTGATTGTTGGCCCGCGCAACCTTGCGCAGGGTGCCTCGTTGAAATCGTTGCCGCGTAAACTTCAAGGATGTTGCTCCTCTCCAGTTAGCGCAGCATGGCTGGTTGTGGTCGAGTTTAACTCGCTTTCGAGCCACGTATTCAGCGAACTCAACCGAAATCTCCACCGCTTGCCGACCTTCAGCGCTGGCACTTTTCGGTTGCGCGCCATGCCCTCCAGAGTCTTCCAGTGCATCCCAAGAATGCCTGCGGCCTCACGTAGATCGAGCAATGGTTCGAAGGATGGGGATGCCGGGGCTTCACTCGCTTTTTGAATCGACTGCATATTCAAGGACCTCGCGGACTACCTGTCGCTCTTCTGACTTCCCCAAAGTAGGCGGGGCGGAACGGCGAGGCCATTGCAAAATTCGTCAGGGGTGTGCGTGTTCTGCACATCGCTTTGGAGAAAATCACCCGCGGCGCATAATAGATGCAGCCATGACTCCGAAACCTATCGAGCCTCAACTCATCAGAGATTGGGTCTACGAGGCAATCAAAAAACCCTATTCGCCCGGAATGACGGAACTTGAAGGGGTGCTACTCTCCGTCTACGGACAAGCGTGCCAGCAAGGATTTCTGCAACCGCGAATGATGGCACCCAACTTTCCTGCGTCGCCCAACATGGCAGATGTCCCACCCGACCTGCAGAACGCCATTCGAGCTGTTATCTGGGACTTGATTATTCAGGGAATCATTGTCCCTGGCGTACCGAATCAACTCGGAAGTAGCGGCCTTCCAGCGTTCGTAGTTACACCGTGGGGCAAACAATGCTTGGAGAACAAGGAATACCTCACATTTGACGCAGGCAAGTACATAGAACGCATTCGAACGGCGATCCCCAGTATCGACATAAGGATCGTGCTGTACTTGAAGGACGCGCTCGCAAGTTTTCGAGTCGGTGCGTATCTTTCCTCTGCTGTGATGACGGGGGTAGCATCTGAGAAAGCCCTATTGCTCTTGAGAGATGGAATTGAAGCATCTCTATCTGCGCCTGATCGTAGAAAGAAATTCGCTGACAATACGAAGGGAATCTCAATAAGTCGGATTTATCAGGAGATCTGGAAGCGTCTCGAACCCAACCAGGTGCTTCTCGCGCAGGCTTTGAACCGGGAAGACGTGAAAGTTGAACTCTCCGGCATCTTCGACCTCATCCGAAAAACGAGGAATGAAGCTGGTCATCCCACAGGACGAGAGATCACCCGCGATGAAGCCGACAGTATGTTGGGACATAGCCAGGTACATAGGGGGCGAAATTTGCCTGGATGAGACGAAACTGCTGCTCGACGATGCCCTTCCAGTCGGCTCGGTATGGAGCTGCTGTTTCCAAATGCGTATGGAACTTTTCAATTAGCGTCTCAATGGCTTTGCCAGCCGTTTCGCCTCGATCACTCAGGAGTATTTCCGGCAATACTTGGCAAGGCCAATCCGATGCCTGGATTTCCAACCCGTATTGACCGCAGAACTCCACCTTGTCAGCGGCAGTGTTGGCCAAGGCCATCATTGCCCCTACCCAGGAAGGCCCCTCAAATCCCGCATGTATCCCGACTACCATCCGGCTAAACACATCCACCAACACATAAAGTACCGGGCGGCCAACGATTTTGCTCCTGTCAAAGCGGGAGACCAAATAGACATCAGCAATAGTGGCGTCGATTTGATAGCGCGACCCCGGGCCGATTACTTCACTGGAAGAAGTACTCAGAATTGCCCGCATATCCTTGTCGTAAACACGGGGCGTTCGGCGGGTGCGATCAATCTGGAAAACGTCGCTATCCTTTTCAAACCAATACCGGAACTGCATCATACTCGGATGGTCAAGTAGGCGCACCACGCGCTGCTGGCCTGTCTTCTCGCAGACTTCAGATACCGAGTAATTGCGATCGAGTAACTCGCGATAGGCGGTGACCAAATCCATCTTGCTGCGTTTGCGGGCATATTCAAGTGTGATGATGGTCTTGAAACGCTTGCGAGTTTCAGCATCAACATTCAATCCCGAGGCCTCTCCATAGACGCGTGGCCGCCCACGCTTCTTGCCGGTTACGGGCTTCTCCATGCCCGGTGCACCCGAACGGTAATAATCCGGCAGCAATGCATTCAAAGTCATCCCGCGTTGCCAGTAGCGGCGCAGCATTCGGTAGACAGTCTGCTTAGTGACCCCATGCTCGCTCATCGCCTGACAGATCAAGGGACCGCGCTGTTCGGCAAAGAAGACTGCTGGTTGGTTTTCGATCAGTGGGCGGACGATGCCCAAGCTTCATCTCTTAGCTCCCGCTGCTTGAGCGGCAGGCTGTCTTCAGGCAAACATCGCACAGTGGGATCATTCGGTTCCACTGTCACTCGTCCTTCTGATTCCGCAAGAGCGAGATGGGAGTAATCCAATATCCGCGGTAGAGCTGTCTTCGAGGCAATATCGATGGCGAATAGGGCGTTGCCCGCGAGATCAATCCAGAGCACTCGCTCAAGCCTGTTGTCCTCTCCCCAACGAAGCAACTGATTGACCAAGCAAAAGGGCATTAGGCTACCTCCTGTCCAACGATAGCCCTACGCGGGTTGAAATCCGCCATTGGGCGGTGGTCATTCAATGGTCTAGTCAAATCGACCGACACAGTCTTATCCGACAAAAGATGGCGCATCAGGGTCAACGTGCTTCCCGGTTCCAGAGATAGCTCATTGTCCATGCAGTTGCAGAACTGTCTCAGGTCCAAGTGACCAAAGCGGGGGATAGCAACAAGTACTGCATCTGCCTGTTCCTGATGGAATCCCGCTGAAGGCGCGCTCTGATTATGAAAGGAGAGCGTACGGAGCCACTGCAGATTCTTGGTTAGAATTGGGGAAAATTCTTGCTCTGTAAAAATCCGAAGTGGGATTCCCTGCTCGGCCCAGAAGCGACTCTCGATCTCAAGCTTTTCTAGTACGCGCCTCTTCCGCAACTCTGAAGCTGGCTTGACATAGCAGGCTTCTTGGCATGCTTCATCGCGGCGAGACAAGTCCACCAAGAAATCGGTGGTCATCACAAGCGGAGTCTTGGTGGCGGTATCGATGGGGTGGCGAACACCGAGGCTTTCGGCTATGCGGCAGGTGGCTTCACTGTTCAGTGGAAACTGTTCACGAATGTCGGTAACGTCGTCGCACCAATCCAGATGCAGGAAGAGGCGCCACTCGATATCCGACAGGAGGTGGTGGATCCGTCCGGTCTTGCGGCCGAAAACGCGGTGCGACCTCCCTTTAGAAGCGACATCGTAAATCGTTAGCCAGGGGAGATACTCGGAGCCACGGCCCGCCCCCTGCCTTCCTTGCAGAGGCGGGCGATCTTCGCTTCATCAACCGAATTGCGCCGGTAAGCCATAACGGGAGCTCCGCAAGCGGGACTCCCGTTATGATAATTTGTTCATTCCGAAAGGCAAGTAACCAGGGTGATACTTTATTATTCAAGATCACTGCTGTCCGGTTTAACTTAGCCGGGTCGCCGTCAAGTTTATTGCCAAGTTTGGTTTACAGCGATTTTAGGGTGTCCACGATTTGAATTACACGTGGGTCATTTGCGATGCTTTCGGGATTC
>Ga0224531_1000221_pt1 | contig 32597 bp, 33 predicted proteins | sample CBST100metaG_FD_179876 | JGI IMG/M metagenome (GOLD analysis project Ga0224531, IMG submission 179876) | Peat soil microbial communities from Stordalen Mire, Sweden - C.B.S.T100 | ecosystem: Environmental > Terrestrial > Soil > Wetlands > Peat | place: Sweden: Norrbotten County, Stordalen Mire...
CACTTGCCGAAAATAACCCTCCGCTGGCGCACACTGATAGGTAGATGAAAACTGAGCGAAATCCCTCTTCCACCGGAGAAGCCCTGCGCAACCTCACCGTCATCATTCCCGGCGATGCCTGCCGCCGTGCACGGGTCTGGGCAGCCCAAGCAACACGTCAATCTCCGCGGTTGTCCGCGATCTCATCGAAAAAACACGTCCCAGAAGCTGTCATTTTCCATCGCTTTCCCATCCCTAACCCCAACTTCTCCAGTCACATACCACTACCAGCCGCCGATTTCCCAAACCTAAAATATTTTCCGGTTTTTGACGGGTGAAACTGTGGAGGCTAAACTAACCTATTCAGTATCAATATCTTAAACATACGGCCTACACGGAAACACAAAAACAATAAAATCTGTGAAACCGTGGATACGCACTTAACATACTCAAACTAATATACTTACAATCCGCTGCTCCACGGAAACACGCACGCTGTGAACCTGTGGGATCTGGTTAAAATAGAGCCATGAATCTCAAAGGGAAAATTGTCTTCGTTACCGGGGCCTCGTCGGGCATTGGCGAGGCCACTGCATTGGCCTTTGCCGCCGAGGGAGCGCGCCTGCTGCTGGCTGCTCGCCGCGCCGACAAGCTCTCCGAAGTAGCCTCCGCCGCACTCCAGCGCGGAGCACAAGCTGTGCATACCTTCAGCCTCGATGTGCGCGATCGCAAGGCCGTCCAAAAGGCCATCGACACGCTGCCCGCGGAGTGGGCGCCCATCGACGTGCTGGTCAACAACGCCGGCCTCAGCCGCGGCCTGGAAAAGCTCTATGTGGGCAATCCTGACGACTGGGACGAGATGATCGACACCAACGTGAAGGGTCTGCTTTACGTGACCCGCGCCGTGGTGCCGGGCATGGTGGAGCGGGGCCGCGGCCACGTGGTCAATCTGGGTTCAGTTGCGGGCGAGATGACCTACCCCAACGGAGCGGTCTACTGTGCCAGCAAGGCTGCCGAGCGGTCTATCAACGACGGGCTGCGCGAGGACGTGTTGGGAACGCCGATCCGTGTGACCAGCGTGGACCCCGGCATGGTGGAGACAGAATTCAGCCTGGTGCGCTTCCATGGCGATGCCGACCGCGCGGCCAAGGTCTACAAGGGCGTCAAGCCGCTTACAGCGGAAGATATTGCCGAGGTGATCGTCTGGACCGTGAAACGTCCCGACAATGTAAACATTGCGCGGATCGTGCTGACCCCGGTACAACAGGCCAATGCACTGCTCTTTCACCGCTAGGCATGAAGCGGAAACAGGGAAACCACGCCCGATGAACACCGGTGAGGGTCGGCGCCCCCTCTTGGTTGCGCCGGCTTTGCCGCATAAGTCTCTGGGCAATTCATCCCTGGCTCTGTTCTAGCCTGCCGGGAGAAACCGTCGGATGGCTGGCGCTATCCGAGCTTCGCGAGTTGCCCTTCAATTTGTGCTAAGGCGGCCTCCAGAGCAGCGCGGCGCGGCGCGGCAGAGGTCTTTTGCGAAAGGATGTTCTCTCTCTGCAGATTGAGCGATTGTTTTTGGCGTGCTTTCTTGGTCCGCACCTGTTCGGCCAGGCGTTTGGCCTCCTCGCTTACGGCAGGGTTGCCGGAGTAGACCTGCGGTTGCTGCAAGGCACTTGCCATTTGTTCCTCCAAGGATCTATTTTCTTAAACCACTAGACCTATGTCCATTCTACGAGCTTCGGCAGCGTTGCGTCCCGCGAAATGGACCTGGTCACACTCGATGCAGTAGAGGATTCCCCCATGCATGCTTGGCAGATTTCGTCGTTTGGCATTGATTCTTTGGAGTTTGTGGAGCGCCCCACCCCCCCTCCAGGCCCCGGAGAAGTGCTGGTCCGCGTTCATGCAATTTCGATTAACTATCGTGATTTACTCATGGCCAAGGGGCTCTACAACCCCAAATTGAAGCTGCCGCGCATTCCCTGCTCGGACGGCGCGGGCGAAGTCGAGGCCGTGGGCGAGGGTGTGACCCAGTGGAAGCCCGGCGACCGCGTGGCCGGCATCTTTATGCAGAATTGGCTGGATGGCCCACCCACCCAGGCGAAGGTCAAAGGCGCTCTGGGCGGCGACATCGGCGGCATGTTGGCCGAATACGTCGTCCTCAAGGAGACCGGCCTGGTCCGGCTGCCCGCGCACCTGAGCTTCGAGGAAGCCGCCACGTTGCCCTGCGCCGCCGTGACCGCATGGAACGCGCTGGCCGCCGGGAACCTGAAGCCTGGATCGACGGTGCTGACATTGGGAACCGGCGGGGTCTCGATCTTTGCCCTGCAATTGGCGCGGCTGATGGGCATGCGCGTGCTGGGCATCAGTGGCTCCGCAGCCAAGTTGGAGCGAGCCCGCTCGCTCGGACTGGACGCGGCGCTCAACTACCGCGAAACCCCAAAATGGGATCGCTGGGCGCTCGACCAGACTGGCGGCGAGGGCGTGGACCTGGTGGTCGAAGTGGGCGGCGTGGGCACGCTGCCCCGCTCGCTCAGCGCCATTCGTATGGGCGGCGTCATCGCCCAGATCGGCGTGCTCGCCGGCTCCGCCGAGCCGCTGCCGCTCACCCTCATCCTCCACAAACAGGCCCGCATCCAGGGAATTTACGTGGGCTCGCGCAAGGATTTCGAGGAGCTGAACAAGGCCATCACCCAGGCGGCGCTGCACCCCATCGCCGAGAACTTCCCCTGGTCCCAGACCCGCGAAGTGTTCACGCGCATGGAACAAGCCTCACACTTCGGCAAGCTGGTGCTCACGGTAAAATGATTGAGCGGGCTTGAAGCACTCGCGCCGTTCAGCCAGTTTTACATGAAGATGCCGGCCACGTGGTCGCCCGTATCATGGCAAACAAGATCATTTTTTAGCGCCCTCGCAGGCTGAAAGAACACGTCCTGCAACAACTATTCCAGGCACAGCGGCTACAGCAAAACCAGGGATGGTGTATCCCGGAACCATGCACTCAAGTCGACGCAACCAACAGGGAGCGGCGACCTTCAACGAAGCAAATCAGGATACGGGTTCCCTGGTTTTGCTCTAACTCTCTCACGGCTTAGATAGGCAGTCGAATTCCCTTGGGCGCCGAGTTATATCGTCAAGGAGCAAATGAGCATTCAACCAGGTGTTGATCGATTCATAACAGAAGAGCGCTTTCAGCGGTCTATGCGGTTCGCTTTGGTTACAAACAATAGTGCCTGCACAGCATCCTACATTCCTTCTCGCCTGGCGCTGCTTTCGCAAGGTTATCGGGTCGTCAAGCTGTTTTCTCCCGAGCACGGCCTCCAGGCCATTGGCCCGGATGGGTGCCCGATGGCCGATGGAATTGATCCACTGACTGGTCTTCCAGTCAAAAGTCTATATGGGGATGAGTTAGAACCCGATGAAAGCGCTCTGGCCGGCGTCGATGCTGTGCTCCTGGATCTGCCTGATGTAGGTTGCAGATGTTATACCTACCTTTGGACTTTATCGCACGTGATGGAAGCGTGTTGCCGGCTGAATAAAACGCTTATCGTTCTGGATCGCCCCAACCCAATCTCCGGAATTCTGAGTCTTGCCGAAGGGCCGGGCCTGGACGAGAGCAGATGCTCGTCCTTTATCGGAAGATGGAATATCCCTCTTCGCCATTCCTGCACATTTGGTGAACTGGCGCTTCTATGGACAGCCAGCCGTATCAAGAACCTGGATCTCCAGATAGTCAAAGCCGTGGGGTGGTCGCGGAAGATGTTCTATCACGACGGGGCAAGTTCCTTCGTACCGACTTCTCCGGCGATCACAAATTCCGAGGCGTGCCTGCTTTACCCCGGCTTATGCCTTTTGGAAGCCACGAATCTGAGCGAGGGCCGCGGAACTCCGTTGGCGTTTCGCGTTGCAGGCGCGCCTTGGATGGATGCAATTGCGATGACGGAGCAATATAACCGGCTGGGCATTCCCGGCGTGGTCGCAAGAGCCGTGACGTTTGTCCCGGAGAACGGGAAATATCGCGGCGAGAGTTGCAATGCAATCATGCTTCATGTAGCGGACAGGAAGCGCTTTCGCCCTGTATCGGCAGCCATGATGCTCATCAAACTCGTCAAAGATGCCCATCCTAAACACTTCGAATGGTCTCCCTACCCGACGCACGTCAACCCTTCGGGCGAGAAGCATTTGGATAAACTATTAGGTTTTGAAAATGCCGAATCTTTCTTTGAGCAACCCTGGAATGAATTTACGACCGGGATGCCGCAACTGCTCGATTGCGACGGATGGGGTTCGCGAGTGCAGCCGCATCTGCTCTATGCATGACCATGAACAATCAGAGGCTTTACAGGAACTTTTAGTGATTACGAGAGGACTCTCGTTTCAACTGGCAGAGTTTTCCCGAGGCAGATCACCAGCCGAGTTATTTTCCGATGCAGAAAGTGGAAAAAATCAGGTTAAGAATGTCATCGGGGGTTGTCTGGCCGGTCAGCGAGTCGAGAGCCCATAGAACGCGGTAGAGATCCAGCAGAATCATCTCGTAAGGGATGGATGCAGCGTTGGCCTGGGCAGCGTCGCCCAAGGCCGCTATGGCTGCGGCGATGGCCTGCTGGTGGCGCAGACTGGTCAACATCCCCGGCTCGGAGGCGCCGCCGGTGGCCAGCGCCAGGATACGTTCGCGCAGCGCGGGAATCCCCTCGCCGGTGAGCGCGGAAGTGGCCACCGCAGGTACGCCAGTGCAATCGGACTGCGGGTGGCCGGCTTCGGAGAAATTCCCGATCAAGTCGCTCTTGTTGACAGCCACCAGAGCGGGACGGCCCTCTACAGCGGCCAGCAGCCGTCGCTCTTCGTCATTGAGTGGCTCGGTCGCGTCCAGCACCACCACCACCAGCGCGGCGTCGGCCAGCGCCTCGCGGCTGCGATGGATGCCCAACTGCTCGGCCTCTTCCAAACTATCGCGCAGACCCTCGCCCAAGCCCTCACGCAGCCCGGCCGTATCCACTAGCTCCAGCGGAATGCCATCAAGAGAAATCCGCTCGGTGACCGTATCGCGCGTGGTGCCGGGGGTCGCGGTTACGATGGCCCGGTCACGTTCCACGAGGCGATTGAAGATCGAGCTTTTACCAACATTTGGCCGACCTACAATGGCCAGGGTCAGCCCGTCATGAATGATGCGCCCACGTGCAAAGGAGGCTTTGAGTGCCGTGAGAGGCGGCGTCAGTTCATCGATGCGGCGGGCAATCTCGACCGCCGGCGTCACGTCCACATCGTCCTCGGCAAAGTCGATGCCCGCTTCGAGCAGCGCAATCAGCTCCACCAGCCCCTGCTTCACCGGCTCCACGCGCCGGCTGAGCGCACCGCCCATCTGGCTGGCCGCAAGCCGCGCCTGGGTGAGGGTCTGCGCCTCGATCAGGTCGCGGACGGCCTCGGCCTGGGTCAGGTCAAGCCGGCCGGCCAGAAAGGCGCGCTGCGTGAACTCCCCCGGCTCGGCCAGCCGCGCGCCCAACTCCAGGGAGCGGTTCAGCAGCATCTCCAGCACCACCGGCGAGCCATGCGCTGCGATTTCAACGAGATCTTCGGAAGTATAAGAGTGCGGAGCACCAAAAAAAGTGACCAGGGCCTCATCGATTCTTTCGAGACTGGCGCGCTCCCCCTCGACGCGCACGTCCGCTGCGTCAGGCACATCGAGCACATCCGCCAGCCGCGCCCGACCGTGCTCCAGCGGCTGACGCAGGCGCACTAATTGGGCGGCGATCGACGCGGCCTGCGGTCCGCTCAGGCGCACGATCCCGATGCCTCCCCGTCCCGGAGGCGTGGAGATCGCGGCAATCGTATCGATATTTGTTTCCGGGCCAGCCATAGGCTGTGAATAGTGTAGAGGCTTGCCCGGATGCCGCGCCAAATTGGCGCTCGGCCTACTTCAGCAGGTCCAGCGCCATGGCGGTCATGGCCGTCACCCCGGTTTTGATGGCCGGTTCATAGACGGGGGCAAACAGCGCCGAGTGAAGGCCAGGAAGCGGCACGCCGGATTCACGGCTCTCCGCCAGCTTGCCTGCGTCAGCCGCACCCAGCCAATACAGCACAGTCGGAATCTGCCCATCAAGCGAAAGCCAGTCCACATCCTCGCTGCCCATGACGGCGTGTGCCTCAACAACGCGATCTTTGCCCAGAGCCGCTGTGGCGGACGCACGCAAGCGCTCAACCATGGCAGGATCGTTGAAGGTAACGGGCGTGCTTTCGGCCAGGGTCACGGTCGGCATACGGCCCGCGGGAATGCCGTAGGCCTCCGCCAGCCCATTCGCGGTGCGGCGCACTGCGGCCACAATCTGGTCGCGCACCGCGGGCGAATAAGTACGCAGCGTGAGGCCCAGCTTCACCTCATCTGGAATGATATTGTTCTTCGTCCCGCCGCGAATGGTGCCCACGGTGAGCACAGCGGGCTGCTGCGGGTCGATCTGGCGGCTGACAATGGTTTGGGCCACGAGCACAAACTCGGCGGCCAGCACGATCGGATCCTTGCCGGCCTGCGGTGCGGAGCCGTGTCCGCCAATGCCGCGGATGGTCACATCGATGCCGTTGCTGCTGGCCATCAGCGGCCCGCCCTTGAGGGCAATGGAACCCGCGGCTACGTCGTTCGAGTCATGCTCGGCGAGCACAAAGCCGGGCCGGCCAAAGCGATCGTAAAGGTGGTCGGCCATGAGCGCCTCGGCGCCCTGCGCCATCTCTTCGGCAGGCTGGCCGACGAGCATCAGCGTCCCGTGCCACTGACTCTTGCGCGCTGCCAACTCGCGCGCCGCGCCCAGCAACACGGTCATGTGCAGGTCGTGGCCGCAGGCATGCATCACGCTCACCTGCTGGCCCTGCGCATTGGTTACCTTCACGGTGCTCGCATAATCCAGGCCAGTCTTCTCTTCCACCGGCAGGGCATCCATGTCGGTGCGAATCAGCAGTCGCGGCCCGGCGCCATTCTCCAGCACCGCCACCACGCCGAAGGCCTGCTCGCCATCCGCGTACTTGCCTACATGCTCGGTCACCGTGTAGCCCAGCTTGCGCAATTCGCCCGCCACAAAAGCCGCGGTCTGCTCTTCATGGCGCGAGAGCTCCGGGTTGCGGTGCAGGTGCTTGTAGGTCTCGGTAAGGGCGGGCAACTGCCGCTCGACGGAAGCGGAAAGATCGGTTTGAGCAGCAGGACTTTGCGCGGCCAGGGGCGTTTGAAAAACGGCCATGGCGGCCACGGCAACCAGAACAAGAGAACGCGGAAACATCGGAAAACCCTCCAGACAAAGGCGGCAGACCGCCTCCATGGGCCAGCCTACCACACAGATCCTGTCCCTTCTCCCGCCACAGTGCCCGGTAGAATCGTCAGCGAATCCGTTCGGCCCGTCCAGCAGGATGGTAGACTTCGGCCATAGGAGTGGCGCATGGGGGCAACGAAGATCGAGTTTCGTCTGCGGATGGCGATCATGTCGGTCATCACCATACTTGGGTTCTGGGCGCCGTGGATCGGAGACTGGGGCCTTGGGCAGAGAACTTCTTTATGGGGATGGCTGGCGCTCACGCTGAGCCGGTCGGGGCTGGTTTCTCTTGCCGTGGTCACGCCGTTGGTGATTGCTTTGGGCGCTCTGACCGCCGCCAAGGGCGCGGCGCTGCGCATCTGGGGCACGGCTTATCTGGGATACGACACGGTACACCATGAGCAGATGCAGGCCGGCACAATGCTGACCGACGGGCCGTATCGCTACGTGCGCAACCCGCTCTACCTTGGGGGGTGGTGCATGATGGCAGCCATGTCCTTGCTAATGCCTCCCACCGGCGCGCTCTTTGCGATGACTCTGCTGACTGTCTTCTTCCTGCGCCTGATTCTGGGTGAGGAGGCGTTCCTGGCCAGCCAGCTTGGCGAGCCTTACCGGGAGTATCTGCGTACCGTACCGCGTCTCTTTCCGCGGCTGCACACCCTTCTGTCACGCCCCGGCTCCACGCACACCGGCCAAAAGCCGCAATGGATCCATGCGCTGTTCACTGAGATCAACCCCATCGGCATCTTCATTGCCCTGGCCGTCTTCTCCTGGAGCTACAACAACTGGCTCATGATCAAGGTGGTTCTCGTCAGCTTTGGTATTTCGCTCATCGTGCGGGCGTTCGAGCCTATGAAGAACGCTGGAACTTAGTCCGATTCCTAGAGGTGGAAGGCCCTTCGTGCGCGTGGGTTTGCTTCCTCAGCAAAAACAACGGGGAGAAGCCAATGGCTTCTCCCCGTTGTTGTCCGCAGTCCAGGGTACTACTTCTTGGTGGGGGCGATCACGTCCTTGGCGGCCTTGGCCACGCGGAACTTGACTACCGTCTTGGCCTTGATCTTGATGGCCTCGCCAGTTTGCGGGTTGCGGCCGATGCGGGCCTTGCGGTCTGCTTTTACCAGGCGGCCGATGCCGGGAATTACGAAAACGCCGTTCTTCTTGGTTTCTTTCACGGCGGTCTCTGCAAGCAGGTCGAGGAAGGCCGCGACTTGCTTGTTGGTCAGTTGCAGCTTCTCAGCCAGAAGCCGAGTCAGGGCAGTCTTTGTGAGTCCAGTAGCCATGTGATGCTCTCCTTTTTAGGCGTGCCCTTGGGCGCGCCGGTGTTGCCTGGGCTTCCTTCGCGAGACGCGCACCGCATGGAGGGAGTGCGACCGAGGCAACGTTTGCACGAAACCCCTTTATTCATGCGGTTCGGAGAACCCCGTCGTTCGTTACCTTGCGACTTTCCCAAGGACAAAGTCAATGGGAAAAACCGTGATTTCCACAATTTTCTTGGGAATTTGTGCCATTTTCTCCGATTATTGCTTGTTTTTGCCCGGATTTGCCGGTTTTTATCCGGCTGCTGTCAAAAAATCCGTATGATACGCGGCGGCGTGCACTGCCTCAACAAAGGCCGAAAAGCACCTTTTTCCTGGAGCCCAAAGCCGCCTCGAGGGGCATATTCAGTGCATCCACAACCGGCGCAGCCAGCTTGAAATGGCGCGCCAGCACCTTGGCAAAGTCCGGCTCCAGAGCCGCCGAGGCGGGCAACGAAGTACTCAGCCCCCACTGGCGGCAACGGATCAAATCCATCGCGGGATGCTCCTTCGGAAACCCCTGCGGGGGGCGGACCAACGAGTTTCCTTCAAACTCCGAAAAGACCTTGCGTACCGCCGCCCTCTGAAGCAGTTTGCTGAACTCCGCATGGTGGTCGAGCAGCCAATGGCGAATAGCGGCCAGTTGATCCTTCTCCGGCATCCAGGCTCCCGCTGCGACCACCACTTCTTTCGCGTCGATGTGGAAGTAGTAGCCAGCCCCCGAGGTCTTCTCCAGCCCTTCGTGCGACCACCACGCCGCCACGTGAGTCTTGTACGGCAGCTTGTTGGCGCTGAAGCGCGTGTCGCGATAAATCCTGAACAAACATTTCTCCGCGGGCCGCACGAAATCAGGCGCAAAGACAGCCATCGCGTCCGTCACCTTGCGGATGATGGTCAGCATCGGCTCCTTCAGCTCGGCCTCGAAGATGGCCTTGCGCGGTGTGAACCATTCGCGGTCATTATGGCGGGCGAGATTGCGCAGAAAGGCAACGCCTTCAGGGCGAAGATACGCGACGGGGGCGATGGCTACGGATTTTGTTGTACGAGGAATGATGGAATCCTTTCTATCGAATCACCTTCAGCGCGCCGCGGAAGAGAGCGTCAAAATCAGCTCCGGCGGCCTTGTCCTTGGCCACCACTTGCTGGATGGCCTTCTCAGCAGCTGCGCGCTGGTAGCCCAGGTTCACCAGCGCCGACAAGACATCCTCAGCGGCGGCTCCCTGCACGGAGGGCTGCACCGGCACAACGGCAAAGTCATCGAGCTTGTCTTTCAGCTCGACCACCAGCCGCTCCGCCAGCTTCTTGCCCACGCCGGGAATGCGCGTCAACTGCGCATGGTCCTGGCCGCGAATGGCTTGCACGGTTCGTTCGACCGAAAGCCCGCTCAGCATCTTGATGGCCAGCTTTGGACCGACGCCGCCCACGGTAATCAGTCGCTCGAAGAGGCGCTTTTCCTGAGAGTCGAGAAAGCCGAAGAGAGCAATCTGAGCCTCGCTGACTGAGGTGTGAATGTGCAGCGCGGCCTCGGCGCCTACGGACGGCAATGCCGTAAAAGTAGGCACCGAGATGGTGACGTCGTAGCCCACCCCGGCCGCCTCAATAATGGCTTGGCCGGGCTGTTTGTAGATGAGCTTTCCGCGCAAGTGAGCAATCATGTTGACCTATTTTAGAATCCCGAGCCGCTTGCCCACACGTTCGAATGTTTCCAGCGCCTGATCGAGCTGCGCTTTGGTGTGTTCGCTGGTAAGCATGGCGCGGATTCTGGCTTTGCCTTCGGGAACGGTCGGGAAGGCGATGCCGGTAGCCATGACGCCTTCGTCGAAGAGTTCGCGGGAGAAATTCATCGTCAAGCGGCCATCGCCGATGATGATGGGCGAGATGGGCGTCTCGCTGGCTGGCGTGGTGACGCCACCGGTGTCGAAGCCCAGGCGCTTGAGTTCGCCCTGGAAGTAGCGGGCGTTGGACCACAGCCGCTCAATCCGCTCCGGCTCCTGTTCCAGGATGTCGAAGGCGGCGATGCAGGAGCCGGCTACCCCTGGAGGGCACGAGGTGGAGAAGAGGAACGGGCGCGCGCGGTGATAGAGGTAGTCGATCAGGTCGCGGCTGCCACAGACATAGCCACCTAAGCAGCCGATGGCCTTGGAGAGCGTGCCCACCTGTACATCCACCTTGCCATGCAGATGGAAATGGTCAACCGACCCGCGGCCGTTGCGTCCCAGCACGCCCGAGGCGTGAGCGTCGTCCACCATCATGATGGCGCCGTATTTTTCAGCCAGTGCGGCCAGCTTGTCTACCGCGCCGATGTCGCCGTCCATGGAGAAGACGCCATCGGTAATGATCAGCTTCTTGCCCGGCTCGTTGGCCACTTCCTTGAGCAACTCTTCGCAGTGGGCCGCGTCCTTGTGGCGGAAGACCTTGATCTTGGCCCTGGACAGCCGCGCGCCGTCGATAATGCTGGCGTGGTTCAGCTCGTCGGATAGGATGAAGTCTTCCTTGCCCAGGATGCAGCCGACCGTGCCGGAGTTAGCCGTGAAGCCGCTCTGAAAAACTACGCAGGCCTCGACGTTCTTGAAGCGGGCGATCTTTTCTTCGAGTTCCATATGGATGCGCATGGTACCGGCGATGGTGCGCACCGCACCCGAGCCCGCTCCATAGGTCCGAGTTGCGGCTATGGCCGCCTCAATCAGCCTTGGATCGTTGGCTAGGCCGAGATAATTGTTGCTGGCCAGGTTGATCACCTTGCGGCCGTCATAGTGGCATACCGGCGCCTGTTGGTCGTCGAGGATGCGCAGCTTAAAGTAGGTGCCCTTGGCGCGCAGATCGTTGAGCGTTGCGGTCAGATGAGCAAGTTGTGGACGAATAGAAGACTGAGTCATTGTGTTCTCCTCAAACAATCTAGAATAACGCCTGAAAGAGCCGCAAGCGGAAGTCGGGGGCCAGCGTCCACGTCCGGATTTCAGGAGTTTGGGAGCGCGGATTGCCAAATATGCGGCGATTCGACGTCCTTCTCCCTGCCAATACGTCCAAACAGCAGGCCGGGAATAGCTCCGGTCCGCCTGCGCCGGATACAATAGGGTTCTGGGCTGCGGCAGACTGGCGGCACACGATTTTGATCTTTGGAGCAGGTGCACGTGAGAGGCATTTTCCGCCGCGGTCCGCGGCTTGAGTTGGTTGCAGGATTGGTGATCGCGCTGGCCTTGCCCGCGCTGGCGTTGGCCGCCACAGGCGTTGCCACGACAACGACGCTGACTGCCGGCACACTGAGCGGATGCACACAGCCCCTTACGATCGCTGTGGCTGCCAGTGGAACCCCGGTCACCAGCGGCACTGTGGCCATCACTGACGAATTGAATGGCAATTCCGTTCAACTGGCGAGTGCGGCTCTGACTTCCGCGGGCACGGTTACCTCATCGGTTGCCCTGGGGGCTGGCAGTCATAGCCTCACGGCGAGCTTCGCCGGCAACGCTTCCGACCAGGGTTCGACCTCAGCGCCAGTCCTCGTTAGCGTCACCACGGAGTGCGAATTTACAGTTGCCGTCTCCAATCTGACCCCGGCTTCGACTTCCGCGAATACCCTTACCCTTACGGCAGGTCAGTCAGGAACAGCCACCATTACCGTCACCCCTTCGGTGGAGTTCACCTCCACACTGACGGCCCCGATGTTCGTCACGATTTCCTGCTCGGGCCTTCCCGATGGGGCTTCCTGCATCGCTACCCCGGAAAATCTGGAGATCCTGGCTGCCACCCCCGAGAGTTGTCCCAGCGGTTCAGCCGCCTCTGCGTGTCCGCCCACCAGTTCAATGGTGATCGAGACCTACGCGGCTTCCAGCGCCTCGGTCTCGCCGGCAAACCGGCAGGGCAAGGGCTCCAATCCCATCGCCTGGGCGTTTCTGCTGCCCGGTGCTCTGGGCCTGGGCGGTCTGGGCTGGGGAGCGCGCCATCGCCGCTGGCTCCGCCGGCTTTCGCTCATGGCCCTGGTCGGCCTGGTTACCCTGCTGGGCACAACCGCCTGCAATCCACGCTACAGCTACTTGAATCACGGCCCGGAACCCAACCCGGCTACCCCGGCTGGTACTTACACCGTGACCGTCAACGCGCAGTCCAACAACGGCGTCACCGCCGTTACGCATTCCACAACTTTTGTGCTTGTTGTGAATTAGGCTCAGGCTTCAGCCTGTCGGCAGAACTGCTCACTCTGCTACGCAGATGCGCAAAGAACAGCAAAAAAAGAACCTGCGGCTCAATTGAAACCGCAGGTTCTTTTTTTGACCGTTTGCCGCAATTCCGGCTCGCAGGACCAGCCTACTCCAGCTTGAAGACCACCTTGATGGCCTCGCCCGACTGCAGATACTCCATACCCTTGGCGAATTCGGAGAGCTTCAGGCGGTGAGTAATCACCGGCTCCAGGTTGAGCTTGCCACTGGCCAGCAGGGCCTCCATCTGGAACCAGTTCTCGTACATCTTGCGTCCGTTGATGCCCTGTACCGTGGCGCCCTTGAAGATGATGTTGGTGGCAAAGTCCAGTTCGATGGGCCGTGACGGAATCCCCAGCAGCGAGGCGCGGCCGCCGGTCCTGAGCAGCCCAAAGCCCAGCCTTATAGCCGCCGGATGACCCGACATCTCCAGCAGAACATCCACGCCGGTGCCGCCCGTCGCTTCCAGAATCTGCTCCTTGATTTTTTCGGCGTTCTCGGCAGACGAATCCAGAACCAGGTCGGCACCCATGGTGGCGGCCACGGCCCTGCGGTGCGCATTCACCTCAAGAGCAAAGACCTTGGCGGCTCCGCATGCTTTGGCCACGGCAATTGAAAACAGGCCGATGGCGCCGCAGCCGGTGATGAGGACGGTCTGTGCGGCGATAGGCCCGGCCAGTACGGTATGCACTGCGTTGCCCAGCGGGTCTAGCAACGAACACCAGTCGCGCGGAATGGTTGGCGAGAGCTTCCAGATGTTGGTCTCCGGAATGATGACGTAGTTAGCGAAGGCGCCATTGGCGTCCAAGCCCAGAATGCGCACGTGCTGGCAGATGTGCGCCTGGCCAATGCGGCATTGCAGACACTTGCCGCAGGCCACGTGCATCTCCGCGCTCACGAAGTCGCCTTCCTTGACCGCGGTCACGCCGGCTCCCACGCCAGCCACCGCGCCCGAGAACTCATGGCCCGGAATCAACGGCGGATGAATGCGCCCCTGCGCCCACTGGTCCCAGTTGTAGATGTGCAGGTCCGTGCCGCACACACTGGCCGCCTGAACGCGGACCAGCACTTCGCCGGGGCCAGGTATAGGCACGGGCACTTCGCGCATCTCAATGCCTGGCGCGGCATGGGCTTTTACGACTGCTTGCATAGTGGTAGACATACTGAACACTCCTCCTCAAAAAAGCAAACGTACCAGTCTAGCAACTGCCCCAGGACAAGCGCTCGGAGCGTGGTGGAAAAGTCCGCGGAAGAGCCGGGAAACCACGCTCAAGGCTGCGTCCGCAGGACAATGGACTGGCCCGTTTCATACCCTCTGTCCAGCATGACGCAACCGATTGCCTTGCCATTGCCGGCGAATGGTCAGGCGACTTTGCCGTTCGCTCTAAATTGTATACGAAAAGAAACAAAACAAATAGAAATTGTATACGCAAGGAAACAAAACAAGCGGGAAACCCCCTAAATCCTGTACACTGGACGCGTTATGAGCTGCCTCTTTTGCAAGATCGTTGACGGAAGCATACCCTCCACCGCTGTCTACGAAGATAAGCTATGTTACGCCTTCGCGGACCTTCACCCTCAGGCGCCCGTGCATATGCTAGTGGTGCCCCGCGAACACATCAGCTCGCTGGATGATACCGATCCGAGCGATGGCGCGCTGCTGGGCCACCTGCTATGGGCCGCATCGGAGATAGCCCGTGACAAGGGCCTCGCCGCCAAGGGCTACCGCCTGGTGCTCAACACCGGAGAAGACGGCGGCCAGAGCGTGGATCACCTTCACGTCCACCTGCTTGGCGGCCGCCCTCTCGCCTGGCCTCCGGGTTAGATTTTTCTGTACACACAAAAAGGGCGCCCCCACGATGGGAAGCGCCCTCTTGTTCTGCAATCTCTAACCGCTCACACCGGTTGCGAGGCGTACTCTTCTTCCTCTTCCAGCCCATAGCGGCGCAATAGGTTGGGCAGGCTCTGAGAGAAAGCTGAGCGCGGCATCACCGTGTCGCACCCGGCCTCGATGGCTTTTGCCTTCAGCTCGCCCTGCAAGTGGTTGAGAAAGCCGATGATTGACGTCGCTTTCTTCAGCTTGGTCTTCAACTTTGGAATCAGGGTGATGGGCTTGGCGTTCAGATTGTTCAGATCAAAGACCACCAGCTTAGGCCGTTCGGCCTCTGGCAGGTCGGTCAGCTTGGCTACTGACTCCTTGTCGCCCTTGATAAACTCCACCTTCACGCCCAGCTTGCGCGCCGTCTCCTGGATCTTGGCCAGGAAGAACAGATCTTCAATGAAGCAGAAGATGCGCGTGGGTGCGTCCTCGCGGATTGCGACCGTGGGCTGCGGCTCATAGGCGTCCTGGTAATAGCCGCCGTTGTGGCCACCGTTCGTGATCTGGATGGTTGAAGGCGGGCCGTCGGCAACGTTGCCATTCACTAGACGATAACTGTGGTCCATCGGTCCCACAAACTCCCTGGGGCCCTTTTGTCTGCCGCCCCCCTTGCGCTTGCCTTGAGGCGGGGCTGCAATGCTGTTGCCGGGCTGTGCATCTGCTGCCGGAGCCTTCTGGAAGAACTTCTTCTTCTTCCGCTCCTGATTCTGGTGTCCGCCCTGGCGGCCACCTTGGCGCGTGGGAGCCGGCTTGCGCTTCGCAACGTGCGGTTGCGGCTGCGGCTGCGGCGCTTGCAGTGGGACTTGCGGCTGCCCCTGTGGCTGAGCCTGGGTCTGCGACTGTGGCGCTTGAAGCCCGTTTACCTGGCTGCTTTTGTTCTTGCGGCGGCGGCGGCGGCGCCGATGCCCCTGCGACTGCCCTTGGCCATTGGCCGGGGCCGGCCCCAATTCAGATTGAGGCTGAGTCAATTCTGTCGTCATGCGTAAGCTTCCTGATGCATTGCGATTTGGTGAACTGTGATCTACTGCACTGCGTTTCCTGGTTCAGACTTTGTCCTGCCGGAGGGCCGAACTTCCCTTACCCGCCGCCCAATTCTGGACGGAAAACCTAACGGTGAGCAACGAAAATCGCCACCCCTGCGGCGGCTCCGATTCAGCCTCTGCGGCCAAAAATAACCTTTGTATAACCTCGGTGAAAATGCTTTTTAGCCACAGCACACACTAGAGCCTGAAAAAACAACTCAATCCGGCTGTCAAAATCGTGACGGTGCGGCTAGCGCTATTCTCAGCTGATGCCCTTCTTCTAAAAACTATCGCCGCTCGCAGACTGCCAAGAAATGACCTGCCCGGCGAAGTTTCCTTGCTCTGCGGCGAGCTAGCTCTGCCCCTTTCGGGTGGCTCGCGTCAGCCGCTTGATAGGCAAGTTTCATACTACAGCGAACTCTTGAGGCTGGCAAGTGAACTCAAAGCCCCCCAAACGCAAGAAACGCCACTCCAAAGAGTGGCGCTCCACTGTAGTGCGCTGGTCACTGGCCTCCCAAACAATTCGTGGGCAGCGGTTGTTTCCGCCGCACCTACCTCAGACTTCCCGACCGGTCTGCCTCTTTAAAGGGCCGCTTCGTTGGCGGATGCTCTTGCCGGGCGTCTGCTTTTCTTTGGGCTGGTCAGAACTCTTCCAGCGCCTATACATCACTGGCGCTTGTTTAATAGCAATCACAGTGCCATTCCAAGAATTGCTTAATTTCAATGACTTGTAAGAACCATAATGCTGAAATACTCTCGATTCTGGAAGTTCGCTTCGGGAAATACTCCCATAAACCATAGAAGCGCATCCTATCGCTGGCAGCGCGGACAGTAATGCGTCCCACGCCCGGCCAGCACGATCCGCCGGATCGGCGTCTGGCAGCGACGGCAGGGAAGCCCTGTTCGCAGGTAGACGCAGTGCTCCAGTTGGAAGAAGCCTCTCGCTCCGTCGGCGTCAACATAATCGGAAACCGACGACCCGCCCAGCCGGATAGCATCTTCGAGAACCTCACGCAAGGCCAGCCGCAGCCGGTCGAGTTCCCTCCGGGTCAACCGTCCGGAGACCCGGCGAGGCCGGATGCCGGCGCGGAACAGGCTTTCGTCAGCGTAGATGTTGCCAACCCCGGAGAGCAGTTTCTGGTTGAGCAAGGCCGCTTTGATGGCCAGACGCCGGGGATGGAAAAGCTGCACAAACTCCTCCGCCGTTACAGCCAAGGGGTCGGCTCCCTGAGCGCTGAAACCGGGGCTGTGGCCGAGGTCGCGAAACTCCAGCCGCCCGAACCGGCGTGGGTCCACAAAGCGCAGTTCCCGGCCGCTGGCCAAGCTCAACCGCGCATGGGTATGAACTGCAAGAGGTGCTTCAGGGGTAGTGACCAGCAATCTCCCGGTCATGCCAAGATGCACAATCCATTGGGCGTCCGGATTGGCTTCGCGCTCGCTCAAAAGGCTTCCGCGCGCGGCGCCCAACTCGCAGACAATGTGTTTCCCCGTGCGGTGAACCGCCAGAATCACACGCCCCTCAAGGCCCTTGGCCTGGCGCGTCGGTGGCGTCTTGAAGGGTTCGCGGTGGCTGCCGAACCAGACCTCGATGATGTGGTCACCGCGCACACGCACGTTCACTCCACGGGCGATCGTCTCGACCTCAGGCAGTTCAGGCATTGATCAATTGTAAGGGAATGTGTCTTCCGGTTCGAGTTTGCTCTTCCACGCGCCTCGGTGGCTACTTACGCTCGCCGGGTTCGCGAATCCAGCTGGCCTCAAAGCTCACAACCTTCCACTTGCCTTGCGCATTGCGCACATAGACGCGAGTGTAGCGATAGCTGCCGGAGATATCTACCCCACCAGAGGTACCGACCACCTCAGCCTTCGAGGTGACCAGCGCCGTGGTTCCGTAGAAGCGCACCTTGCGGTCTGAAACTTCAAGGCTCGTGTAATGCACTCGCCCGCCGCCCAGTTTGGCCAGGATTTCTTCTTTGGTCTGTAGTGTTCCGTTGGCGCTGATGGCCATAAAGTCATCGGCGAGCAGGGAGTCCATCAAGGCGGTATCTGACTTCAGCACGGCATTCCGCCATGCCTCTTCCAGTTGGTCGATCTCGTGCTTCTGCCCCTTGGGCATTTGGCCATGCTGGGGCGCGGCAAAAAGCGCTGGCGTGTACGCGCCGAGCGCAAGGAGAAACGCCAGAACAAACGTACTCCAACGGCGGATGGGCTTAGAGGAATTGAGCATGGCTGTGGGCATAATTGTAACGGATGGTAGCCCCGCAAGACCGCGCCGGTCAATCGATCTCAGAAAGATATGCATCTGCGCTCAATCAACTCTCCGTAAGTGCTCCGCAGCCAGCGCGGGGACTCCCGCCGGTTGGACGCGGGCGGGCTCTCAAACGAGAGCCACCAGATTCTCGATACTCCGATCTTTCATCTTCTGATAAAACCCGCACACGGCATAGTTCTTGAAGTGCTCTGACGCGCGGTGCGCCTCCAGAGCCTTCTCGTCCCGGTACTGCTCATAGATGAGCACAGTGTCCGGGTCATCCTCCAAACGATGGGGAACGTAGCTGACGCATCCCGGTTCCTCGCGCGAGGCCGTAGCCAGCACGCGCAGGCATTCTGCAATCTCGGCGCGATCTTCCGGGGCAAACTTCAGCCGTACGGCAAAGCTGATCATAATAGCAATTTCCTTTTGCGCCCTGGCCATCGAACCCCCAGGGTGCACTTCAAATCTACGCGTGAATGCTTTCGAAGGCCGCGACAAACTCCGGTAGCCGCATCGTCTGGTCCCGGTCAGGGCCTGTCGAAACCATTCCGATCTTGGCCCCACTCTCCCGCTCCTGAAAATGCAGATAATCTCTTGCCGCCTGGGGAAGTTTGTCGAAATCCGTAATCCCCTCGGTCGAGCTACGCCAGCCCTTCAGCTTGGTATACACCGGCTTGATCTGTTCCAGCCCTTGCGCGTCGGCCGGAACTTCATCGCTCACCTTGCCGTTGATCTCGTAGCCGATGCAGACGGGAATCTCATCCAGCTCGTCCAGAACGTCCAGTTTGGTCACCACCAGCCACTCGGCGCTATTCACCTGATTCGAGTAGCGGAGCAGCGGAATGTCCAGCCAGCCGCAGCGGCGTGGCCGGCCCGTGTTCGCGCCGTACTCATTGCCGCGCGCCCGCAGGTGGTCGCCCACCGCGTCATGAATCTCGGTTGGGAACGGTCCCTCGCCCACCCGCGTCACGTAGGCCTTGGTCACATTGATGACCGTGCCGATGGCCATCGGTCCCACGCCGGTTCCCGTTGCCGCTCCGCCCGCCGTCGCCGACGACGAGGTCACAAACGGGTAGGTGCCGTGATCGATGTCCAGCATCGTTCCCTGCGCCCCTTCGAACATCACGCTGCCACCCGTGGCCAGAATCTTGTTCAGCAGGCGCCCTGTGTCGGTCACAAAGGGCCGCACCTGCTCGGCTGCCGCGGCGTACTCGTCGTACATCTGCGCCGGATCCAGTGGATCGGTGCCGAACAGGGCGTGCGCAATGGCGTTCTTCTCGCCGCAGGCCGCCTCAATGTGCGTCTTCAACAGCTCCGGCCGCAGCAGGTCCACAACGCGCAATCCGCTGCGCGACATCTTGTCCTCGTAGGCCGGCCCGATGCCCCGGCTGGTAGTGCCAATCCTTTTCCGCCCCGGCGCGCTCTCCGCGGCCAGCTCGATCATTCGATGGTAGGGCAGAATCACCTGCGCCCGGTTCGACACAAAAAGCCGCTCATCGACGGCCACGCCCAGTCCGCGCAGCTTGGCAACCTCTTTCAGAAAGGCGATCGGGTCCAGCACCACGCCGTTGCCGATGACTCCTCGGCAACCCGGCCGCAGAACACCGCAGGGAATCAACTGCAAGACGAACTTATGTTCGCCGATGATGACCGTGTGCCCAGCGTTATGTCCGCCGGCATAGCGCGCCACAGCGGTAAACCGCTCGCTCAGCACGTCCACAATCTTCCCCTTGCCCTCGTCACCCCATTGGGCGCCCAGCACTACCGCCGTCCTTGCTCGCATATCGTCCCGTTCCTTGAAGCTTGTCTGTTGGGTCATTCTTTTGAAAGAGATACCTCAGCCCCGGCGGCCTTTTTGGAGAATGTGCACAAGACCTGGACTGCACAACGAAGGCACGGCCTCGTCGGCTTATGCCAGCTTTGATGATAAACCCTAGGTGCTTTTGCCGGGGGAAAGGACTCTGCGCGCCACCCGAGGCTGATCAGGCAGACGCCCCTGCATCTGGAAGCAAGGCGACCCGTTTCTTCTCTCTCGCGGAAATTTCGAGCAAACACGGTTCAAACCCTGGCTTCACACTCGCGCGGAATCGGCATCAAACACTTGAACGGCCAGCGCGGCATCCGCTTCCAAAGCGTTGCGTACCGACTCGGCCAGCCGCGGCCTCTCCATCTCTTTCTTCACGCTGGCGATAATCTCTTTATCCATCTTGATCCGGCTCTTCTTTTTCACGGTTTCCCCTTCTTTAAGTGACTAGCACGTCAGTTACTTGCCGAATCCAACCCTGGCGCCGCTCCCATCTTCAGCGCAACCAGCACCTCCAGCAGCGTAGCTGAGTTGCGCACGCTCTCCGCAAGAATCAAAAGCGCTTCCGCGATGGGAGCATCTTGTTCCGCCAGCGCATCCAGGCTGTCGCTGACTTTGTGGAGCTTCCCGGCTTCTTGCAGAATCGCGTTTGCGGGCATGGGATATGCGGCCTTCGGGAGCCTTGAAGTGAACTGAACCGGACTCTTTAGCTGCCGTTTCGTACCTTCACTGCGCATCACACTAGCAGTATGCGCACCCGACTTCTGTTCACAATGGACCACTACAATCCAGAGCTCAAGTCTCGCGTCCCAAGCCCGGGATCTACCCGCCGGCCAGCACCGCATCCGCTATGCGCGCCGCCTCCACGGCCGGGCGCACCGCATGAACCCGCACAATGGACGCACCATGCAGGATGGCCGCCACGAGCGCCGCCACACTGGCCGTCTCGCGGGCTTCGATTGGCGCGTCGCTCCCGCCATAAAGCGAAGCCAGCGTCCGCCCCAGAAAAGATTTCCGGCTAACCCCGGCCAACAGCGGCCGACCTAGCAAAAGCAGCTCCGCCTGCCGGGCCAGTAGCGCGTAGTTTCCCTCGAAGCCCTTGCCAAAGCCGTAGCCGGGGTCCAGCACGATAGCCTCGGGCGAAATCCCTGCCGTAGCCGCCGTTGCCAGGCTTGCCGTAAGCCCCGCCCGCACCGTGGCCAGCAGTTCATCCGGTTCCAGTTCCGGCTGAGCGCGCCACTCCTCGGGCCGTCCCCGCGTGTGCATCAGGATCACGCCGGGATTGAATTCAGCGCAGACCGCAGCCATTTCCGAGTCCCAGGAAAAGCCGCTCACGTCATTCACAATCTCCGCGCCGGCCTGGAGGGCTACCCGCGCCGTGGCCGCCTTGTAGGTGTCCACAGAGATCACGGCGTAGGGCCGCTCTCTGAGAATTTCCTCCAGCACCGGAAGAAGCCGCGCCTGCTCTTCCTCGGCGCTCACCGCCGGGGTCCCCAACGACAGGTCTTCGTCGTTGGGGTGGACTGCGGGAGCTATTGCACTCCCAGCGGCTCCGCCAGCGCGCGAGCCGGGCCGCGTGCTCTCCGCGCCCAGGTCCAGAATCTCGGCCCCCTCATCCAGCAATTCGAGCGCATGGGCCACTGCCGCTTCCGGGGCAAAGAAGCGTCCGCCGTCGCTGAACGAGTCCGGCGTCACATTGACGATGCCCATCACCAGCGTGCGCCGTCCTAACTCCAACGCGCGTGTTCGCAGTTGCCAGGACATCACTCTTCGGTTGAAATCGGCCATTCCTCTTTGCCCGTCCTCGATGAGTAGCGTAAAGCGCCCTGAGTCAGATCGCCCCGGCCTGATAGGCGAAATTCTTTCCTTCGATGGTACGCCGAGAAGCTGTTTCCTCCTGCTAAACTCCCTGCATGGAAATTTTTCGGCGTTTTTTCGCGTTATTTCTGGCTCTGGCTTTTGTTTCTTCCACCGGGCTCGCTGCCCAGACCCCGGCGCCGAACATCGCCCAGCCCGCGGTACAACCCTCGGAGCAGGCTGCAACAGCAAGAGGCCCGCTTGCCGACCGCATTAGCGCCATTCTGGCGGATCCCGCGCTCAGCCATGCGGAGTTCGGCATCAGCGTGGCCACGCTCGACGGCCAGCCGCTTTATGGCCTGAACGAGGGCCGGCTGTTTATCCCAGCCTCGAACACCAAGCTCCTGACCACAGCCGCGGCCTTTGCCCTGCTGCCCGTGGAAACCCTCACCTGGACCACCCGCGTAGTGGCCGATGGCGAGTTGGACAAAAAGGGTGTCCTGCACGGCGATCTGATTCTGCTGGGCGTAGGCGACCCCACGCTGAGCGCGCGTCGCTATCCTTATCGCGCGCCGGAGCCCGAACCCCCGGCTACGGCGAATCCCGCCGCGCCGCCTGCCGCTGCTGCCGAGCCCGTGCCACCGCAGGCCATGGAAGTCCTCGAGCTGCTGGCCGAGCAGGTGAAGCAGGCTGGCGTGCACACCGTCAAAGGCAGAGTGGTGGGCGACGACAGTTTCTATCCCGACCAGCCTTACGGATTCTCCTGGGGTTGGGACGATTTGCCATGGGAGGACAGCGCGCCGGTCTCCGCACTCACCTTCAACGAGAACACGATCCGGCTGTCGTTGACCGCGGCGCCTAACTCGAAAGATGGGGCCAATTCACCAGCAACCGTGGCCGAGTGGACCCCGAATGTGAACTACTACACCCTCGACAACTCGATGACGCCTGCGCTCAAAAGCGAGACAGCTCACCCCGGCCTTGACCGCCGTCCCGGCAGCAGGATGGTACGCGCCTGGGGCACTATTCCTACCGAAGGCTTTCACGCAGATCTGGCCATCGACGACCCCGCGGAGTTTGCCGCGGCAGCTTTCAGGGAAGCGCTCCTCAGCCGCGGCGTCACGGTTCGCGGCGCCGCCGTCTCTCGCCACAAGCTTTCGAATGAGACCAGCGAATTTGCTGATGAACGCGCCCAGCCGCTCAAGCTCACCCGCTCCGACCTTGCCACGGTGGCCGCGCCGACCGAGGACCGCAAAGTGCTGGCCACGCATATTTCCGTCCCGGTAGCCCAGGACGAGACGGTCATCAACAAGATCAGCCAGAACCTGCACGCCGAGCTGCTGCTGCGGCTGCTGGGCAAGGTCCACGGCGCCGACGGCAGCTTTGCCGAGGGAACGCGCGTGGTCCGTCAATTCCTCGTCGACGCGGGAGTGGACGACGGAGATTTCTTCTTCTATGACGGCTCGGGCATGAGTCCCAACGACCGCATCGCTCCCCGCGTTTACACCCAACTGCTGGCCTACGCCTCGCGCCAACCCTGGGGTGCGGCCTGGCGCAACACATTGCCCATCGCCGGCGAAGACGGCACGCTGGCCCATCGCTTTCGCAGCTCGACGCCGCCGGATTCGCCTTTACATGGCCATCTGTGGGCCAAGACCGGCACACTCGACGAGGTCAACGCTCTCTCTGGCTACCTGACCACGGCCAGCGGCAAAACCCTCGCCTTCTCCATCCTCGTCAACGGCCACCGGCCCGGCAGCGAAGTCGAACTTCATGCCATCGACCGCATCGCTGAAGCCATCGCCGCCACAGAGTAACGAGCCTATCCGCACTTGCCATGAGCAACGATCCCAACACGAACGAAGCCCCAACCGGTGAGAAAGCCGGCTCGGCGCGTCTCCAGCAGCCGCGCCGCGATCTGCTACCGCTCCCCGGCCTGGCGGCCATCAGCCTCTACCTGGTGGTGCTCTCCGGCGTAATCATTCTCGGAGTGGTTGCCGGCCACCACTATCCTCCGCTGTTTCTCTTCTTTGCCGCCTGCTTTATCGCCGCCGGCGCCGGTCTGCTGCTGCTGTTGCGCTGGGCCTGGGCGCTGGCCCTCGGCGCGGTCTTCCTGCTGGCCGTCTACGACCTGTGGATCTTCTCCATCCAGCAAGAACTGCCCGCGCTGGTTCAGGGGCTGCTCAATCTGGTCTTCTTCCTCTACCTGGTACGAACCGAGGTGCGCGGAAAGCTGCGATAGAACTGGCGGCGTGCGTCCATAAATCGCCCAGTCACTGCTCCCGCTACAATGAAAAGCGTGATGGAACTGGTACAAATCTCCCCGGCTCTCAAAGCTCCGGCGCCCAAGCCCGAGTGGCTCAAGGCGCGCGCCCCGGTGGGCGAAAATTACCACTCGCTCAAGCAACTGGCCCGCTCGCTCCAGCTCAACACGGTCTGCGAAAGCGCGCACTGCCCCAACATCGGCGAGTGCTGGCATCACAAGACCGCTACCTTCATGATGCTGGGCAACCTCTGCACCCGCCGCTGCGGCTTCTGCGCCGTTCCCAAGGGCCGCCCCGAGTCGATTGATTTTGACGAGCCTCGTCGCGTGGCCCAGGCCGTAGCCACGCTGGGTTTGGAATTCGCTGTCATCACCAGCGTCAACCGCGACGACGACCTGCTCGGCGGTGCGCGCGCCTTCGCCCTGGTTATCGAGGAGATTCGCCGCCAGGCTCCCAACTGCCGCGTCGAGGTGCTGATACCCGATTTTCAGGGCAACCCAGAAGCCATCCGCACCGTCGTTGAGGCCCGCCCCGCGGTGCTCAATCACAACACCGAGTCAGTTCCCAGGCTCTACCGTGCGGTCCGCTCCGGCGCACGCTATGAGCGGACTTTGGAGTTGTTGCGCTACGCCAAGGAGTTGTGGCCCGCGGGGCTCACCAAATCCGGCGTGATGGTCGGCCTGGGTGAGGAGACGGCCGAGTTGCTTGAGGTCTTCCGCGATCTGGCTGCGGTCCACTGTGACATTCTCACCATCGGCCAGTACCTGCGCCCCTCCCGCGATCACCTGCCCATGGCACGGCTCTACACACCGCGCGAGTTTGCCGAGTTGAAAGTGGAAGCTCTGAAGATGGGATTCCGTCACGTCGAGTCCGGCCCCCTGGTCCGCTCCAGCTACCACGCCCACGAACAGGCGACCTCGACGGGGATAGCGACATAGTCCGGTTCCAGCTTATATTTCAACGGTACAATCGCAAATAACGTTTGCCGGGCGCCGGTAGGAGGACCAGAATGCTTCATCGCATATTGCGGGCCGTTACGCTGCTGACGGTTTTGTTTGTTACCCTTTGCTGCTATGCCACCGAAGCCGTTCGCTACGATCTGGGTTTCGAGGCATGGAATACCCATATGCTTGATGTTGCCATTCAAGCGTCTGGACTGGATGGCAAGCAGGTCTCTTTTGCTCTTCCCTTTTGGGCGCCGGGCGTTTACATCGCGGAGGAATTTGCCGTATACGTTCAGGACTTCCAGGCGGAAGATGCTTCTGGCAAGCCACTCGCCTGGCACAAGACCGACGGACAAACCTGGCAGGTCGATCTTCATGGTTCGAACGGCGTCACCATCCATTACCGGTTCTATGCCAACTCCATGCCTTTCCGCGGCGCGCAATACAACGATTCCCATGTCTCGCTCACCGGAGCGGCGGTATGGATGTACATGGTCGATGGAAAGGATCGCTCCGCCACGCTGCATATTGGCCGCGCGCGGCTGCCCAACACCTGGAAGATAGCTACCGGACTGACTCGTGATGGCCAGGATAGTTATGAAGCGGATAACTACGACGCCTTCGCCGACTGCCCCATCGAGATTGGCGATTACGCCGAAAAGAGCTTTGTCGCGCGGGGAACCACCTATCATCTCGTTGTGCACGATGAGGGCGACCGCGCGGATTTCTCGGAGTTTGCAGTGCAACTGAAAAACGTGATCGAAAAGGGCGTGGTTCCCATTCTGGCACCGGCGGTCAGCGGCCCCACTGCCGCACCCTTTCCGGAGTATTGGTTTATCATTCACCTCTCACCCAGTTCATTCATCAGCGCCGGCGTGGAACATCGCAACTCGACGATGATTGCGATGGGCAGTTCGTGGGACGACCACAGCGCCACGCATCACGATTCCGTGCGTAATTTATACGGGCCCAAGATCTCATTGGCCACCCATGAGTTCTTTCACTCCTGGAACGTGAAGCGGCTGCGGCCCATTGAGCTTGGTCCCTTCGACTACGCGCATCCGGTACATACCGAGTCGCTCTGGATCTCCGAGGGACTTACGGAGTATTACACCGACGCCGCACTGCTGCGCTCCGGCTACTGGAAGCCAAAGCAATATATCGATCGCATTGCCGAGGTGGCCACCGCGCTGGAAGCCGAGCCGGGACGCGCGGAACGAAGCGTGGCGGAAACCAGTTGGGATACATGGTTCGGCTTCAGCGGCGCGGGCGTGGGAGGCTTCGGGCCGGGCTTCTCCAACAACCTTGACAACACCAACTACTCTTACTACGACAGCGGCCACATACTTGGCGTTCTGCTCGATCTGGAGTTACGTCACGCCACTGGCAACCGTAAGTCCCTGGACGACTGGATGAGGCTGATGTACACGCGCTACGCGCTGCCCAAGCCGGGCTTTACACCTGAGGATGCCATTCGCGCCGCTTCCGAGGTCGCTGGCATCGATATGCGGGAGTTCTTCGACAGATACGTCACCGGCAAGCAGCCTTTCCCCTATGACCGTGACTTTGCCTACGCCGGTCTGCAAGTGGTCCGTTCCGGTGCGGATCTTCCCTGGCTTGGTTTGGTAACCCGCAGCGGGGGAAACCATGAAGCAATGATCGCCAATATCGTCCCCGGCAGTCCTGCCGAACGGGCGGATCTGGATCGCGGAGATACAATTTTAGCGATCAACGGCAAGGCCGTGGACGGGCAGTCCGTCTCCTCGATGCTTCACAATTTGGCCGTCAATCTCCCGGTAAAGCTAACGGTCGTTCATGGCGGCTCTCTGCAAACCCGCAGCGTAACCGCCATCGGCAATCCTCACCCCACCATCACATTTCAGCGCGCGCCCAACACCACAGCCGAACAGGACGCGATCTACGCGAGCATGGTGGCAACGGCCGGCGCGGGCGCGCAATAAGCGGGAAGCTGGTCAGGCGGGTGGTGCCAATCAAGAAGGACAGCGCCCGCCGCCACGTTTCTTGCAGAATCGCACCCTCCACTGGAAGCGCAAAGCTGCACCGTCTGCACAGTTTTAGTAGAATGTTCGTTGGCAATTGGCACTACGAGGACAAATCCCATGGCAGTCTCGTTTATGGCCGGAATTCCGGCGCTCAAGGAACTCAACGCCGGCCTCAGGCGGCGGATGGACCAGGCAGTGGCCACTTTCCAGGCCAACCTGGCCTCCACGCGCACGGGCCGTGCCAGCGTCCATATGCTCGACCAGGTCAAGGTGGACTACTACGGCACACACACTCCCATCAGCCAACTGGCGCAGGTCTCCGCACCCGAAGCACAGATGATCCTGATTGCGCCCTGGGATCCCACCATCCTGAAAGAGGTCGAAAAGGCCGTCCGCGCCTCCGATCTCGGCTTCAATCCCATCTCTGACGGCAAGATCCTGCGCGTCCCTGTTCCGCCCATGACCGAGGAGCGGCGCAGGGATGTCTGCAAACATCTGAACAAGGTTCTCGAAGAGCACCGCACCGCTGTCCGGAATGTGCGCCGCGACGGTAACGAGGCCCTCAAGAAACTCGCCAAGGAAAAGAAGGTCAGCGAGGATGAAGAAGAGCGCGCCCTCGAAGAGATTCAGAAGATGACCGACGAGGAAATCCGCCGCATGGAAGAGCTTTCGCAGAAGAAGGAAGCCGAAATCATGCAGGTCTGACGCGGCTGCAGAGCGGTTTATGCAGCTCTTCCAAATTTACTGATGAAGATACCGGGTGTCCTGGCCTCGCGCATTAAGACTGCGCTAAAGGCAGGACGCCCGGTTTTATTTTCGCCTCGTTTTCGAACTTCCCGAAAGTGTGATCTATAACGCTATTTCTTCGGCCGCTTGTAGAACGGCGCCGGAATCTGCTTTGCCCTTACGCGATTGGCGCGGACCTGCACCAGCACATCAGCGCCGCTGGCAGCCACGGCCGTGGGCAGCAGCGCGTAGGCAATGTTGGTCTTGAGATACGGCGCGGGCGAGCCGGAGGTGATCTTGCCGATCTCGTTGCCATCCAGATCCAGCACCGGGTAGCTATCGCGGGCGATGCCGCGTTCCACCATCTCCAGAGCCACCAGCTTGCGCTTCGGCCCGCCAGCGGCCTGCACGGCCAGCAGAGCTTCGCGGCCAATGAATTCACCCTTATCCAGCTTGAGCCAGCGTTCCAGCCCGCCCTCGTAGACATTGACGGAGTCGGTGATTTCGTGCCCGTAAAGAGGCATTCCCGCCTCCAGCCGCAGGGTGTTGCGCGCACCCAGCCCGCAAGGGCGAATGTTAAATTCGCGACCCGCCTCCAGCAACGCATTCCACATCTTTTCCGTCGTCGCCACATCTCCGGGCAGGTAAACCTCAAAACCGTCCTCGCCGGTGTAGCCGCTGCGCGCGATCAGCACGTTGGGCACGCCAGCTACTTCGCCCCAGGCAAACCAATAATTCCTGATCCCGGCCAGCTCAACCTTGGTCAGCTTTTGCAGCGTCTCCAGCGCCCGCGGACCCTGCACGGCCAGTTGCGAGTAGCTCGCGGAATCGTCCGTGATGCGCACGTTTGGCATCGTGCCGGCATGGGCCATGATCCAGGCGTAGTCCTTGTCCTTGTTGCCCGCGTTCACCACCAGCAGGTAGTTATTCTCGTTGTCGCGATGCACCAGCAGATCGTCTACAAAGCAGCCCTGCGGCGTGAGCAGCGCGGAGTACTGCGCCTGGCCGTCCTTCAGGCGCGAGGCGTCGTTCATGGTGACGTGCTGCACGGCAGCCAGCGCGCCGGGGCCGCGAAACCAGATCTCGCCCATGTGGCTCACATCGAACAAACCCACGCTGGTGCGCACGGCCAAATGCTCCGCGATCAGCCCGCCACCAGCGCCGGGGTACTCGACCGGCATATCCCAGCCGCCAAAATCCACCATCTTCGCTTTCAATGCGCGGTGGGCGGCGTTCAGGGCGGTCTTCTTCAGAGGAGAGGCGATAGGCGAGGCTAAATCGGTCATAAGTCTTCCTTTCATCGGTGCAATTGCACCCTGCCTACGATAGTGATCGACCGGCTCCGAGGTCAAACCCGGTGTCATGGCAGGGCTCACGCCCTTGCATCGGAACATCAAATCAGGTCAGCTTGCCCTGTTTTTTATTGTGTGTATCCTCTGTACTTGCATGGATATAGAAAGCCAGCGCCTACTCCTCAGGCGTCCTGCCCTGAAAAACCGCTGATGGGCACAGAGCAAAAAAAGGGCGCGTTTCCGCGCCCTTTAAATTCCGAGGAACAAGAACTACAACCCACTACGTGTGCAAAATCAAGTCAGATGGCTTGTTCTTCCGGAACATAACTACCGCCAACCCTAGAGTCCGCTGCCTAGCAGCAGGAACGCGGGCTCCGGAGTCATAGCGCTTAAATCGTTGGCCACATTTGGCGTTGTATCCTCCAGGTACATTCCGTGGCCCATGGATTCTCCAGTGTTGTAGTTATCGATCGCGGCGCCATCGACAATGTTTCCGATTAGCCAAGCCCAATACTCAAAACGTCATTCGAACCAGGATTAACAAAGTTGGTAGAAAAAGAGTGATCTGACGTTGCTGCCCCAGCGAATTCAAAATCATAACCAGATAGAGACAAATCTGTTTCTGTCCACTCTCGAGAAACGCCGATAAGTCCGGGTGGTGCAAGTCCGTCTCTTTGTAGAGAGAAGACAAGAATTGTCTCGAAGGGGCCGACGCCACTTTCGCGCCACTTCTGACTCCAATCTCCGGTAATTCCTCCACCGCCTGCAAATACAGTTGATCCATTCGTTTCGTGAGCTTTTGGTGGGAGACTCCCCCAACGCGAAGGTGATCACCAGTGCTGCCGTAGGTGCAAATAACGGAAAGAATACTTCCTTGTGTTGCCTCCTTCAGTTGCCCTCTCGGGCGGTCATAGTGCTCGCGCTCTTTCGAACGTCAGCAGAAAGAGCGCGAGCGGAGTTGAGAGCCTGCTTGGAGAATTTCGCGCAATTTGCAATGCACGGAAAAGCATTCAAATCTTCGACATTCTCTTCGCGCTTTCAGAAAACAAAAGTTCACGCTCCGGCTAGGCGTGTGTGACCATGTCAGACGTCTTGCGTTTGCGCGCGGCAATCAGTGCCAGGCCCAAGAGTCCACTGCCAAGGAGGAAAAGGCTGCTGGGTTCAGGAGTGGGAGCGGCATTCGCGTCCCAATGCACCACCTCAACACCATTCACTTGAGCAGCTGTGAAGGTGAAGTCATAAGGCGTATCCGCAAACCCTGCCTCTTGGAATTTGCCGTATCCAAAAACGGTCAAGGAGTTCGGCAGGCTCACTTCGTTTGTAATTCCTCCAAAAACGAAATCGAGGCCGGGAGCCTTGGTGTCGCTGAACACAACATCATTAGCGGCTGGCGAGATGCCCGGTGCGGGGAGGTTCAGAGTCACTGTTACTGAATCCCCGGCGAACGGGAGAAAGTCGCCTGTTGTGAATGGCCAACCCGAGATTGTTGGAGACCCGGTGAAAACGAAATCGTTGCTGAGGTTAAAGTAACCCGGGCCAGTGATATCGATTGTGCCAATGAGGGACGGATCGGCCATCGCGGCCGGGCTGATCGCAAGAACCGTTGCCATTGCAACTAACGCGAATGCAAATCTTTTCATTGTGTCCTCCAAAGATAGCCCTAGCGGGCATTGGTTCTGGCCCTACCTCTTGCCTCTCGAAGGCGGTTGATCAAGCGGTAGGGCTGGGTTCAACGCTTACTCGACGAATCCCGTGCAAGCTGAAATACATCCGGGAAAGGCATCCGCACCGGGACTCGTCTCACACTCCTTGAAAATTGGCTCCGCCGTCACGTTCTCCCCACATTGGGGAATTTCGGGCAAGAGCGAAGATCTTAGCCTGACCTTTGGTGAACGCAAGGTACAGGCCAACTACGAATTCAGAACCAGGCCGTGAGCCTTGTTCTTCCGGAACAGAATCAATGCCAAGCCGAGAAGCCCGGTGCCTAGCAGAAGGAGGGTGCCCGGCTCGGGAGTGGTAGACACCCCCGTCATCACGTATTGGTCGTCGTTATAGTCAAAGTCAGAGCTTTCGGCCCGAGTTAGATCTTCCATGCCAATATAGACGCCATTCGTTATTGCGACTGAGCTGTCAGGGATTGTGCCGGTGAACATGGTGTCATAGGCATGGCTAATACCATCAGGGCTTGTGGACGGATCCGACGTGAGTGTATTGCCTGTACTGGTGTTGACCATATCGAGTTGCAGTTTGTCGCCCGCGGATGCGCCATAGAGCGTTACGGATGTACCCGCCGCTACACTGCCTGGATTGGGCTGGTTGCCGAAAAATCTGGTGTTAGCCAATGTCTGACTGTCATTACTGGCTAAGGAAAGAAATTTTCCCGTGGTGACGTCATACACCATGAGGTAATCAGTGTCGGCCGCGCTGGCGGACCAGTAGTAAGCAAGCAGCAAAGGTGAAGATTGGGTTGCTACGAGGTCCGTGTTATACGTAATGGGCGTCCCAACATTCACATAAGGGATTGCGGCCGCATTTGCGTACGACGCAGAGAGAACGAGGGCCGCCATAGCGGCGAAGATGCGCAGTTTCATATTTCCTCCTGGAATCGAGCTAAGTGTCATTTGGGATGAGTTCCGGCTCTGTGTAGTGCCAGTCGAGAGGCAAGCGGCCTTGTTCTTCCGGAACAGGATCAATGCCAGGCCCAGCAGGCCGCTGCCCAACAACAGCAGGGATGCGGGCTCTGGAGTTTGTGTGAGATTGGCTGACATATCAACGCCCGCCGCGCTAAGTCCGGTCTGCGCGTTGATGATTTCCAGGGTGTTCGTTCCTGCATTCAGCAGGATGCCATCGAGCGAAACCGTATCCACGGCGCTGCAGTTTGGCACGCCGTCCGCGCAATGGCCGTCGCTGCCGACCGTGCCGAAAGGCACGATCACCTTGCCGTTCAGCAGGATCTCCGCCGTATCATCGGACATCACGCTGATGCTGCCGTCGTATGTTGCGGCTCCACCAACGGCGGTGAATGTCGTTTCGTAATAGTAGAAGCCGTTCTGATCGGTAACACTTCCGTTCGGTCCGGCGTTGGGTGAGTTGGAAACCCAACTTGTGCCGGTAATCGCGGCTTTCCACACCCCCGCGGAAGCAACATCATAGGTATTCGGCGATGTGCTTGCTGTTGTAGGGGTTGTCGGGGCTACTAATGCGCCGGATCCGTTATACATAGGCGTAGACGGAGTAGGCAAAGTGGCGCCCAGGTATTGCAGCATACCGTTTGTGAAGTTGCTGGTTCCACCGTTACTGTAGAGAGTGATGTCTTCGGCGTATGTCACGGATGCAAACGACAGCAATAACGCAGGCAAGATCATTTTTATTGTCATTTTCATTTCTCCTCCTGGAGTCGACCGTGGTTTTGGTTCCGGCTGGTTGGGGCGCCAGATGGAAACCGGGGGTGACGCGAGGTCGATGACGGACAAGAACTTCTTCCGGGCGAACAAGCCCGCTGAGCATGGTTCGTCTCCGACCTCAGAATGGGGGGATAGAGGTCTGGTTACACGTAAATGGGCACAGCTCCGACTAGGCTGTCGAAAAGACAGCGTCTCCTGCATCCCGCAAAAGCGGGACGAAGGCATATGTCATAAATTCCCAGGGCAGATCCGAAACGGACAGGGGAGGGGGATCCCCTTTTCGGGAAACCCATCTTAGAGTTAGGGGGTAACTTTTAAATGGGAACTCAGCGTATCCCGGATCGATACCCTTGTCAAGTAAAATTTTTAGGTTTTGTATCTAGTGTGTAACTGGCAGACTAACTATATATCGGGTAACAACGAACTGTTTTCTAAGGTAACATATACTGATTACTTGCATA
>Ga0224531_1000230_pt1 | contig 32282 bp, 19 predicted proteins | sample CBST100metaG_FD_179876 | JGI IMG/M metagenome (GOLD analysis project Ga0224531, IMG submission 179876) | Peat soil microbial communities from Stordalen Mire, Sweden - C.B.S.T100 | ecosystem: Environmental > Terrestrial > Soil > Wetlands > Peat | place: Sweden: Norrbotten County, Stordalen Mire...
GTCAGGTCGCCATTGCCGACCATCAGGAAAGCTGGCGCACACCCGCCGTAATCCACCGAGCAGTTCTTCCAGTACCCGCATATCCCATGTTCATCACTTCCCACTCCAAAACAGGGTAACAAGGCTGGTTCCTACAGTTAGAACTGCTGTACGTTGCGCGATCGCCGCGACCAGGAGCAGATTGGCGCGCATGGGTTGGCGATTGTCCGTGGTAAGTTGGAGGCCCGTCTGGACCGTGCTCTGAATCGCAACTATCGCGCTCCGGCCAATCGGCGTCTGGCATCCCATTTACTTCGCGAACGGAATGCCCTGTTCACTTTTCTCTATCACCCCGGCCTGGACGCAACCAACTACCGCGCCGAACAAGCCATCCGGCCCATGGTGGTTGCACACAAGGTATGGGGCGGAAATCGCACCGAAAATGGCGCGCATACACAGAGCGTGCTGGTCAGTATCCTATCCTACAGACTTGCCGTCAGCAACTCCGACCTGCAACCGCATTCCTCCAGCAACTGCTCCATCTGCCCAAGCCAAAACCTCTGGAACTGATCCCACCCACTCCACGCTAAACAAATACGAAAAATAATGGTGCATAACCACCGTTCTTGCCCATCTGAATAGTCTCTATTTCACTCGCTGGAATAGCAGCTAGCTTCGCTGCGCAGTCGAACGGATACCCACTCTTGAGAAGCAAGGTCAATAGGAAAGCGTCACCAAACATCCGTCGCAACAATCCGGGGATGCACGGGTCTCCTTTCAGACACATCCATTGCCAGTACGATCTGGATGTTTCGTTTCTCCCAACCCTTTGGTACAGTGTGGGCAAACGCCGCCATTGAGGCTTCATTGGTTAGGAACTCTCCCGCAGCCTGCGTACCGAACATGTTGAGTCCCCCGACTGAGATCTCCACACGTTTCTGTTCGGGGTCGAGAATCCTGGTAATCAGAGCAAAGTCCTCGCTAATCGGCTCGGGATAAATGGCTCTTGTGGACCAAGTTCGCCCTGGGTTCTTGCCGTCTCGAATCATCCATATTGATCCAGAAGGAGTTCGAACCTCAAGTAATGAAAACCGCAAGTCGCGATTCAAACTCGTTGTCCATGTGTTGTTGAAAGCACCAATGTGGATCACATCGGTGCTTGCTAAGTCCGAAGGCTGAACCTCTTGTGGCCATCGAAGTTGCGTGTTGATTCCCCGGCGATTCAGCAAATTTATTATGCTGAGGGCAGATCGGATGTTTCCTGCCGTGGTTTGGTCGCTTCTTGTGATGATGAGTTGACCAACAGGAGTTATAGAAGTCTGACTTTCAGTGTTCCGTATCTCAGGGCTAGGCCAATAGGAGATCGTATCGCCAAAGCAGACTATCACATTGTTCCTGTTCTTGATAACCGGTGCCCAGAACCGTTCCAATGCGGTATTAGAAGAAGACGAGAGACGGTGCCAACACCAGGTCGAGGCAGAGATAGCGAAGACGAGAATTACACCCACACCTATGAGAACCCGCCTAGCGATTCGTCGCTGGGGTTGGTTGGTGTCGGAGAGAACAGGTTTGGGTGAGGAAAGGGAGTCAAGCAGACTCGGTTCAAAGGAACTCTTCACCGACCCGGAAAACCACTGAAATTCGGGAATATACGAACCTGTTGGCATTTCAATGACAACGCCGAATTCGGACCGTCGCCCGGAATTGTACTGCATGAGCCTGCGCCGAACATCTGTAGCTCTTACGCGAACAACAGAATCCGTTCCTGTTTCATAGTCGACGGACCTGCCATAGAGCTCGGTCCCAAGAAACCGCTCCGTCAGGTGCTCAATATCACCATCTAAAAAATGGGAAACCGTGTACTTCAAGAAATCACTGCAACGCTTGCTCCCAGAGAAGCTGGCGCTGGCAAGAATTGCGGCGAGTTCTTTGCGAACGGCTGCCTGCTGTTCAAAAGACAGACTGGACGTGTTGGCGGAAATGGTCACGAATCTGTCGTTAAGTGTACTCCCAAAGGAATCCCTCGGTCGATGAGGGCCGAAACAGCGATGTAACATCCAAGTTAAATTGCTGATTTTGCTCATTCTTCCTCACGTAACGGTACCCCAAAACAGTTTTTAGCCTTGTTAGTGGTGTTGATGACGGAGCAGGATGACCAGCAGTTTGAAAAGGCGTCATCCGCACAACGCGCTTTCGCATTGGACGCAGACAGGAGGATGATTCAGCTAGCGGAACGGGATTTTTGGACAGCCGATCTTCAATCCACGCCAAGCAGGCAATTTGATTTCGGAGACGGAAACAGGTTGTCGGACGGCGCTTGGCGAACTGGGCGCGGAAGCGCAGGGAATAGCCCTTGGAGGTTCGGGGGCGCTGGCTTCCATTGAGGAGAAGATCTCGAAGGTGAGTGAAGAAATATTGCGGACGAAAATGTAACGCCTATGTCCGGAACCGCAGCGGAGGTTTACGGGTAGAGACAGATCAAACGACTTAAACATGTGAACTTAGGAGACTTGGAATGAAAAATCTTATGAGGCTGGTTGCAGCAATTTCTTATGCTTGGCGCTTTCGCTCTCCCGGCGAACGCGCAGACAACAAGTGGCACCATCCTAGAGCAAGGATGATTGCCGCGATTTCTTTTTGTTTCTTTCTGTTAACGCTTACATCCCTGGCGCAGGTAGACCAAGGGACCATAACCGGCACAATAACGGATCCGCAAGATCGTAGAGTCGTGAATGCCAATGTCACTCTCACGGAAGTCGATACAGGCTTCACCGCATCGGCCACGACAGACCGGAGTGGGACGTATGTGTTCTCTCCAATGAAGATTGGCAACTATTCCATTACGTGTATTGCCCCCGGCTTTCGATCTGAAACCCAATCTGGACTAGTGTTAAACGTCAACCAGCGCCTAGGAGTCAATTTTCAACTGGTAATCGGTCAAGAAAATCAAACGATTACCATATCTGCCGAAGACAAACCGCTTCTCCAAACCGAAGATTCTTCGGTCGGACAAGTTGTAACAGAAAAGACGTTAAATGAGACGCCGCTAAATGGCCGTAACTACACGTTTATCGCACACTTTACCGCGGGTGTTGTTCAGTCTGTGGCCTCTACTGGACGTGGAACGGGCGACTTCTCTGCAAATGGACAACGAGAGCAGCAAAACAATTACGTCTTAGATGGTGTCGACAACAATTCAGATTCCATTGATTTCCTGAATGGCGCATCTTATGTTGTGAAGCCGCCTCCCGACGCACTGGCCGAATTCAAAGTTCAGACCGGAAACTTCAGCGCCGAACTGGGTCATTCAGCCGGCGCCGCCATCAACGCCTCCCTCAAGAGCGGGACCAATTCACTTCATGGCGATCTTTGGGAATATGTTCGCAATGACGCACTTGATGCAAACAGCTTCGGATCAACAGTTAAACCGGAATATCGTCAAAACCAGTTTGGCGGGACGATCGGCGGTCCACTCATCAAGAACCACCTGTTCTTCTTCGGCGATGTCGAGGCCGATCGAATTATCAATGGTGTAACCGACATTGAGTCTGTGCCGACAGCGCTTATGCGGCAGGGAAACTTCAGCGAATTGCTTAACACGTCGCTCACAGGTTCAGCTTCACCCACTTACCTCTACCAGCCTGGTACAGGCGGCGCGCAGATCCTGACGTGTAACGGTCAACAAAATGTATTCTGCACCTCACAGATAGATTCTATTGCGCAGACTATCCTCAACCTTTATCCAAAGCCAAATACAAATAATGGAGACACCTACAATAACTATCAGGTTAATGTAAATACCGCTGATGACACAGTGCAGTGGGACGGACGACTCGACTGGAACATAAGCACGCGCGATCAAGCATTCACGCGAATGAGCTACTGGCATGACATTGTGTCTTATCCTCCACCCCTTGGAATCCTCGATGGAGGCGGATCCACCGGAAAATTACACAACCTTAAAGCAGAAAGCTTCGTATTAAGTGAGACCCATGCCTTTAATCCTTCCCTTGTGAATGAGTTTAGGTTTGGCTACACCTACGGGGCATATAGCTATATTCAACAAAATGCAAACACGGACGTTGCAACTGAGTATGGGCTTGGAGGGTACCCATATACACCAGGTAGCGGCGGATTTCCTCCGATAACGGTCTCCTCAATCGCCACTATGGGAACGGGCTGCTGCCTGCCGTCGATAGAATATCAAAATGAATTTCAGGTTCTAGACAATGTCACCAAGGTTATTGGCAAACATACCGTAAAACTCGGTTTCGACATCCAGTCAGTACGATTTAGCTGGATCCAGACCGGATTCCCACTGGGTAACGCAAGCTATACCGGACTATTTACAAGCCTGCCCGGTACGAGTTTCACAGGCAATGGTGTTGCGGATTTTCTTGCGAATATGCAATATTCTTCTACATTATCGGTGGGACAATATGCCAACCAATATCAATGGTATCGCTCCGGCTATGCCCAAGATGACTGGAAAGTAACGCCGCGTCTCACGCTCAATCTCGGACTGCGCTACGATTATTACCAGCCTTATGTGGAGAAGAATGATCATCAAGCCAACGCAGTTATCTCGAGCTTTGGAGTCGGGACGGGAACGGCTCAATACTTGATACCTACCGGAGCAGAAAAAACAACACTCGTTTCTAGTTTTACGAGTATTGCCGCAAAAGACAACATCTCCATTGTTTACACAAACAATCACTCTCTCACTGACAGCCATAAGATAGGCTTTGCCCCGAGGGTTGGCTTCGCGTATTCTGTTACACCTCGGCTCGTAGTGCGCGGTGCCTATGGGCTCTTCTATGCAGGCCTGCAAAACACAGCCGGAACCAACCTGGCCAACAACTATCCATGGAATTTTAGTTCAAACTTTTCGTCTGCGACCTGCACAGCCGGTAGCACATGTACAGATGATGGGATCACATTGGAGAATGGGTACAGCACTTATATCGCCAATGGTATTAGCAACCTCCCTGTACTGCTGCCTTCCATGTCGGCAAAAGACTATGCATGGAAGGTGCCCTATAGCGAGAGTTATAACCTCTCAGTCCAACAAGCGCTGAGCCATCGTATGAGTGCCACGGTTGCCTATGTCGGAACGGATGATCAGCATTTAACGAGTTATCAATATGCGAACACATCAGGAGCCCTGGCTGTCTCAGGCACAAATACGCAGCAGTATCAACCGTTCCCGGCTTTCGGCAAAATTAACCGCGAAGCAAATGTAGGCATCAGTAACTACAATTCACTGCAGGCTACCCTGGAAAAGCAAGTCGAAAATGGATTAGAGTTCCATGTGGCCTATACTTACGCTCATACCCTTACCGATGCTCGCTGGGAAGATGCTACCTATGGAAACACTGTGTTGTTCAATACGAGGGATGACTATGGAAACCCTAACTTTGATGTGCGGCACAAGGTCGCGTTGTATGGAAACTACCAGTTACCGTTTGGAGCAGGAAAGCACTTTATGAATAGGCGCGGAATCCTCAATGAACTGGCTGGGGGATGGGCAATCGGTGCGGTATTTGTAGCTCAGACCGGAGAACCGTTTACACCTGCAACCAATACTTCAACCGCGACTGGAGCAAATACCAGGGCAGTCCTTGTAGGAGATCCGTATAGCGGCGGCGGGTCACCGAATTCTACGAATCCAACCGTGACTTGTCCAAGCAAGGTGAAAACGATACAGCATTGGTTTAATCCTTGCGCATTAGCAGACCCGTTGCCAGGGAGCCAGCTTGCGAACTTACCTGGCGGCCTCGCAACAACCCGAGCAGAAGCGCTCCCGTTTGTAGGCGCTACTGACATAGGCCAAATTCATGGACCTGGTTACAATCGTATGAACAATTCAATCTTTAAGCGCTTCGCGACCTTCAGGGAGCAATATGCCGAGTTCCGTGCAGACATATTCAATACGTATAACTCACCTGCATACGGACAGCCATCGAGCACCATAAATTCTTCCGCAGGCCAGATCACTAGTCCCCGTGGGTTAGGCAACAATAGCCCTGATGGGAGGTATTTCCAGTTGGCGATGAAGTACTTCTTCTAACCTGACCACGAGGATACGAGCAGGAGAAATGGTAGCAGATACCATGCTGCTCGCTATATAATGACCTTGCCGTCAGAATAAGTATTACTTTGCCGACCGGTCTGAGGAGATATTCTCCTTGTATTAGTTGCCGCAGCAGTGGAATGCAAAAATCGCCACAGCAATTATCAAGGGATGAGGGAAGGGTGACAAGAACAGTCTCATCGTTTTTGCCATGCTTTCCTCAGACCGGCATTTCCATTGGGTTCAATGAAAAAAGGTGAAAATGGACCGTAGAAATCTACCCAAGGGATTGTCTTTGACCATGGACCTGTGTTCGATGAGTAAGTCTTTGGGCTTCCAATCAAGGCACATGGGATGACCAAGTTGCCAGAAACGTTGTTTGCTGAGGTTGCGATGGGAGAGAAAGCCGCTAGCCAACGCAGCATGTTTTGAAGTACTCTACGCAAAAAAACAGTGAAGTGCCGTTTGTTTATCGGCGTATTACAGCAGATCAACAAATTATCGTTACCATCAACCCGACCTCCAGTCCATGTTCTTTGTCTCTTAGCTCCATGAGCGCGCCAATGCCTCTACTCGTGCAACATGCTCGCTTCCAATCAGGAGTTCTGAAAATGGAACCAATTTCATTTGGAATATTTTCTGCATAGGCAAGACTGGACGAAGGCAGCGGAACGACAATCCTTTATTGTATTGGAGACTTACCGATGAAGTTGTTTCGCACTCCCATAAGAATCTTACGCATGCGGCTGATGGTCGCCGGACTCGGATTCATCTTTTGTGCCCTGTTTGTGGACGCACAAAGCTTTCCCGACATCAAGCCCTCCCCGCAGCAAGTGGCTTGGCAAGACCTGGAGTTTGGCGTAATCATCCACTTCTCAACGAATACCTATCTGGATCGCGAATGGGGCGATGGTACTGCCGATCCATCCGTCTTCAACCCCACGCAGTTCGATCCCGACCAGTGGATGAAGGCCATTCGCGACTCCGGCGCCAAGTACGTCGTTTTGGTGGCGAAGCATCATGACGGCTTTTGCCTCTGGCCCACCGGGCAAACAAAGTACAGCATCAAGGCGAGCCCCTGGAAAGATGGCAAGGGCGATGTGGTTGGTGAGGTTGCCAACTCCGCGCGGAAATACGGGCTCAAATTCGGAGTCTATCTGTCTCCCTGGGACCGCCACGAGCCCAAGTACAAAGACTCCGCCGCTTATGACGACTACTATCAGGCGGAACTCTCCGAATTGGCTTCGCACTACGGAGATCTGGTGGAATTCTGGCTCGATGGCGCAGGCAGTGCCGGCCACGTTTACAACTTTCCAAAGATCATTGAAACCTTGCGTACCTACCAGCCAAACACAACCGTTTTTGCCGATACAGGTCTGTTTGAATACGGCGACGCTCGCTGGGTTGGATCGGAAAGCGGCCGCGTTCTCTTCGAGAATTGGAACGTCATCGACCGCCACGGCTACCTGCGCTGGCGCCCCGTCGAGGCGGATACGCCACTGCGCGCCTATCACTGGTTCTGGCATCCTAACGATGAAGCCTCCGTCAAAAGCCTCGATGAGTTGCTTGCTACCTACGACGAAACCATTGGTCGCGGCGCGCAGTTGATGCTTGGCCTCGCTCCCGACCGCCGCGGTTTGCTCCCAGACAGCGATGTGGACCGGCTAGAGGAATTTGGCAAAGCAGTCCGCGCCCGCTACGCCCATAACCTCGCTCTTGCGCATGCGCCAGCATCGCCTGAAGTCTCCGCTGCTCTGGATGGCAACCTGGACACTTTCTGGAGCGCGCCCGCCGATTCTCATCACGCCAGTCTCGAGGTCAACTTTCTTAAACCGGTTACCTTCAATCGCGCACTTACCATGGAATGGCTCAACAACGGCCAGCGCATCCAGAAATACAGTATCGATGTTTGGACCGGTACAGCTTGGAAGTCTGTCGCTACCGCCGATGCCATCGGTCACAAGAAGATCGACAGTTTCCCCGCAGTCACCTCCAGCCGTGTCCGCCTCAACATTCTCTCCAGTACCGACGCTGCCGCCATTCGCGAGTTCCAGCTTTATCAGGTGCAAGATACCGGAGAAGCAAAATGAACTATCACGGTCCTCGGTGGCAACAGCCCTCGCACATTTTGAAAGCGGAGTAACATGAGCAGATTTTCAAGAAGAGATTTCATCATTAAAACTCCCGCAGTAGTTATGGCTGCAGCCGTTTCCGTCGAGCTTTTGCACGCTACGGAAAATGGCCAAATTGACTCAGTACCCAGCACAAAGAAGGGTCACGAAATTAGATCCATGTACCCATCCACGCTTGACGGCATAATTCTGCGCAGTCCGGGCGGTAATTTGGCTATATCTCTTGGTGTTGATCCAGTAGGACGTTTGTCCTACAGCATTGCAGAAGGCGATATCGAAGTACTTGACTCATCCCCTTTGGGACTGAGGGTAGATGGGGTGGACTTGGGTGAAGGGGCAAAAATCACTGGCCGGGCGGTAGTCCGCGAAATAGACGAAGCCTATTCTATCTTTGGGAATCATAGCCAGGCGCGGAACCGGGCTAAAGAGGCAGTTATTCCCATGAAAACCTCCGGTAAGAGGTTTTCTCTAATTGTGCGCGCCTACGATGATGGTGCGGCAGTGCGTTACATACTGCCTGAAGGTGCCAGGCATATCGAATCTGACTCCACTGGTTGGCAGTTGCCAGAGAAAACTGGCAGGGTTGTCTGGTCCGAATATGACCCAGCCTACGAGGGCTTAAGCCACGCCACTGCGCTTGCCGGAATTCCTCAGGACCGTCCTGTTATGGCACCGATCACATTTGAGGTCGAGCACCATTATCTTTCGATTTCAGAAGCCGACTGCGAAAGCTTTTCGGACATGAGCATCAAGCGTCGTGGCAACCTGCTTCAAGCAACCTTTCCTTTGGAGCCTAAGGGTTGGGATACTCAATCAACGATAGTAGATGCTCGTCCAAACGTGCTCCACGGTAACTATATGGGACAGCTCGCTTCGCCGTGGCGGACTACTGTGGTTGCGCGTGACCTTACCGCGCTGGTGAATTCTGATCTGCTGACCAATCTCAGCCCACCTCCGGCGCAAGATATGGATTTTGCTTGGGTCAAGCCGGGCCGCGCCCTGTGGTCGTGGTGGAGCGTCGGTAATCCCCCCTATGACGAACTGGAGACCTGGTATGACGCGGCAGCAAAACTCATGTGGGAATACTACCTTATCGACGACGGCTGGATCGCTTGGGGCCGTTCCGGCAAGGACCGGTGGGCGATGCTGAAGGATATCTCTGACTACGGCAAAAGCGTAGGCGTCAAGACGCTGGTCTGGGGACAGTACACCGAGATGCCCAATCCCAAAGCTCGTCGCGCCTGGTTGGAAAATGCCAAAGCCGCCGGGGTAGAGGGTGTTAAGCTTGATTTTCCGCCTCCTGCCTCCGCGAGTTGCATAAACTGGTGGTACATGGGCACTTTGCAAGATTGCGCTGAGCTACGCCTGCTCGTCAACTTCCACGGAAGCGTGAAGCCTACCGGCATGGAGCGTACCTATCCAAATAGCTTTACGCGGGAGGCAGTGCGCGGTGATGAATATCATATGAGTCGTTACAAGCGCATTGCGCCTTTGGAACAGGATGTGACACTGCCCTTTGCACGCCTACTTGCCGGAGCAGGTGACATCACGCCGGTTATGATGAATCCCACTGAACTGAGCACCGCCGGTTTCACTTGGCCTCATGAGTTCGCGCAAGCTATAGTGGCTCTCTCCCCAGTTACAGCGTTCGCCGATCATTACAAATATTATCTAGATAGCCCGCTCAAGGATCTATTCCGCGAGATCCCCACAGTTTGGGATGAGACTCTCGTGCTTTCCTGCACTGACATTGGACAAGTTGTGGCTTACGCGCGACGCAAGGACGACAGTTGGTGGATTGGTGTCATGAATGGCGGCAAGGAACGGAATATAGAAATATCCTTGGACTTTCTGGACAAGCCCGGTCATGGCACTCTTGTGTATGACGATGCTTCTAGGGATGCTGCTGTTGAGCGCCGCGAACGGATGGTGAAATCCACAGACGTGCTAGCTCTGAAACTGCGGCCGGCAGGCGGATTTGTGGCCCGCATCACCCCTCAAGCAACCCGCGACTCCAAGCCATCATAGCTTCACGCAAGCTGATAGGAGCCGTCATTTGACTCCGATACTGATCGCGTTGATGTTGATTGTGAAGCGCGCATTTCAGGAGTGCGCTAAACGAGGCGAAGTGCACGTCTGGTTACGGCGAGCGGAAGCCAGCTTGAGATGTTCAATGCACCCGCCGTGTGAGCAATTAAGGAAGCGATAGTTCGCACGGCAAATCCGTCTATGCTGCGAATCGACCATTTGGGCGCGACATGGCATAGAAATTAATATCGGGCTCGATGGGAAATGCTTATCCGCCATCGAAGCTGGATAAAGCATGTATCACCGATTTTCTGTGGAGGCTATAAATGCGAATGCGGATCTTAGCAAAATGTCTAACTCTTTGCCTACTCTTTCTTTGCAATTACCTCAGTCTTGGGCAGACTCAGGGCCAAGACACCAATGCTCAGATCGAGAGACGTGTCGATAACATCCTGGCAAAAATGACTCTCGAAAACAAGATTCGTCTGATAGGTGGATATGATGACATGCTCGTCCACGCGATTCCATCTGTAGGATTTCCGCAACTGAGGACCGCCGACGGACCCGAGGGCGTTCGTACATGGGGTCCGGAGACAGCATATGCTGCGGGCATCGCGCTAGCGGCTACTTGGAATCCTGATATGGCAAGAAGACTCGGGGAATCGATGGGGTCGGATGCACGGGCAGAAGGGGTTCACATTCTGCTTGCTCCTGGCGTAAACATCGTGCGCGCGCCGATGGATGGCAGGGATTTTGAGTATTTTGGGGAGGATCCATTTCTGGCTTCCCGCATTGCAGTGCCTTTCATCCAAGGGGTTCAAAGCAAAGGTGTTGTTGCGACGGTCAAACATTTCGCTGCAAATAATCTGGAGTATGGTCGCAGCTATGTGAGTTCCGATATGGACGAACGTACGCTCAGAGAAATTTACCTACCGGCGTTCGAGGCTGCGGTCAAAGAGGCGCACGTCGGTTCGGTTATGAGTGCATTGAACCTTGTAAACGGGGAGTACGCTGCTGAGAATCGACATCTCAATGTGGACATTCTTAAGGGTGAATGGGGCTTCGACGGAATACTTATGTCAGATTGGGGAGCTGTTCACAACGGTGTAGCATCCGCCAATGCAGGCCTCGATCTTGAGATGGCCAGCGGTCAATTCATGAGCCTTGAAACGCTCCTACCAGCAATCGAAAGCGGCAAAGTCAGCGAGTCCACTATAGACGACAAGGTTCGGCGAATCATAAGAACAGCCGTGCGCTTTGGCTTCCTGGACCGGGAGCAGCTCGATGTCAACATACCCCTTTTCAACCGGGCCGCCAATAAGATTGCGCTTGACTCAGCCCGAGAGAGCATCACTCTCCTCAAGAATGAAGGACATGTGTTACCGCTTGATCGCGCGAAGATCAAGACGATCGCAGTCATAGGTCCAAATGCGTGGCCCGCATTCCCTGGCGGTGGGGGGAGTTCACAAGTACTCCCCTTTGCTCCGGTAAGCATTCTGCAAGGAATCGCCGACGCGACTGACGCCAAGGTACTCTACGCGCGCGGACTTTCCGCGGATGCCGCTGGGCTCCCCCTGGAAAATGACGTCTACGCGAAGACGGTATACGGAAATGCACTCGAGCGCGCAGCGACGAACGACGTTTGGGGCGGTCCGGAAACTGTAAAGATCGAAGCATATACGGACAAGGACTTTTCCGGAACACCCAAGATACTTCATAGCCGTCGTATCGATGCTGCGCATCTGCATACACCCATTGTGGTTGGTGGAAGTATTCGCTATACTGCATCCTTCACTCCCATTTTCTCCGAATCGCATCTCTTTCTTATCTCTGTGCAGGCTGAGGACTCATACAAGCTATGGGTTAACGGTGAGCAAGTCCTCGAAAAGAAAGCGGGATACGATTCGCAGAGTACCAACTGGATCGAACTGCCTCTTGAAAGAGATAAGACGGCGTCGATCCGAATTGACTATGTGCCGTCGCAGGGGCATCCTCAGATTAGTCTTGGCGTTCTCCCGGAAAGTCAATTGGTTTCCGAAGAGGCAAAGCGAATAGCGAAGCAAGCAGATGCTGTCATTGTGTCTGTTGGTTTCGATCCGTCAGTTGAGTGCGAAGGTCACGAACGGCCATTTGCACTGCCATGGGGACAGGACCGGCTTATCCAGACGATCAGCGCGCTGAACAAGAGAACAATCGTGACGCTGACCAGCGGCGGAAATGTCGACATGCGGCCATGGCTTGACCGTGTGCCTGCGCTGGTGCATACCTGGTATCCGGGCCAGCAAGGTGGAACTGCACTGGCGGAAATTATCTTTGGGGATCGCAGTCCAGAAGGGCATCTTCCGGTTACCTTTGATCGTTCATGGGAAGATAGCCCCGTGCATAACTCTTACTACGCGCCACTCACTAAACAGGGAGAGATTCCGCGAGTCACATATTCTGAAGGCGTGTTTGTCGGGTATCGCTACTACACTTCGAAGAACATTACACCGCAGTTTCCATTTGGCTTTGGCTTATCCTACACGAATTTTTCGTTCACACACTTGGTCGTAACTCCGGCGACGTCGAAGGTGGACGACTATTCCGTAGACTTCGACGTCACAAACATAGGCAAGGTCAGCGGCAGCGATGTTGCACAGTTGTACGTCGGCGACCCATCCTCCGCAGTGATACGTCCGGAGAAGGAGCTTAAGGGTTTCGACAAGGTTCGCCTGGAACCGGGACAGACGAAGCATATTTCTATCAAGCTTGACAGCCGATCATTTGCTTATTGGGACGTGATTCACAGTGCATGGCATGTGGATCCGGGGCGCTTTACCATTTACGTCGGAGATTCTTCTGAAAATACTCCGCTAAAGACCGATATTGTGCTCAAGAGATGATAAGTACAGCAGACGTCCAGCAAGGCTTGGAGCCTTGCTGGACAAGACTAACGGACTATTAGGCGGGGCCAAGTCCAATTTGCACCGAGCCGAGCCTGCGCAGTGAAGTGGCCGGTGTGCCGTCGACCGAATCGAATCCTTTCTCCGGGCTGGCCTTTGTTTTATGTATACGGTACCTGCCGCCTGCCGACGCAGCGAAGGAGATCACGGATGCGCGGGAGGCCCGCACCACGGTAACGCCCTTTCTTGCGTCGGTCACACTGACTTTCTCTCCCGGCCAGGGGGTTCTGAACTTGATAGGCTGACGGCGTTCTGTGTTAAGGCCAACCGCACTTGGAATTCCGTTCCTCACCTGCACATTCACAGTTGTCTTGAAGCGCGCGGAAACGCTGCCGTCGACGTCCCATCCTGGAGGCACGGCAGGCGCGATACGGATCACCCCGTCATAGTCCTGGACAAGGGCTTCCTGCAATGCCAGGGCAACGTTCGCAATCTGTTCTACATAAAACTCATGGTCGTTGACGCCCCATTTTGCGAAGCCATTGATATAGAGCTGATTGACCTTCGTGATCTTGACAAGTGTGTCGCTGACCTCGCTGCCGAGGCCGAGCCTTGCGGCCTGAATGGGATCATAGTTCCAGTCGACATTGGCCGGGTTGGGGCGCAGGGAATAAGTTTGTCGCGCCAATTGAAAGAGTGGCGATGTGTCGCCGATCAGGTTGTAGGGCCACACTGGCTCAAGACCGATATTCTCAACATTGTGAATATGGTCGCCGGGTTTGTACGAAGCTGCGATGACGTCTGTTGCGTTTCTATCGGCTGTTTGTATCTGTGCCGAGGGCGTGCCTGATTGTATTCTCGGCAGAGGCGGAATTCTGGGAATCGCTGATTTCAGCTGGCGTACGAGTTCTGATTCAGTGCGGAGAAGCACGGCGGCCTCGATGGTTGCCGGATAGAGGGCCTGACGCGCCGACAGATCTGTGGTGGATCGGCCGTGTCCCATTGCGTCTCGTGAGCGTTGGAGGGGCTGGTGTGAAGAAGACCATCGGGTCCGGATTTTTCATAAGAGAGAAGAAAACGCGCGGAGTTGGCCATAACGGAAAAATTTTCCCGGAGAAAGGCCCGGTCGCCAGTGATCAGGTACTGCTGCCATATCCACAGTGAGACTTCTGCACCCGTCGACAGGGTGCGTGCGTTGTAGAAGGGCGCTGACGCCAAGTCGCAATTCCATCCGCTGACCTGATGCGTCTTGTGGGATGAGGATTCGTATTCGATCCCGGCACCGTTGAAGCGCATGGTCTCTGGTACGCAGATGCCGGGTGCACCACGCATATGCTCTTTGGTCCAGTTCGCGATGTTGCCAAGGTTGCTGCGGTACAGGTGAAAGTACGGTGCGTTGAGCTCCGGTAGTCCAGCGCCCAGATTTGCTGCGACCTGCATACGAAGGTTCCAGTGCCAGAAAGCCGATGGATCCCATTGATGCTGATCGCCTGCTGCGGAAAACAGATCAGCTACGCCAGCCTGTGAACCAGGGTAATCGCCACTGCCCTCTGCTGCGGCGCTGAACAGATAGATGGTTCGTAAATTCTCCATGTAATCGCCGACGCCATCGCGAGAAGAGACTTTAATGATGTGGGCGCGGCGCCAGAAGCCATGCCACCAGTTCAGGTGCTCGTGGGAATCAAGGTTTCCCAGCGCCCCGGCTGCCAAAGTTTGCGCAGTGTTTGCCGCGTTGTCCCCTTCGTAATGCGGAGAAGCAACTATAATTCGGAATCGTCCATCTGTATCGGAAACAATGTGACTGTGACAGTTCTCTCATCGGTGATGACTGCCGAGACTTTCCGCCCGATGGCGGTGATTGCGGCAAGCGAACCGAAGCGGCGACCGGAGGCCCCGGGATCTTCGTTGTCAAGCCAGCTTTGCGCTAACAGCCCGGCTGAGCCAAATGCCCTGGCCTCCGGCTTTCGGGGCTCCCATAGCTTCAAATACGCTGTCTGAGGCCTTGCCGGGTCGGCGCCGGTTACATCGACAATCATAGTGTCGGAGTCTGGCTGGACGTAAGCGGTTGCTGTCATGCCGCCGCCGTGTTCCTCAAATGCGCCATCATAGAGGTTGAGCCTACCTGCGTAGTCGCGTGCCGCGGTGAGAGTGGACAAACCGGGAATGACAACCTGGCCCGTCGCATAGCGATAGGGAAGCGTATCCGCGCGGTTCAGTTGCGCAGTAAATCCCTCTGCAGACCAGACAGCGATGCCTAGTCTGCCATTGCCTAGCGGCATTGCTTCCGATGTGTGCTGATTGGGTCGACCCAGCACGACATCCGAGCGACCGATGACTCCGGCCAGGTTAACCTTCAGGTTTCCATCCACTCGAACGAAGGTCTTATCTGTCTTCTGCGAGTATGCGGACAGTGCAGAAAGCAGGATGCAGACGCATACCGCCATCCGAGTAGCTTTAAACATAAAGGACTCCTGCTCCAGGATCGCCAAGGTACTGGCTTGTACAGTCGTCGAGGTACACTCGTTCGATATGCTCAAATAATGGCGAAACGCATTCTTCAATCGAAAGTGCAAGAAGCTGTGGATACGACCTAGGCGATATCGTTTTTCTCATCAGCGTTTCGTCAAGGCGTTTTGGATCGATGTCACCACTTGTTCTGCCTGGATCGCTGCGCCTACGTCACTGAAATGAACTGAATCCTTATACGTATTCAGATGTTGGGTCATCAGCGCATGCTGGTCATCGATAGAGATTCTGTGCGTCCGGAAAAAGGCTTCCGCGATGGTATTGCGTGCATCCACACGTGCGTTACTCGGACCAGGGATCGAGTCGGTCTTGACCGGTGTCGTACTTGCCCAAATCAGTTGAGCACCGGGCGCACTCCGCCGCACGGCCTTGAGGAATCCAGGGAGCGCGTCCTTATATTGTTTCTCGGTGTACGTCCATCCATGCATGCCGTTATTCATGTGTATCACGCGAAACGAAACGGATTCGGTGGTGCAGAAATCTGTGATCTGTCTTGGTAGGCGTGGATCTCCCAGTGATGCCGAGGTCGCCAGTAAATAAACGTTCGCGACGTGCTGTAAACGCTCAGAAGTCGAGGCAAAGTAATATCGACTAATGGAGTCACCGAGAAGCAGGACGTTAGGAAGACTCGGGTCGACATGGGCAGGACGTACTTCCCAGGTCCATTCGGTTTCTTCCGGAAGTATTCCGGAGTTCTGGCTCAGGAGGAGTTTCGGGTGTCCCAGCAGCAACGAGGGCAACAGAAGCAAAAAGTAGAGCAGCCCTCGGCGACCGAATGGTATGTTTGTCTTCATTTTCATGTCGTTCAGTGTCTATCTCCTGTCGTGGTGGTGGATTATGAACCATTATGACTCATGAGAGTCTAATGCGCATAACTACCGCAACCGGGTGTTGCACAAGCTGGCGAGGGAACTGGGACTGCCGAAGCTGACGTTCCAGGTCATTCGTCGCTGGGGTTGGTTGGTGTCGGAGAGAACAGGTTTGGGTGAGGAAAGGGAGTCAAGCAGACTCGGTTCAAAGGAACTCTTCACCGACCCGGAAAACCACTGAAATTCGGGAATATACGAACCTGTTGGCATTTCAATGACAACGCCGAATTCGGACCGTCGCCCGGAATTGTACTGCATGAGCCTGCGCCGAACATCTGTAGCTCTTACGCGAACAACAGAATCCGTTCCTGTTTCATAGTCGACGGACCTGCCAAAGAGCTCGGTCCCAAGAAACCGTTCCGTCAGGTACCCAATATCACCATCCAAAAAACGGGAAACCGTGTACTTCAAGAAATCACTGCAACGCTTGCTCCCAGAGAAGCTGGCGCTGGCAAGAATTGCGGCGAGTTCTTTGCGAACGGTTGCCTGCTGTTCAGAAGACAGGCTGGACGTGTTGGCGGAAATGGTCACGAATCTGTCGTTAAGTGCATTCACAAAGAAATCCCTCGGTCGATGAGGGTAGAAACAGCTATGTAACATCCAAGTTAAATTGCTGATTTTGCTCATTCTTCCTCACGTAACGGTACCCCAAAACAGTTTTTAGCCTTGTCAGTGGTGCTGATGACGGAGCAGGATAACCGACAGTTTCAAAAGGCGTCATCCGCACAACGCGCTTTCGTAATGGACGCAGACAGGAGCGAACAAATCAGCAGCCCTGGCTGTCACAGGCACAAATACGCAGCAGTATCAACCATTCCCGGATTTCAGCAGCATTAATCGCGAAGCAAATGCTGGCATCAGTAACTACAATCCACTGCAGGCTACCCTGGAAAAGCAAATCGCAAATGGCTTAGAGTTCCATGCGGCCTATGCTTACGATCACACCCTTACCGATGCTCGCTGGGAAGATGCTACCTATGGCTCCCTCAAGGGGTAAAACTTGTGTTGCCCCTTCCCTGATTGTCCAAACCATTATGGGAGAAGAAACAAATGAATCATATCCGGACTACGGAGTTTGACAAACCTTACTGCACAACGGCGAGCTTATCATTTGTATTGATTGCCTTGGTTCTCTTCGTTGTCGTTATTTTCCAGCCGATGGGGCGCGCGCAGGCGCAGCAACTGGGGTTGAGTTCGCCTCACAGTGTGCTGAAGCTTGACTTTACGCTCGATGCATCCGGAGCATCGACTTATCGAGTGCTCGCGGACGGGAAAGATCTTCTATTCCCCTCGCGTGTTGGTTTATCGCCTAACCTCAGCGAGGGGTTTACCCTTGTGTCCAGCGTGCGCACTGAGCATCGCGGTCAGTGGCATCCGCTTTACGGTGAGCGCGATACCATGCCCGACAACTACAACCAGCTTACTGTTCGACTTAAGCAGGCGGGTAGCCAGGAACTCGCCATAGAGTTTCGTGCCTACGATGAGGGGATCGCTCTGCGATATGGGACAGATCGAGCGATCACAGTCTCTTCCGATCGCATAGAGTTTCATTTGCCCGCGTCGAGTTACGCCTACGAGGAACACGGCACAGAGGGTGAGTACGCGCACAACCCAATCTCCGCCATCGCTCACGGGTGTCAGACGCCTCTCACCATTGAGCTTGGCAATGGCGGTTATGCCGCTATCCTTGAGGCTGCCAGTGTTGATTTCCCGCAGATGACTGTTGCTGCCGCGCCTCCTCAGGCGGACACGCTTATCGCCGAACTCGGTGGCCCCGGCCAACTTGCTGCCGGTGCTTTCACTCCTTGGCGTATGGTTATGTTTGCGAAGACTCCCGGCGAGTTGCTCGAGCACAACTACCTACAGCTCGATCTCAATGCTCCACAAGCTCTTAGCGACACAAGCTGGATCAAGCCGGGATTGGCCATGCGCGACGTGACGTTGTCTAATGCAGGTGCGCGCGCCATCATCGATTTCGCGCAGAAGCATCACATTGCATATGTCGGTTTCGATGACGGCTGGTACGGTTCCATAGACTACGACAAGGGCGATGCTACACATGAACGCACCGCCGACCGCCAAGGTAATCCTGCTCCGCCGTTGAGCATCCGCGAGACTGTCGAATATGGGAAGCAACATGGTGTGGGTGTCTGGGTTTACATTGACCATAAGCAAGCCGAAAAGCAGCGCGACATTCTCTTTCCGCTCTACGAACACTGGGGGCTGGCTGGCGTTAAAATCGGCTTTGTTGATGTAGGCACACAGGAGGATACCGCTTGGCTCACGGAGACCATTCGTAAAGCCGCCGAGCATCATCTAATGCTCGATATTCACGACTCGTATCGCACCACTGGCTACACGCGCACCTATCCGAACCTAGTGACCGTCGAGGGCATCCGCGGCAACGAGCACTTTCCTACGCCCGAGCACAACGCCACGCTTCCCTTCACCCGCTACTTGGCCGGCTCAGCCGATTACACCATATGCTATTACACACAGCGGTTAGTCAACACCACCCACGCCCATCAACTCGCCATGTCCGTCGTTTCCTATAGTCCACTGCAGTGGGTCTTCTGGTACGACAGTGCCGCTGACTACCACGGTGAGCCCGAGATCGATTGGTTCGAGCGGTTGCCAACGGTTTGGAACGAAACTCGCGTGCCGATGGGCGAAATCGGCAAGTACGCCGTTATTGCGCGTCGTAGCGGCAGCGAGTGGTATGTGGGTGTTGTCGGTGATAGCAAGGGGCGTACACTTTCTATTCAATTCAACTTTCTCGCTGCCGGCACTTCTTACATGGCGTCGATTTACACAGACGATACCAGCGTCCAGACCGCAACGCACGTTGCCATTCTGCACCGCCGGATTTCCTCAACCGACGTCCTCAGTCTGACCCTGCCGCCTAGCGGCGGTGCAGCCATTCGCCTCATCCCCGAAAAGTGAGAGTGAGTCAGTTGTGCTCGGATACGAAGAGCACAACTTTATGACAGAGATTGCAGTATTGCAACTGCCTTCTTGACCGACAAGGTTTTCGCGCCAGGGCCAGTAAGACGGGGTTATAAATCAAGGCCAGATTAGAGCCTGAAAATGATGATAGGAGAGAACGGTGATAATCCTGGAAAACGCAGGAAGTCGTTACACGCATCGAGCGGGAGACCTTCAAGATGAGGCCCGACGGCATTCCGGGCATCGACAATTTTGGTGCTACCTCGGGCGTGTACGTGTGGAATGCGCTTGGACTTTATCCAGCGGTGCCCGGCATCGGTGGGCTTGCGCTGCGCACTCCGATCTTCCGTCGCGCTACCTTGCATTTTGCGGATGGGAGCACACTATAGCGGAACCAGAGTAAACGTGCCCTTATAAAGAGTCTTGGATGACCCTTTTTCTTAAGGAAAAAGGCCCTTGGAGGGCTTGCCTTCGGGGTACAGCTACTCTGGTTCCGTTATAGTCATTCGTGGCGAGGGGACCGGTCCTATGTCCAAGGCCCAGTTTTCAATGGCACAGCCTACTCGAATAGCTGGTTGCCGCTAAGCGCGTTCAAGGCCGGCACTTCGGAACTGGTCTTCACGCTTTCCACAAAACCCAACCGGGAGCATGGGAAAGCGGCAAATGACCGGCTGCCTTCCTTTACTGAGCAGGATTGAGGCAATATGAACGTAATTCGTCGTTTCCAGCTTTTGCCGTCTAGCGCTTTGTGGGCCGCGGTCGTTTGTGCTGTTGTTCTCTCACTTCCATTTTCCGCTTATCCACAAGAGCTCGCTGCCAAGAATCCTGCCATTGTTCCAGCAGATCGTCTGGGCGAGCCCTGGTGGGCTGAACGTCATAAAGCCGTGCTCAAAGCGGCGCGAAGCCACCCGGACTCGCAGCTTCTGCTCATCGGCGATTCCATTACCAATAACTACGACAAGAGCAACCCTCCGGACGAGAACTTTCAACCCACCTGGAGGCAGTTCTACGAGTCACGAAGGGCATTAAACCTCGGCTTCAGTGGGGCGCTTTCTTGCACATGTATACTGACCACGCCTTGGTTTTCTCAGGCAAACTTGCAGAAAAACGAGAACGGAGCAGAGATATTGACGAAGCTTCGTGAAAACGAGGTTCAAGAATGAAAGTCTTTTCACGCCGAGAATTGCTGAAATCTTCGCTTCTGGTGCCCGCCGCGGTGGCCACAGCCCAACCACTTCATCCCTTCAGCGCCGCACTTGAGGCCGCCACGACTCCAGCCTCAGGCCCTCTGTCCTCGGCTGGTGCCCATGCCCCGACCGTTGCGGCTACGCCAGGCAGCGCCCGCGAGCGCCTGCTGCTCGACTTCGGATGGCGCTTCCACTTTGGCAACGCCAACGATGCGGAGAAGGACTTTGCTTTTGGCAGCGGAAGCTCTGGCAACTTCCAGAAAACCGGCAACTTCCTTTCCACCGGCTCACTCGCTTTTGACGACTCCGATTGGAAGCCGGTCGATCTGCCCCATGACTGGGCTGTCACGCTGCCCTTCCAGAACGATCCCGCGCTGACCAGCAAGGGGTTCTATCCGCTCGGCCGCAACTATCCGGAGAACAGTGTCGGCTGGTATCGCCGCATCTTTACGCTCGACGAGGCCGACAAGGGCAAGCGCATTACGCTCGAGTTCGACGGTGCCTACCGCGAAGCGATGATTGTCTTCAACGGCTTCTACATTGGGCGGCACAGCGGGGGCTACGATCCATTCAGCTTCGACGTGACCGACTTCGCCAACCCCGGCGGCCGGAACGTTGTGCTGGTGCGGGTTGACGCCACCAGCTCCGACGGCTGGTTCTACGAGGGCGCCGGTATTTACCGCCATGTCTGGCTGGTGAAGACGAACTCGGTTCACGTGCAGCAGTGGGGAACCTTCGTTCGTTCGGAAATCAAGTCCGGTTCGGCCACGCTCTTGATCCGCACCGAGCTTGAAAACAATACGCCCGAGGCGAAGGACGCCCGTGTCGTGTCGATTGTGCGCGACCCCAACGGCAAGGAAGTGGGCAAAACCGTTACGGCACCGACCACGATTCCGGCCGTCGGCCAGGCCGTGCTTGAGCAACAGATTCCCGTCGCACAGCCGAAGCTATGGTCGCTCGAGGAGCGCAACCTCTATACGCTGGTGACGGAAGTTCGCTCTGCCGGTGACTTGGTCGATATCTACACGACGCGCTTCGGCATTCGCTCCGTTCAGATGGATCCCTCGCGCGGCCTTCTTCTGAACGGCAAGCCGGTCAAGGTAAAGGGCACCTGCAACCATCAGGATCACGCTGGCCTCGGCGCCGCGCTGCCTGACGCGGTGCAGTACTACCGCATTGGTAAGCTGATCGAAATGGGCTCGAACGGCTTGCGCACGTCACATAACCCGCCGACGCCGGAGCTGCTCGACGCCTGCGATGCGCTGGGCATGCTGGTCTTCGACGAGACGCGCATGATGTCGTCGAACCCGGAGGGGCTAGCGCAGTTCGAAGACCTCGTCCGCCGCGACCGCAACCACCCGAGCGTCTTCATGTGGTCGATGGGCAACGAGGAGCATACGTCGAACGGCCCGCGCGGCGTGGGGATTTTGACGGCGATGAAAGCTGTGGCCACGCGCCATGACGGTTCGCGACCGGTCTCGATTGCGCCAACGGGCGCGGTCGGTACTGGCGGCCTGGCCGTGGGCGACGTGATTGGCTACAACTATGCCGATCATCAGGGCGAGGCTTATCACAAGGCGCATCCAGACAAGCCCGTCATTGGCACGGAAACCGTGAGCGCGGTCTGCACGCGCGGCATTTACATTACCGATCCTGATAAAGGATTCGTCAGTTCGTACGATCCTTACACGACCACGGGACGCGCGTCGGCTGAGGGCTGGTGGCGCTTCTGCGATGCGAACGAATGGCTTGCGGGCGGCTTCATCTGGACCGGCTTTGACTATCGCGGCGAACCATCGCCCAACGGCTGGCCGAATATCAGCTCGCAGTACGGCATTATCGATGTCTGCGGATTTCCGAAGGACACGTTCTACTATTACCAGGCGTGGTGGACAGGGAAGCCGGTTCTGCACCTCTTCCCGCACTGGAATTGGCCGGGGTACGAGGGGAAGCATATTGCCGTGTGGGTCCACTCCAATATGGATAAGGTGGAGCTGTTCCTGAACGGCCGGAGCCTGGGCATGAAGGAGATGCAGAAGAACCAGCATCTGGCGTGGAACGTGACGTATGCTCCCGGAACACTTGAGGCGCGTGGATATAAGAACGGCCAACTTGCGTTGACTGAGCGGCGCGAAACCACGGGCGGCCCGACCGCGTTGACTTTGACAGCCGATCGCTCGGAGCTTGCGGCTGACGGCGAAGATGTGGCTATGGTTCGCGTCGAGGTTCATGATGCGAAAGGCCGCATCGTTCCCATCACGGACAACAACATCGTCTTCAAAGTTACCGGCGCCGGCAATATCATCGGCACGGGCAACGGTGACCCCACCGACCACACGCCAGACAAGGGCTCGGAGCGCAAAGCGTTTGGCGGTCTCGCCATGGTGATTGTGCAGACAACGAAGTCCGCCGGCGTGATCACGATTGAGGCTACTTCGCGCGGGCTCGCGGGAGCGACACTGACAATTCCTGCGAAGGGCGCAGTTCTCCGCCCGCAGGTCGTGGTGTGGGATCGCAGCGGTCTGAAAGGCTCGGGCGCTACGGGTCTGTGGAGGCCGGAAAAAGATTCAGCTACGCAACTGTTCATTCTGGAGCAGCATGGTGCGTCGCTGGCCGGCTCGGTCGAGGGCGTCGGCTCGGACTGGGCTGGCGGGAACGACACACCTGCATCCATCGAGGAAGGGAAGGTCGATGGCAACAAGGTGAGTTTCAAGATCGGCAACGATACTTACGCTGGAATCGTGGAGGGCGACTGGATCGAACTGACCCGTACGCCAAAGCCAAACACCTGGCAGAGAGTCAATCCGTTGGATCGGGCCGATAAGACGCTTGCGATTGGGCCGGCGCCCGATGGTGCCGATCCCTCGGGAAGCGCCAATTGGCGGTCGCCGCAACCCACGCCGGTAGTTCTGCGGCGGGTCAAACGGTAACGCTCCTCGAACCATTCGCGGTGGCTGGCCCTGAAATGGACAGCCGCTGCGGGCATACCGCAAGGCAAAAACATGAACAGCGCGCAAGATAATGCCCCTCGTTCAGACCGCCCCCACAGGGCGGAAAGCTCGGCGGGAAATGGCGTCAGACGACTGATTCTATCCGTGACAGAGAACAAAGGATGAGAGTATCTACTTCCGCTCTGCGCAAAAATCTGTAGAGATCCCTGTTTTTACAGCTTTTGTCGAAGCAGTCAATGGCAACATGAATGCCCTGCTACGCAGAGGTCGTGGATACTCGAACATCAACCGTCTATTCCGGAAGATGAGTGGGACACACGGAACTAGAAAGGCAAGGTAAATCATGATTTCGGGGGAGAATACACCACGTTAGGAGTAAATACACACAATGATGAAGCAAACGCTGCTGCCAACCCTTGCTATGATTCCCTTTCTTGCTTTAGCGGGAATGCTACCTGCCCAACAGAAAAGTACCCTCGATATTGATCCCCAGTCCAATGGCATCGTAATCCCGGATGATTTTGCAGGCCTCAGCTTTGAGACCGCCTCGATTTTACCGGATGTCAAAGGCCATTATCCCTATTTCAGTGCCGACAATCGCGTTCTGATTCGCCTGTTCAAGACGCTGGGGATCAAAAGCTTGCGCATTGGAGGCAACACCTCGGACGGTGCTTCAGCGCCTATTCCGTCCAGGGCTGATATTGATGCGACTTATGCCTTTGCGAAAGCTGCGGGGGCGCAGGTTATTTATACGGTGCGCCTCAGGGACTCTAAGCCTGAGGATGTAATTTCCACAGCCAAATATGTCGTCGACCATTACAAGCAGGAGACACTCTGCTTGACCATTGGCAACGAGCCCAGCGTATACGAGAAGGAGTATTCGAAATATCGCGACGATCTCCAGCAATTCATGGGGGCAATCAGCTCAACTTCTCCCGATGCCCGGTTCTGCGGCCCCGCAACCACTCCTGAAACAGGCGCTTGGGCGGCAAAATTCACCACCGACTTTGACTCCTCCGGAAAAGTAGTTGCAGTCACACAGCACTCGTACCCTGGAGGCGACAGCCGCAAGGTCAACAATCCCGCAGCAGGCCGCGAGTTGATGCTTTCGCCCGACTTTACCGGACAATACCAGAAGCTCTATGACGCCTTTGTTCCGTCTGTGCAAAAGAGTGGCCTTTCCTACCGTATTGAAGAAACTAACAGCTTCTATAACGGTGGAGCCGAGAATGTCAGCAATACCTATGCTTCGGCACTTTGGGGTCTCGACTATCTCTATTGGTGGGCGGCACATCAGGCCAGCGGAGTGAATTTCCATACTGGCGATAAAGTTGCGGCAGAAGAGCAGCAGACGCTCTGCTGGTACGCAATCTTCTGGAGCAAGCCGGAAGGTCTGCAGATCAACCCCATCGCCTATGCGATCAAGGCATTCGATCTGGGAAGCCACGGGAAGCTGTTGCCTGCCAAGGTATCGCTGGGATCCTCGTTTCTATCGGCATATGCAGTACTCGGAGCCGACCGCAGACTCTACATCACTTTGATCAACAAAGACAAGAACGCTGCTGCGACGGTCGACGTGAACGTGAAAGCTCAAAGTTTGCGTGAGAAGCCTGCCGAGATGCTTCTTGCGGCTCCCGGGGCGAATATTGCCGCCACAGTGGGTGTGACGCTGGGGGATAGTGCTATTTCTTCCGACGGTGGATGGGACGAAAAGTGGAAAACCGTAACATCCAAAAAACCGTCGATCACGGTGACGGTTGCACCCGCCTCGGCAGTGGTTGTGAAACTGTCCTTGAAGTAGGTTGAATCGCAAAGCCGGAGTAAATGGAAGCTGATACTGCTTGCAGGAGGTAGAAATGATCTCTGAAAATCGAAGCGCCGCAGTTCAACGGTCGGAACAAGTTTACATTATTTGAGATGAAGCTTTGACGAACCTTGAGCGGAGCGCCCTCGAACGGGTGAGCGAAGCTGCCGAACGATTTCTGTATTTGTATGCTGCGGATGCAGAGTTGGAAAGCCGCCGCGCTCAAGTTCCAAGTGCAACAGATCCAGAAGGGATAATGTTGCATGGGGAAGTCGTATAAGCATTTGTCTTTAGCGGAACGGGCGTTGCTTCAGACGCAGTTGGTATTGCGTTGGAGTCCGGCGGCTATAGCCGCCGGACTCCAGCGGGCGCGCTCGACCATCACCCGCGAGATGGCCCGCAACGGCTGGCAGCCTGAGCCGAAGGTCGCAGGTGGCTATCGCGCCGAGGCTGCACAGCAGCGGGCCAGCGCACTTTCTGCGAAGCCGCGTGTGGTGCGCAAACGGGTGACAGGCAGCGCACTTTTCATGCAAGTCGTCGAACACTTGCGGGACGGCTTGAGTCCGGAGCAGATTGCGTTCACACTGGGGTCTATGGATGAACCGGTGCGCCTCTCGCACGAGACTATCTACACGGCGCTCTATGCCATGCCGTGCTGCCAACTACGCGCTCGCATCCTCACCTTGCTACGTTGCGCTCATCAGCATCGCCGCCAGCGCTCGGCGGGCAACGACCGTGGCAGGTCCATTCCCAATATGACGTTGATCGACGATCGGCCCATCGAAGTCGAGGAGCGGTTGGTGCCCGGCCACTGGGAAGGCGACCTGATCAAAGGCAAACGCAACCAATCCCAGGTAGACACTTTGGTGGAACGCACTACGCTCTATGTGGCCTTGGTGAAGCTGGAGAACGGTCGCGCCGAAACCGCCGCCGAGGGCTTCGCGGAGATCCTCAACCGCTTCGATGCCGCGATGCGGATCTCGATGACGTATGATCAGGGGCGCGAGATGGCGCGACACGAAGACCTGTCGGAACGAACTGGCCTGAAGGTCTACTTCGCGCATCCCCATAGCCCGTGGGAACGTGGCCGCAACGAAAACACCAACGGCTTGCTGCGCCAATATCTGCCCAAAGGAGAAGACCTCAGCGGTTACTCGCAGCAGCAACTGGACGAGATCGCGGCAAGCCTCAACGCACGACCAAGAAAGTCGCTCGGATGGAAAGTCCCTGCTGAACTCTTCTTGCCAGAGGGGGCTTTCAACTTCAAAGAATATTGGTCAAATGAAAACGCAACCTATCGTGTTGCACTTGGTGCTTGAATCCGCCTAAAAAATCGCTGTAAGTCTTACCAAAAGATGTTTGGAAATGGCACGCAGACCGATGGATACGCCGAACACATACCGTTCTTCTGATAAGCGTCCTATGTTTCTGAAGTGTCTGTTGGAGAGGCTACTCGACAGCGCCATAGCAAAAAAACGGCGTAGACCCGAAGGCCCACGCCGGCGAAAAATGAACTGCCCTATGTTTAGAACTCGAACCGCGCCGAAACCTGGCCGGTACGCGCTCCTCCAAGGTCCGAGCTGATTGCACCGGTAATCAGACCGTAGGTGGACGAGCTGAGGTCCATATTTGGATCGCCCAGATTGGTGTGGTTCAGAACATTGGTAAACGTCCCTTCCAGTCTGAGCCTCATGCCCTCGATGATCGTAATGCTCTTGCTCAATCCCATTGAGAGATTAACCAGTCCAGGACCTTCGATCGTGCCTGTCCCGCCGTTGCCAAAACGGCCAATCGGCAGGGGCACAGAACCGGAGCCAGAACCGGTGGTGCAAGATGTTCCTGGAGTCCATGAACTGTCGCCCGGGCAAGCGAACGCCTTGGCGTTGGTCCAGTTATAGCGGCTCTTGTTAGTCGGCGTGCGGCTCACGCCCTGCACTTGGTCAGGATGCTGTGTGCGCCCGCTGAGAGCGTAGCCGGCATTCGACCAGCCCAAGCCCGAGCCGGTGCCTGAGGGATCGCCCTCTCCGGACGGGAAATAAGGTGTTTCATAGGGGCCGGACTGCAAGGTGAAAATCGAGCTCAACCGCCAACCGCCGACAGCCATATCGGCAGCGCGCGACATGCCGGAGCCGAGCATCTTGCCACGGCCAAACGGAAGGTCATAAAGAGCCGTTGTTTGCCAACGCAAACGGCGGGTTCCATAAACATTTCCGAAGTCGATGTGGCGATCGAAGATATATGTTGACCCGCCGCCATTCTCTGAGGCAAAGCTACCAGAGCCTCCTCCCGCGTTATCGTCCAATGCCTTCGCCCATGTGAAACCCGAGTGGAACTCGAGCCCTCGTTGCAGACGATGACTGGCTTCAAATTGGAACGAATTGTAACTCTCGTTAGCTCCAGTTGCACGGTCGTTAATTCTGCCCCAGTTGGGGAAGCGCCGAGACGTAATCTGCGCATTGTTGGCCGACACCGTGCTCGAATAAGGCAGGGTGTTCTCATCCGGAGCCCAGACCAATTGATGGGTCTCGGAGCCGATGTAAGAAGCGCGCACCGCATAGCCGGAGCCAAGATCGTGATCGATACTCAGAGACCACTGCTCAGTGTAGGGATCTTTCCAATCGACGCTGTTGGCTGTGCCGAAATAGTCCTGACCATAATTTGCGCTGCCGCCAGTACTTCCTGAACCCGCATAAACCGACGGCCACTGGAAGCCCGGCGTGTGTGTGGTTGTATTCAGAGAATTCTGATACGTCGCGGTTTCCGACTGCACTGTTCCCGTCAAAGAGTAGAAGTTGGAACCCAGCATATTGATGTTGTAGAGCCCCATGCCCGCGCGCACTACCCATTTATCGCCCGCGGTCGGACGATAAGCGAAGCCCACACGAGGCATGAAGCGCAGGTGCGGATACTTCTTCAAACCACTCGGATAGCCTGCCGTATCACTGTCTACAACAGGCATGCAGGTGGCTCCGTTGATCGTGGATGAATTTGTGTTGTTGACTCCATCCGGGTCGCAGGCGTTGGCGCTGGCCAAATAGCTAGTCGCCAATAGAGAGCTATGGCCACTCGGATAGATCACTCGCCCAGACAAAGCCACGCTCGGATCGAAATTGCCGATGTAGCCGTTTTTGTCGTTGTAGCCAGGATGCAGTTCATAACGCAAGCCATAGGAAAGCGTCAGTTGCGGGCTGATACGCCACTCGTCTTGCGCAAAAGCATGAAAGTGGTTGGAGAATCCGTCATTGTCCCCCTGCACCACAGCGTAATCGGTCACGTTGGGAAGGCCAAGCAAAAAGTCGCCGAAATCGACGCCCGTGAACATACCGGTACTGCCGCTCGTGTTGAAAGCGTAGGTTCCGTAGTTGTTCGCGCCGTAAAAGCTCAACGACATAACCGCTTCCAGATGCTGAATATTGACGCCGAACTTCATCGTATGGCGGCCCTTGGTCCAGATCAGCACGTCGTTGTAATCGTAGGTGTTCGACGTGGTATGACTGTCCATGCGGTCCGCGGTCAGGCCCTGCATGTTGTTAAAGTCCATTTCAGGAAGAGCGTTATACCAAAGATTCTGCAGACCTGACCAGTTCTGTGCGTTGGTCCAAGCCTTGCCATCGAAGCTGTTGTTGCCGCCGTTAATGTAGTGCGTAAGTCCGAAGCTGCCCTCGTTGATAAGGCTTGGCGTGATCGTCCAGTTAGTGTCCACCTTCAAAACACGGCTTTTCTGCGAATCCGTCGACGAAGGAAGATTCAGGACAAGAGGACTGGTGGTCGGAAAATTCTTCCAGGTATAACGTCCCCACAGCAGGAACTTCTGGTTGGAGCCAAAATACTGGTCACCGCGAACATCAAACTGATTTGAATGGCTGCTAGCATCCATATTTTCCTGCCAGTTCGCAACGCTATTGTCCGTATACGCGGTAGCATCACCAATGTTCGGATCAGGATAAAACGCCTTGAGCGTGCTCGTGGAAATTGTGTTCAACGACCCCGAAGGAATCGAAGTGCCATAGCTGCCCCCCGTAAAGGGATTACTCAGGCCAGTAAAACCGGTCGACGTATACTTGGAAAAATCTCCGCTTTTCATCAGCGTGCTGGGAACTTTTTCCATTACGGTTTCCTTGGCTGGATATCTCCAGCCTTCATAACCGCCATAGAAGAAGCTCCTGTTGTGGCCGTTATAGAAGTGAGGAATAACGACCGGACCGCCCGCGCTAGCCCCAAAGGTATTGCCATGAAAACTGGGTTTGGTGGTGGTGGTCGGATAGGTGTATGCAATAGCATCAAACGCGGAGCTCTGGTAATACCAGAAAGCGCTCCCATGCAGCTTGTTGCTACCGCCTTTGGTGGTCACGATAATCTGCGCCGGATCGCCATATTCGGCGTTGTTCAGTACGCCGTCGGCGCGGATTTCGGAGATTGATTCGGTCGAGGGAAAAGCATCGCCGAGGTAGCCAGCCCAGGCCGTGTCCTTGACCGTAATGCCATCGACGGTCACTTCTGTCTGGAAGGGGAGAGCGCCTTGCAGTGAAATACCGGAACTGTCGTCCTGCACGCCAGGCATTGTACCCAGAATGGAGGCTGCGCTGGTGCCGCTGGAACTGGCGCGCGTGTTAACCGGCAAACCATTGGCATCATCGGAGGTATAGGTTCCGCTGATCGTCGGCGTGTCCGTCTCAATGGAGCTTACCGATTCACCTGTGACAAGAACCTCTTGCTGTACGGAGCCCACAGCCAAAGTGACATCCAGGTGGAGTTGCTGACGAACGTTGAGAACCACTCCCGTTACCGTCCACTTTTCAAAGCCTGTAGCGGTAGCCACGAGCGAATAGTGGGCGGCCTTTACGTCCTGGAAATGGTAGTCGCCAACGCCGTCGGTCTTTGCCGTCCGGGTCGTGCCCTCATCTATATTGGTCAGAGTTACGATGGCGCCAGGAACAACGGCGCCCGCCGTGTCCTTGACTGTGCCACCAATAGACCCTTGAGTTGACTGCGCCCTGACTTGCGTACTAGTCAGCGTCAAAGCCAGCAAGATGATAAACACTATGTGTGGCAACCATAAAAGCTGCCTACATAGATTTGCCTGTCTTTTGTTGTCCATCACAGCTCCTCAAAATGCTTAAGGGTGAAGTTACTGTTGCGTTCAATGCAGGCGTATTGCTGCATGGTGCCCTCATAAGAAGTTTGTATAGAGGACCATAACACTAGACATTATACCGTCTTACCGAATTGTACGACAGTCCAAAATCTCCCCCTGTTAAAATGCATTAAAAGCTGCCTATAATCGTGCGCTTGGTGACCAGAAAGGGCCTCACCTCGGCCAATCTGTTTCATACGGTATGAACTCCCATCGACGCTCAGAGGCAGGGATCTCGCTTCGATAAAGCGAACGCGGCATTCGCAGTAACAAACATTAGAGAAATGGATGCGGAGTTAAGACAGGGCGGTATGCTTGCGGAAATAGCCCCAACCGTTGCGGTTGAAGCAGGCGAGGAGAGCTTCCGCTCCCCTCGCGCTGGCTACTTACTTGGCAGCGCCAGGCGCGACGCCCAGCAGCTTCAGTTCTTCCACCGCCGCGGGCGCGGAAGATGCCGGATTCTGCCCGGTGATCAAATTGCCGTCCACCTGCACAAAAACGCCCCGATCGGCATCCTTTGCGTACAAGCCGCCCAGGCGCTTCAGTTCGTCTTCCACCAGAAACGGCACCACGTTCGTCAGTTGAACAGCAGCTTCTTCAGTGTCAGAAAATCCCGTTACGCGCTTTCCCCCGACCAGCGGCGCGCCGTCTTTGGTTTTGGCGTTGTGAAGCACTCCGGGAGCGTAGCATACCAGCGCAACCGGCTTGCCCGCTGCGTAGATCGACTCGATCAGCGCAATGGAATCCTTGTCCTTCTCCAAATCCCACAGTGGCCCGTGCCCGCCCGGATAAAAGACAGCGTCAAAGTCCTTCGCATTCACATCGGACAGCTTCAGCGTATCTGCCAACTCGTGCCGTGCCGCCACGTCCTGTTTGAAGCGTTCGGTATTCGCCTTTACCCGTTCATACGCTTCCCAAACCTCCTTCTTCGAAATACAAAACGGCTTCGTCTCATTCAGCGGGTTCCTCCCATCTCTGGTTGACTGAGCATAGGCAATCGAAGGGCAGGTCTGCGCACTCGCCGATGCGCATGCCGGTGTGACGGAGCAGCAGGAAGACGTTTCCGCCCAGATCGTTGTGGCGCGAGAACTCTTGCTCAAGTAGCTGATCCTGCTCTGCAGTGAGTGGGCGTGGCAGGGTGTGAGGCGTGCGCGGTATGTCTTCGCGCCGCAGCAGGTGAGCAAGCTGAGGTAGTTGGCTCGTCCAGGCCAACTCGTTGAGGATCGTGCGAAGAGCGAAGAGGCGACCGATGCGGGTTGTGGTCGCCAAGGGTGGAATCTGCGCACGCAGGGATGCCATCCATCCCAGGATGTGAGGATCGCGACGTAGTTGCTCGATGCGCGTAACCTGGAGATACTCGGCGCCCAGATAGACGAGGAAGTGACGCACCACGATGTCGTAGTTGCGCTTACTGGAAGGAGTGAGTGCGGTGCACAGAGACTCGACCGCGTGCGCGAAGGCCGGCGCCAGCGGATGCTGAAGTGGAGGACGGCGCCAATGCATCACGAGATACTCGGTTGAGGATGTATGTACTGCGCAGCGGCACGGGCATACTGCAGATAAACGTCCTGTGGAGTGACCTGCACATAGTGCATGGTGGTTTCGATATCGGAGTGTCCCATCAACTACATCAACGCAGGCAGGCTGATACCGGCGCGCACCATGTCCGATGCGAAGGTGTGTCTGAAGCGATGCGGGTTAGCGATTTTTACGCCGGTAGTGCGGCGATGGTAGCGGAACAGGGAGCGTAAACCGGCGGGCGTCATGCGGG
>Ga0224531_1000233_pt1 | contig 32082 bp, 22 predicted proteins | sample CBST100metaG_FD_179876 | JGI IMG/M metagenome (GOLD analysis project Ga0224531, IMG submission 179876) | Peat soil microbial communities from Stordalen Mire, Sweden - C.B.S.T100 | ecosystem: Environmental > Terrestrial > Soil > Wetlands > Peat | place: Sweden: Norrbotten County, Stordalen Mire...
ATACACACTGTGTCGGGGTAAAATCAGTCAAGCGAAAGTCCTTTTGTGCCGTAAACACTGTTTAGTCAACATGTTTTTAGCACATCAGGCTTTCGCTGCATATTGCTTCGTGCATTATTCAGGCTAGACTGCCGTGGGCAGATTAGGGCGAAAGATAGTCGCTCATGAATCTATATGGCTTCACTGTGGCGACGACCGGCAGCGAGCTTGGTCTCAATCAAGCTAAGGATCGGCAATGGCCAACTTGAGACGAAGCAAGCCTATCTGATGCCATAGATGTGAACACGTTCCAGCGCGTACATTTATGTGCATTCTGCCGTGATGGTGTTCGGGAAAGAACGTCCACGACTCTCAAACTGCGTAGGCGGGCGCTATCGCTCTGCTGAATAGAATGACGGATTTCGCCATTTCGACTTGTTTCCCGCACCCCGATATGGACAGAAAGAGAACGGTTTAGCATCCCCTGTGCAGGCAAATACAGTGATAGCCCGATTTTGTTCGTACGGGAGAGCCGGATTTGGCGTCCTTCTTGCAATGACGTTCAGCAAGTGCTCGAGCGAGGCTGAATCCAATGGCATTTGTGAGCCATCGTAGGTTGAACGGAGAGGTACAGCATGAAAATGATCAGAGCGATATTGCCCCCAGATACTGGAATCCCCGCCGCGTCGGCAGGAGCCAACAATGCGAGCGTTATCGGCATGCGCAGACTAGGCAGCGCTGTCTGGGAACTGCGGAATGGCATTCAGTTTAAGGAACGGAGCGGTGGCCTCCACGAGATCGATATAAGCCTCGTGCCTGAATCAGTTGCTAGTAATCTGCGCATTGCGGGCGGATGTCCTCTCTGCCGTCCACGTGTCGCGATCGAGTGCATGGATTACGTGTCGGCCGGCTCCCGGACGAGATGCGCGCTTTCGTAGCAAGGCTGTATGACCTAAGCCTCCTGGAGGGCCATCGGTGGTATCTTCAGAACCCCTCCGCGACGACGATGGCCACCTATCCAGGAAGTCCGAGCGGGGCCTTCTAAGAGGTCAAGCAAACATATTGGGGCGAGAATCGAAACAGCTTCAATGCGATCGCGCGTCAGAGCGGTTTCAGCGCTGACTCTCGCACCATGACGTCGTACTAATACATTGAGCCACACTCGTCGATGACCGCGCCAGTGGCAAGTCCGCCTTGCATATGGTCTCTGCCTGGGGCTCGGAGCAGCGATTCGGGCTCGGTCAGATCGCAACCGATGCCAGGTCAAACGAGATCACGGCCGTGCCCAAGTTGCTACGGATGCTGACGCTGAAAGGCGCCATCGTCACCACCGACGCACTGAATTGCCAGCGTGCGAATGTTGCGCAAATCGTGGAGCAGGAGGGGGACCATGCGCTGGCGCTGAAGGCGAATCTGGAGAAGCCTATACGACGATGTGGTGCTGCTGCTTAACGATTCGGAAGCAAGCCAGAGCACGATGCTGCCGGTAGTCGAAGCCGATCACGGGCGGATCGAAACCCCGCACGGCTACCGTCTCAACTGAGGTGACGTGGCTCAATGAGCAGCATCAATGGCCAGCTCTGAAGGCGGTTGGCAAGGTGCTTCAGGGGCGCGAGACGCCCGAGATGGTGAGCAGGAGTTGATGCGCCACGCCAACATCTTCACAACGATGAACGTTTACACGAAGGCTCTGACACCCGCCAAACGCGAGGCCCAAAGCCGGGCGGTCGATGTTCTGACGGATCGTTCGCGGAAGGTAGTAGAAAACGCTGCGGAAGATGCAGCTTGAGAACCAACGTATCGAAAGCGTATCGCGTTTTTCTTGCCGATTCGCTAAGTTGTTGAGTTTATTGGTGGACCTGATCGGGATCGAACCGATGACCTCTCCATGCCATGTTGTGGGTGAAGGCCCATATTATTGATCTAATGAGACTTGTGAGACGGAAAAGCCGGCAAAACCGGCCCAGTCGGCGGTATTTGCTACCAAAATTCTACCAAATTATCAACCAGTGGGAAGCGGGTCAACCGGTGGGGAGTTGCCCCGCAAAACGATTCCATTCGACGGACGTGTCACTCCTCCCACATGCGCCTTGCAGACTTTTGTCGCATCGCGTTCAGCGGAAAGCGGCAATTTGCTGGGCCGGTGGATCTCTATGACTTGTCACAACAGAATATGTTCCTCCGAGTTGCACGTGCCTGTGTGCAGGCGCAGGATATTTCGGCACTGAAGCTAAGAGGGGAGACCTCTGCTTAGTTAGCAATTCACATTCGTAAGCTGTTAAACTGAAGCGGTAAAAAAGGTAGAAGCCAACATCTCGGAGAGGCAATGAAGAAGATCGTGTCGTGTGCTGCTCTGTTTCTATTCGCTCTTTGCGGTTCAGCCCAACAGAGGCAAGTGGTGAATACGAAAGATGCACCTAAAGCAATTGGTCCGTATTCGCAGGCGATTAAGGTGCAAGGGATGGTATTCGCATCCGGACAGATTCCTCTGGATTCAGTTACAGGACAGGTTGTCGGAAGCGACTGTGCGACGCAGACTGATCGTGTTCTAAAGAATCTGCAAGCGGTTCTTCGAGCATCTGGAACCGACCTCAACAATGTGGTCAAAACGACAATCTTTCTGAAGAATATGTCTGACTTTGCTGCAGTCAATGAGGTATATGGTCACTATTTCAAGGCAAGCCCACCGGCGCGGTCCACGGTGCAGGTGGTAAGCCTTCCGAAAGACGTATTGGTCGAGATTGAGGCGATAGCTATCGTTCCTGTAAACCATTGAGTTGGAGCGTAGAACTCGCACCTTTGGGAGTACGAAAAACAGCTTTACTGGCGATTTTTATAGCCTGCAATAAGTGAACGCACAGTGACGGGCGTCACAAGTGGTCTGTCTTTCCTCCTGATAAAAGTAAAACCATGGTTGGCAGATTATCTCCCGCAACGCGTGGTTGTTGTTGTTTCGCATGGTACATGCTGGCGAAACCGGGAGCGCGTCTCATCATCGTATCTACGCCGTAAAATCCAGAAACATGGATCGAAGCGTAAAGCCCGCAGACCAGCATTCTAGGTGCGGGCTTTTTTGTGTTTAGCATAAAGGCCCGCAGACCAGTTCGACTGGCGCGGGCCTTTTCATGTTTGCATAACGACCGTGCTCCAGCACGATAAGGCAATCTCACAGCGACAAGCCTACCCAAGTTGACCACTCAAGGAGCAGACGTGCAGCACAGACGATGTCGATCTACCGAAGCAATAGTTCGTGCGGATGGTCGACACAGATGAACTTCGGGGACCGCGGCGAGAAGCGCGCTCCGAACCTCAATGAATCGAAGCGATCATCCTGATAGCGCAAAGGCCCGACTGGAGCAGAATCTCCGCGGGTTGTGCTTCAGTCGGTTGGCCATCCCTATGGTTTGTCAGCTGCTTCATATGCCGCAGCGGAATGCCCATTGTCGGCAACGCGAGGCTGCGAAAAGCGATTCAGGAGAGCGTACGATGAAACAAATCCTCAGGTATCTTGTATTAGCAATTCTTCTGTTCGGTTCTTACCGAACAGGTGTTTCTCAGGACTTCCGGGGTGGTATTAGCGGCCGTCTCGTTGACCCCGCCGAGCAGGTAATTCCAGCAACCGAAATTACGGTGATTGAGCAGTCTACGGGTATCGTTCACAAAACCAGGACATCGACCGCAGGTGAATACAATGTCGCCGATCTGCCTGTCGGCAATTACACGGTGACCACTACAGCGCCGGGCTTTGCTCCGCTGAAGGTCACGGGAGTCCACGTCAGTGCCGGCGCGATCCATGGCTTGCCATTGAAGTTGGCAGTCGTAGGGGATCAAACCACGATTGAAGTAGACGCGGCTGCCGTAACGCTTGATACCGAAACTTCGACCGTAACCGCAGAGATCCCGGGCGCAGTCTTGCACGACATCCCCTTTCATTCAGGCGACTTCCTTGACGCCAACTCTTACATCCCTGGGTATTCAGGTAGCTCCAATCAAGGGAATGGCTCCATCAACGGTACACGCAGCCTGGGTATCAACTATGAGGTTGATGGCACGGATAACAACGATGCCTGGCACAACCGCAACGGATCGAACGAAGGTGGAATTGCAGCTATTTCAGGCGCTTTGCTCCCGATCGACGCGCTAGAAGGCATCTCCTTTCAATCGGCATCGGACTCGGATGTAGGCAGGAGTCCGGCGGGTACGCTGAACACTATCCTCAAGTCTGGGACCAATTCGCTCCACGGCGGCGCCTACTACTTTCTACGTAACGAAGCCCTCTCTGTCGCCAACCCGTTTCTTCCCCTCGACCGCGGAACGCCACACAACAGAAATGCACTTTGGGGCGGCTCTGCGGGCGGACCGATCATAAGGGACAAGACCTTCTACTTTTTGGCGTTTGAAGCGCAGCAGTTCAGCTTTATTCCCATCGCGGTAACCACGGAACCAGGAACCGCGTACCAGGCCATCGCCAACGGCCTGTTAGCTGCACATGGGGTGCAGGCGAATGCGGTCACTTCAGGGCTATTGAAGTACTTGTGGCCCAGCGTTGCGCTAAGCAATCCTGTGGCCGCGTCCAACAACTATGTTCCTTCGGGGTCCGACTCCTATGAAACCGGATACAGTTACAACTTCCTCAGCAAGTTCGATCACACGTTCAATACCAGCAACAACCTATCCATGCACTGGTATATCGGAGAAGGCAACCAGACTGGTCCTGGCGGCAACCTGAAGGAGTACTACGAAGTCGCCCCTATGCACGTGCAGAACTACAGTGCGGTGTACAACCACACCTTTACGCCTACCCTCACCAACCAATTACTGCTGGGCGCCAGCGACTTTTTGCAACGCTTTCACGATTACGTGCACAACCAGGATCCCACAAGCGTTGGCTTTGTCACCGGTTCGGCTTTCTCGGGAGCACCTATCATTACCATTACGGGGTTCGATGGCATTGGCCCCAATCCCCCCAGTGGTCGTAATTCAACCACTGGGCACGTCACCGACAATGCGGCATGGACGGTAGGAAAGCATCAGGTCCGATTCGGTGGGGAGTATCGTCGCGTTCATACGGATGAGTTTAACTTTGGCAGTTCCCGTGGGTCGCTCACGACCCAATCCGCTACTACCGACCCCTGGTACTCGGATACGACCGTCGTTCCCACTGGCCAGACCGTCAGTGTTTCCGTGGATTCCAACGCCAAGGCTCTGGCGGATTTTCTAGCGGGTAGAATCTACTCCTCTGGAATCACTCTGGGGAATCAGGAGCGCCTCGTACTTCTCAATACGGTCTCGGCCTTTGTTTCTGATACCTGGAAGCTTACCCCGAAACTGGAAATCAACTTTGGACTGCGCTACGAATATCAGGGTTCCTATTACAACCAGGACGGGAACCTTTCTTCATTTGTTGCATCGAGCGGCGTCCAGTATCTTGACAGTGGACTCAATACTCTCTACCCCGTTTCCAAGAAGCCCTTTGCTCCCCGTGCTGGATTTGCCTATCAAGCACTTCCGGGGGTTGTCATCCGTGTTGGCGCCGGCCTTTACTACGACACTCCTGCGACAGACAATTTCTTCTCTTCGGGTGGAATACAGTCCAACCCCGGCGGGAAGGATCCAGTACAGGCCATCACCAATTCGCCGTACGTCGCGGTAGTCTCGGGAGTTAACTACTTTAGCTCTGCCAAAACGGCCAGCATCCTCTCTATCTACACGGCAAGCCAGGCGTGGAAGACACCTAAAAACTACAACTACTATCTTCAGGTGGAGAAGAGTTTGGGCAGCAAAGCAGTCTTGCAAGTTGGGTATGTGGGAACCGAGGGCAGAAATCTTTTGGGCAAGCTCGATCTGAACCCATCGGCTCTGAACACCACCGGGAACACTGTGCAAAGTACGCGGCCCTACGCGACCGCATTTCCGACCTATGGAAAGATCACTGAACTGGCGACCAACACTTCCTCCAACTACAGCTCATTGCAAGCGGTGATTAAAACCTCGCAGTACCACGGTCTAGTGGCTCAAGCCGCCTATACGTGGAGCCACAACCTCGACTACTTCACGTCCGCGACCCTGATTCCCAACTATTACGCACTGAGTCGCTTCTATGCGACGGCGGATATCGATCAAGCCAACGTCTTCACCGGATACGCCTCTTACAGTGTGCCGCCATTGAACCACGGTCCTCGGATTCTGACGCGGGGTTGGGAACTGTCGAGTGGTTTCAATTTTCATTCAGGCCAGCCCTTCACCATTACCTATCCGGATAACACTGGAAACGGTGACGGCACGCAGTACGCGAACGTCATCGAGGGTGGTAATCCGCGCGCCGGAAGCTCACGGAAGGTTGTAACCTCCACCAGTCCCTATAGCTCTGGCTATGTCTCTTTCCTCAGTTCAACGGCCATCGCGAGCAGCTTCTCGGCTCCGTTGAATGGCACCATCGGCAGTGAGCGCCGCAACCAGCTTCGCGGTCCCGGTTATGCGGACATCGATCTGTCGGCGATCAAAAATGTCAGGTTAGCGGAGCATGCAAATCTTCAGCTTCGTGCGGAACTCAACAATGTTTATGACCACCTCAACCTCGCTTCTCCAACAACCAGCTTTGCCAGCTCAGCGGTGGGAAGAATCACGGGAACAATCGGCGGAAGCGGATCCCCTGGCGTTGCTCCGGGTGAGCCGTTCAATGCGCAACTTGTGGCTCGTTTTACCTTCTAGAGCAGTAAAGGCACTCCTTGCCCGCTAAGCGTGGATGCCGGAAGCTCACCGATAGCTCTTCCGGTTTCTACGCAGCAGGCTGTTCATCCACAGGCCGATCCTGGTGAAAACCTGGGCCTTGATAACTGGCAGAACTAGGTTACCCCTTTGTCCTGCAGGAGACAAGATGAGTCAAACGATGAATCGCTCACGACGCCTGTTCCTCGGCGGAACCACTACCGCGGCCTTTGGTATTGCCGTAGCTTCGGCATTCGGTGGACGCGCTGCTGCGCAGGAAGCCCCGGCTGCACTCCCGCTACCTCCACGACGCGAGTCTCTGGCCGCCAGCCGTCCCGACGAAGCCGCGTGGACAAAGGTGCGCTCGCACTTCAGTCTCGATCCAAAATTGATCTTTCTCAATAACGGTACCCTTGGACCAGCACCGGATGCTGTGGTACAAACCCGCGAATATTACAATCGCCTGCTTGCTGTCGATCCCACTGACAACTTCCGCTCCAAAGAGCTTAGGTATGTACGCCAGCAATTGGCCAAATTCATCCAGGCGCAGCCTGGCGAGGTCGCTATCACTCACAGCACGACCGAGGGGATGAATATCTTTGCCCATGGCGTCGACTGGAAGCCGGGAGATGAAGTTATCATCGGTGATCAGGAGCACTTTGGTGCTGTTGAACCCTATCAGACGCTTGTGCAGCGCTATGGCATCAAAATTGTAACTGTCCAATTGCCCATTCCAGCACAGAGTACAGAGCAGGTGGTGAGCGCATATGCGAAGGCCTTCACGCCGCGCACACGTGCCCTGGTCGTGAGTCATGTAAGCTATGTAACTGGATTGGTGGCTCCACTGCGTGAGCTGGCTGAGCTGGCGCATGCACATGGAGCGCTGATCTCTGTCGATGGCGCACAATCCTTTGGCGTTCTCTCGCTCGATACCGTAGCGACAGGCATCGATCACTTTGCAGGCGCGGGTCAGAAGTGGCTTCTCGCGGGCACGGGCACGGGTGTGAATTATGTACGCAGGGAAGTGCAGAACAAGCTCTGGCCGTTATACGGCTACGATGATCCGGCCTTCCATGTTGCGCCGCGCTATGAACGCAGCGGACAGTTGGGGATTCCCGCGGCTCTGGGCATTGCCTCGGCTCTGCAGTTCCAGTCCGACATCGGCCAGAAGAACATCGAAACCCGCGCACGGGAACTTGGCCGGCAAGTCAGAGAAGGCGCCGCCAAAATTCCAGGCGCCCGGCTGCTGAGTTCCAGCGATCCTGCGTTGTCCGCCAACATCAATGTCTTCACGCTCCCAAATATTCCTGCTCCACAGGCAGCCAATTTGCTCGGCAAGCAGGAGAACATTGTTATTCGCGGATTGGTGCATGGAGATGTGAAAGCGCTGCGCATCTCTACGCACTTTTACAATACGCCGGAACAGGTTGATCGCCTGCTGGGCATCCTCGCCAGGTGGTCCAAGGATCCCCCTGTATTTCCGGCCGAGCAGAAGCGTCCCGCTTAACTCCGACTGAAAGAATGGGTAGAAAACCATGAATTGGCATCGACTAAAAAAACTTCGCATTGCCGTATCGGCTGCGGTCCTGCTCGGACTGACCCTGGCATTGGTCGGAGGATCATCGCCCTTTTTGGCGAAGGTGGGAGGCTGGCTAGCGTCGGCGCAGTTTGTCCCCTCTGTGCTGGCGCTCACTGCGGGGGCATCCATCTCCCTTGCCTGTGTCCTGATTCTGGTGGTCACGCTACTGGTGGGGCGCGTCTACTGCTCGACACTCTGTCCTCTAGGTGCGCTACAGGATGTAATCGTGCGTCTGCGATCCCTGCTGGATAAGAAAAAAAAGTCTATTCCCTATGCCAAACCAGTACCGCGCCTTCGAGCGGCGGTGCTGGTCTTGGTGTTGTTTGGAGTGGTCTCTGGATGGACGGGGTTGGTTCTCTCCTTACTCGATCCTTATAGCAACTTTGGACGTATCGTATCTGAACTCGTTCGGCCTCTTCTGCAGGGAGTATTGCGCTTCGTCCCGGGTACGGCGAGTACAAAGGCGATCATTGGGATTCATTCTGCTGCTACCCATTGGGCAGGTCTGGGCGCGATTCTTGTTCCCGTTGCGGTGCTGGCGCTGGTGATCTTTCTGGCTGCGACACGGGGCCGTATCTACTGCAATACCATCTGCCCCGTCGGCGCCTTGCTGGGACTTATCTCTCGCCATGCGGCCTTTCAGCTGCAACTGGACGTGGACTGCCGCAAATGTGGAAAATGCGCGCGCGCCTGCAAGGCGCAGTGCATCGATACGCGTACGGGGAATATCGACAACTCCCGCTGCGTATCCTGCTTGAACTGCGTTCCAGTATGCGCGGACAGTTACATAGGTTACCGCCTGAACTGGCGAAAGAAGACGAAGCGCGAGCCGCTGGTTACACTGGCAGCCGCTGATAACACTGAGCCGGTTGCGGCTCCGAGCTACCGGCGTCGCGCTGTGATGACTACCGGGGCCTTGGCTCTGGTAGGTGCCGTGGGAAGTGAGTTGCTTTGGGCTGGCTATGCAAAAGGCAACGGTACTGCCGGTGGCAAGCTTTCCGCAACGGCTAGATCGGGAGATCGTGCCGTTAGGCCTCCGGGTTCAACGAGCCTAGAAGCGTTTCTGGATCGATGCACTGCCTGCCATCTCTGCGTGAGTGCCTGCCCCACCCAGGTCCTGCAGCCATCATTCCTGCACGATAGATTGAGTGGCTTGTTGAAACCACGGATGAACTTTTCGGGTTCATATTGCGACGACGACTGCAACCGTTGCGGTCAGGTATGCCCCAGCGGTGCGCTCACCGCGCTCAGTCTGGCCGACAAGCGCCGTACCCGTGTAGGCCTGGCGCGCTTCGATGCAAGCCGTTGTGTTGTTCAGACCAAAGGAATAATCTGCACCAAATGCATCGATAACTGCCCCGCCAAGGCTATCGGCACTATTCCTTTTGGTGACCACCTGCGATTGCCCCAGTTGAAAGCACTGCAATGCATCGGCTGCGGCCGGTGTGAGTACGAGTGCCCGGTGTCTGGACGCAAGGCCATCACCGTCTCCGGGCTGCTGCGCGAAACTCATGTTCCCGTTGGCGTCTCTCACGAAAATGCGGGTGCACTCGCGAACACGGAAAGGATTGGTTCCTGATGGAAGCACAAAACAGCAGCAAATCGTCACGGCGCAATTTCTTGAAGAAGACAGCGGTGGTGGGAGCCGCCTCGGCAGTAGCCGTCGGCGCTGTTGTCACCGGAGCGTCACTGAGCGGAAAGAAGGGCGGACTGCCCGGCGTCCTCAAGCAGGTCAGCGACAAGGTCTTTCATCCCAAGTCGCCAAAAGACAAGATCGTTCCCACGTTCTGTGGTATGTGCGGACCCAGTGCGGGCTGCGGCATCTATGCCATTGTGCGCAACGGCAAGTTTGTGGGTGTTGAAGGAATGAAGGAGTCTCCACTGAATCGCGGACGCCTCTGCGTCAAGGCTCATGCGGCTCCGCAATGGGTCTACTCCGATCAGCGCCTCAAGTACCCACTGCGCAGGATTGGGGCGAAGGGAGAAGGCAAATTCGAGCGCATCAGTTGGGACGAAGCGCTGGACACTATCGCCAACAAACTCAAAGAGCAGAAAGCAAAATACGGTCCAGAGTCGCTGGCCATTCTCTCTCCAGCGCACCGAACGTATAGCGCCTATCTCTATCGCTTTCTTGCTGCGCATGGCAGCCCGAACTATGGGCACAGCGGCATTTGTGCTATGCAACGGGCCTTTGCTTATGCTTACACCTTGGGGACCAGCCCACGTGCAGACATCGAAAAGACCAAGTTGATCATCATCTGGGGCAAGCAGCCGATTTATGCGGGAAGCTCGAAGGGCGGAGTGCGCCAGTTACTTGATGCCAAGGAGCGCGGTGCAAAGATCATCGCCATCAAGCCCACCATGGAACCCGATGTTGCTCTGGCCGACGTTTGGGTTCCCGTGCGCCCTGGAACCGATGCTGCTCTGGCTCTGGCTATCTTACATGTGATCATCGGTGAAGATCTCTATGACAAGCCGTTCGTGGAGCAATGGACATATGGTTTTCCAGAGTTGGAAAAACATGTGCGGCAATATACCCCGGAGTGGGCCGAGCGGATCACGGGTGTCAAGGCGGAACAAATTCGTTCCGTTGCTCGCCTGTATGCCACCACCAAGCCGGCCTGCATCGAAGACGGCAATGGCTTGGAACATGCTCCCAGTTGCAGCGACACGATCCGTTCTCTTGCAATTCTCCGCGCCATCACAGGTAACCTCGACCGGCCCGGAGGCGACCTTCTGGGTGGTGGAAGGCCTGGAGGAGGGGGAGGCAGAAAATCCTTCACCCTGAGTGAGCGTTACACACAGGAGTGGGTGGATAAACTGGTTTCGCCCGAGTTCCCCAAAGCGTTTCAACCGATGAACGAAGGTACTTCCTCGGGATACTTCGGAATCCTCGAAAGCGTTCTGACCGAAAAACCTTATCCGGTGCGCACCATTATCGCTCCCGGAACTCAGCCGTCAGTCAGCACTCGTGGCACGGCGCGTGTGATTGAAGCGCTCAAGAAGCTCGATTTCTATGTGGTGATTGACGTCTCGCGCACGGCCGAAATGAACTATGCCGACATCGTGATTCCCGTAGCTTCCATGTACGAAATCGATCACCCCTTCGAGGCCGGTGAAGGCTGGATCATGGCTCGCAACAAGGTCATTGAACCGCTCGGCGACTATAAGTCCGACTACGAGTTTTGGATCGACCTCGGCGTTCGCATGGGCTATGGCAAAGATTTTTGGAATGGAAGCATCGATGCCTGCATCAAAGAGCAACTGGAGCCCTTCAAGATGACCATCGAGGAGCTTCGCTCTCATCCCACGGGAGTTGCCACAGGAAAGAAAGGGCCGCCAGCCTACGAAAAATATGCGCAGGTCTTCGCGGCCAAGAGCACAAGTCTGGGCCACCCTCCTCTGCTTCCGCAAGGAAAAGTTGCCATCTACAACACGACCTTCGAGGAGCATGGGTATAGTCCATTGCCCAAGTGGGTCGAGCCGCCCGAGGGTCCAACGGCAACTCCGGAACTGCTCCAGCGCTATCCGCTGATCTTCTCGGACTTTCACACCTCCAAGGCTTACAACGCCGGCTGGCTGCGCCATGTGCCGTATTTGCGCGAAGTCATGCGGGATCCAACCGTGCAGATACATCCCGAGACGGCAAAGGCTCGCGGCATCGTTCATGGAGACTGGGTCATCGTCGAGTCTCCTCACAATTCACTGCGCCTGAAGGCCGAAGTCAATGCGGGAATCCGCCGTGACACGGTGATGGCATTGCACGGGTGGTGGCAGGGATGCGCCGAACTGAACAAGGCGGACTCTGCGCTTGTCGCAGGTGGTGCTAACACCAACAGCATGTACAGCACCGACCACAAAAAAGCCTGGGATCCGCTGATAACAGCCATGTCCAGCCAGACTCTTGTCCAAGTCAGAAAAGCTTGACCGTTCAAGGGTGTCCTGTGCCTTTCGCGTGCTCTGCGAACGATGCTGGACAGGGAGCATCAACAACATCAGCCGGTGTCTTGCGAAGAAACGAATAAGTTAGTGGAGGACCATTCATGGCAAAGCAGTTAGGTTTTTATATCAATGCCAAACGTTGTGTGCAATGCCACTCCTGCCAAGTGGCCTGTAAGGCAGTTCATGATGTTGAACTGGGGCCATCGTGGCGAAAGGTGCTGAACTACTGGGAAGGCGATTTCCCCAAGGTCACTAACCGGACGATCTCCATCTCCTGCTTCCATTGCGAAAAGCCCGCCTGTTTGGCGATATGCCCGGCAGGAGCCATCTCAAAGCGTGCCGAAGATGGCGTTGTCGTGGTGGATAAAAACGAGTGTGTAGGTTGCCGCAGTTGCGAGCAGGCCTGCCCCTATGGCGCGCCACAATTCGGCAAGGACGGCAAGATGCAGAAGTGCGATCTCTGCCTGGATCGCCGTGCCCATGGCAATCAGCCCGCCTGTGTTGCCACTTGCCCCGGAGAGGCTCTTGGTTTCGGAGATATTGCTGAACTGGAGAAACTGGCTGCCAAAAAACACGCTGTAAAACTGAAGGGCACAACGGACCCCGTTGCTTACGTGGTGCTCGATAAAAAGAAAGACCACGCCGCGAACGACATTGACCTGTTTCTGCATACGCTGAAACCAACCGACCATGGACGTCAATAGAAAGAATCCGAATGAATCGTATCTCGAAGTGCTTGATAGCCACCCTGTTCCTGTCTGCAACCTATGCTATGGCTGCTGACGGGCCTGTTGTTCAACGTATAGAAGCCGCGCGTCAACAGAAGGAAGCTGTGCTCAGATCGGAGCACGGCATTCTTTCCTTCATCGGCTCTTATCGCCTGAAGGAGGGAGACAACCGGACAGGCTCCGCCGCCACGGATGAGATCCCTCTTCCTGCAGGTTCCGCTCCCGCACAGGTCGGGAAGTTCGTTCTTTCGAACGGTCATGTGACCTTCACTGCATCGGACTCCGTTGTGGTTACCCTCAATGGAGCAGCAGTCACTACGGTTCAGTTGACCGATGCCGACTCGCATGCGCCTCTCAAGCTCGCGGTTGGGCGTCTGCAACTCCTCTTCTTCTCCAGCAACCGCGAATTCACTATCTTTGTCAGCGATCCGCAAAGTCCAAATCGCGCGAACTTTGGTGGACTGGACTGGTATCCTGTCAATCCCGAGTGGCGGATTCCAGGTAAGTTCGTCGCAACCCATGGAGATTCCAAGATTACCTACGAGAATGCCTTGGGTGGAAGCAACCTTGCCGATAGTCCGGGCTATGTGGTTTTTACCCGGAATGGGCATGAGTATCGTCTGCAAGTCGAAGGCGGACCGCATGGCTTGACGGCTCTCTTCTCCGACCAGACCAGCGGCAAGTCCACCTATGGCGGAGGCCGTTCCCTTGATATTGAAAAGGGCGAAGGAGATGCGGTAACGCTTGACTTCAATTTGGCTGTCAACAAACCCTGTGCTGTGAATCCTTATACCGCCTGCTCTTTATCGCCACAGCAGAATCACCTCGCCTTGGAGATTACCGCGGGCGAAAAGACTCCGCATGTCCGAGTTGCACGAGTTGCTACTGCGCCGAAACGAATTCAGTAGCCCTCTGTGCATCCAACTCACTTGTCCCCAAATAAGTCTGATGGCGGCATATATTGGATGAGACAGTGAAACAACAGTAAAAATTGAATAACGTCTTCGATCGGAGTTTCCTAAAGGCGCTGCCTGCGTTATGGAAACTTCGACGGCGATCGGGTTTCGCAAGAGCCTCGGTCCAAGGGTGACTCCGGAAACGGTATTGCCTCCCGACTTGGAAAGGAGACAGAATGCAAGCTGAAATTGCAACTGCCGATACCGGCATTGTGGCATGCTCGCAAAGAACCGCGCCGTCCACGAGTCTGCCGCAGCTGCGTCGCTTGCGGATCTCGGTCACTGATCGTTGCAACTATCGGTGCCTCTACTGCATGCCGAAGCAGGGTGTGCCCAATCTCGCCTACGCCAGTCTTTTGTCCCTCGAAGAGATGGTGCGTCACGTTGCATGGCTCTCCTCTTATGCGGGAATCAGCAGTGTCAAGCTGACCGGAGGGGAACCGCTCGTACGCAAAGGAATCTCCGGTCTCATCCAACAGCTTGCGGCTTTGCCTGCAATCCACGAAGTTTCTTTGACTACGAATGGCTCGCTGCTGGCCTCCATGGCTGAAGGCCTCAAGGCTGCTGGTTTGAAGCGCGTCAATATCTCGCTCGACTCTATCCATGCCGATCGCTTTACCGAGATCACACGTGGCGGTATTCTGCAGCACACACTGGAGGGCATCGAAGCAGCACAGCGGGCTGGACTAACGCCCATAAAACTCAACACCGTCCTGCGGCGTTCCACATGGAAGCAGGAGATGCCCGATTTGCTGGACTATGCCGCCAGCATCGGCGCGGAGATTCGCTTCATTGAGTTAATGCGCATGGGAACCGAACACGAGTGGTGTAACTCCGAGTTTGTCTCCGTCGATGAAGTGCGCAATCAGTTCGGTGCAGAGATATTGCTCGAAGACCATTCAGGTCCAGCCCCGGCGCAACGGGCCCTACTCAGATGGCAGGGAAGAATCGTGACAGTGGGATGGATCACGCCCCGCTCACATCCCTTCTGCCGTCGTTGCGATCGACTGCGTATGGATGCACGCGGCCTGCTGCGCCGCTGCCTGATGGACTCTTCGACTCTCGATCTGCCGCATCTCTTGTCTACGATGGATGCGCCCTCGGCATACCGCAGCTTTGATAGCTACATTGCAGGAAAGGTACAGCCGCAAACCATGGAGAGTCCATTTGCAATGAGCCAGATCGGGGGATAGCCATGAGTGATATGTCTGTACTGACGCATCCCGATAGTAATGGTATGACTCGAATGATTGACGTGAGCGCCACATGCGACGGCAACACGTCCAAGAATAATATCTTCAAAGCGGCGAGCATTACTGATGTAGAGGGCGCGAATGGCGCCGGCCTCTCTGTAGCGAGAGAAGGAGTCACCGCAAGCAAAAATGCTACAAGCTGTGTACGCGACTTTGGCGCGCCGGTTCTTGCAGTCTGCGGATTCTCGGGGTCTGGAAAGACCACACTGCTTGAAGCTGCGATCCCGCGGTTACTAGCGTTAGGACTGGCTGTAGCCGTGGTCAAACACGACGCCCACGGATTCATCGTCGACAAGGAGGGCAAGGACTCCGACCGGTTCTTTCGTGCCGGAGCCACCGTTGTCTTGCGCGGCCCATCCGAGCAGTTCCAGCGTCGCAGACCGAGCGCTGTCCTCACGTTGGAAGAGACTCTTGCCGATCTGGCGCGCGATCACGACATCGTGCTCGTCGAAGGACACAAGGAAACGCCGCTTCCCAAACTCTGGCTGGGCAGCGCAGAAGTCTCTTCTTTACCCCCGCACGTAACGCAAGTTCTAGAAACCCTTCCCTGGAACGGTGATCGGCTGAAAGTTTTTCTGTGCTTCTTCGCGCGGTGGTATTCCGAAGCATGGAAGCGCCGCCCATTATTTGCTGGCCTGCTGCTGGGCGGCAAGAGCCTGCGCATGGGAACTCCCAAGCAGATGCTTCCCTTCGGCGACAGCAATCTGGGTGAGATCGCTGCCAGGGCTCTAGGCCAAGCACTCAAGATGGCGTCTCCTGATTCGTCTGTGTGCGAAGCTGGCAGCGTGTTTCCACATTTGATCCTGCTAGGTGCGGGGGCGGCCCCCGAAGCACTGATTTGTCAGCCCAGGCTGGTGGACCCGCCTGGGCTCGCCGGACCGCTGGCAGCGTTGCTGGCCGCGTATCGCTGGGCGCCTACGGCTGCGTGGCTTGTCGCCGCATGTGACCATCCGTGGCTCAAGGCGGAAGATTTGGAGGCGTTGGTTCTTCAGCGGCAGCCGGGACGCTGGGCCATCATCTCGCGGCAGCGCGATGCTCATCCTGCTCCCACCATCGCGCTTTATGAGCCACAGGCTCTGCATCTGCTGGAGCGCTCTCTGTGGACCCGCGGCGCGGAAGATACACGCTTGGCCCAGTTGCTCGATGACGCCCACACTTGGGTCGTACCGAACGGTACGCGTGGCGCGGAGAGTGTGAACACCCCCGAAGAATACGTGGATGCGCTTCGCGCCGATGCGCCATAGAAAAGGAAAAGAAACGATGATCAGCTACGAAGCTGCGCGCACCGCCATCCTGCAGCAATGTTCCACTGTTGGTGCGGTGCGGGAATACCTTCTCAATTCACTCAGCCATGTTGCTGCGGAGGACGTTGTTGCTCCGCGCAATCTTCCTGCCTTCGACAACTCGGCGATGGACGGTTTTGCAGTTCGATTTTCCGATGACAAGACTGTGCCGGAATTTTCCGTCATCGGTATCATTCATGCTGGTGGGGATGCTGGGACAGAATTGCAGCTTGGATCTGCCGTTCGCATTATGACCGGAGCGCCTGTTCCTGCGCTCTGCGACGCGGTTATTCCATTTGAGGATGTCGATGAAGCAGGCGATATCATTCACATCAAACCGGCTGTCACGCTTCGTTCCGGTCAGCATATTCGTCATGCTGCTGAAGATGTGCGACAAGGGGATACTGTGATCGAATGTGGCACTCTCCTCGGCGTCGCGCAGATCTGCATGTTGGCTGCGTTGGGTATGGACTCTGTTCTTGTTTACCGCAAGCCGCGCGTCGCAATTCTTGCAACTGGAGACGAATTAGTCGAGCCCGGCCAACCTCTTGCTCCAGGAAAGATCTATAACAGCAACTCGCTTGCACTTGCTGCTGCTGTCGTCGAAGCTGGAGCCACGCCTGTGCTTCTGGGCATCGCGCGCGATGATCGCGAGAGACTCAAAGCAAAAATCATAGAGGGACTGGACGCGGATCTTCTGTTGACTGCGGCGGGCGTCTCCGCGGGTGACCGCGATCTGGTTCGCCCAATTTTGGAAGAGCTGGGCATGAAGCTGGAGTTCTGGAAAGTCGAAATCAAGCCCGGCAAGGTGCTTGCCTTCGGCACGAGGGAAGGGAAGCCGGTAATCTCGCTGCCAGGTAATCCTGTCTCAGCTCTGGTGGTATTCGAGGAATTCGTGCGTCCCGCTTTGTTGAAAATGCAGGGCCGCCGCCGCGTTCTCAAGCACCCTGTCACCGTCGTGCTGCAGCAGGAACTGAGGAAGAAGCCCGGCAGAGTTTTCTTTTCTCGCCTACGACTCGAGCACGCGGATGGAACTCTCAGGGCCTGGAGCGCGGGTAATCAGGATACCGGAGCACTCAGCACAATGCTGCACACCGACGCTCTGGCAATTCTCCCTGAGCATCGCGCCACGTTCAGTGCCGGTGATCTCGTCAATGTGCATCTGCTCAACCCGCAGTTCGAAATGCAGGATGCAGAAGACGATTGATCTTCTCGAAAGCGTGAGCGGCCTTTCTTCCCGTCCTTTCCGCCATTCTCTTCGTGGAATTAGCGGAAAGGATGGGAATGCAATACGTACAGCCCCACAGCTATTTGCGCGCAAAAGGAGCCAAGATCTCCTCTACAGTTTGTACTCTGCCATCGACAACCACTACCTGCACGTTGGCCGCATCGTTGATGTTCTGCAGCGGGTCCCCAGAGACGAGCACCAGATCAGCCAATTTCCCTGGCTCCACTGAACCTAAATCCCTGCCATAGCCAAAGGATGTTGCTGGAAAGAGCGTTGCTGTTTGAAGTGCCTGCCAGGGTTGGAGTCCATACTTCACCTCTGCTCGCAAACCAAGATGTAGTGGCAGCGCCACGCCTGGGAGCGGCGCGTCCGTGCCCAACAGCGCTTCGTTGCCCCTGTTCAGAAAATCCTGGACGGTATCCTCTTCCTTTTTGAGCCCATCTAGGACGCCGTTACGCGCCGAGTTCGGCTTGCCTCCAGAAGCCAGAAGGGTTACGACCCGCGTATCTTGCAGTAGCTTGGGATCCTCTGCAATCAACGCTGAAGAGGCAAAAGGAGTTGATATAGCCCACATCCCAGAGGCTGCAAAAGCGCTGCGAATGTCTTCATAGGTAACGCCACCCTGCGAGCGCGTATAGGCATAGCCCCAGCGCGATGTGGCGCTTATGTGGGTCATCCCATCTACCCCGTAAGTCAACCCTGGAAAACCATAGTGGGACGCCACCCAAAGCCCTAGTTTCTCGTGACCAAACTTCACCACTTCCTGCTGCCATGCATGGGGAAATCGCACATAGGTTTTCAGATTGTCGTACTGCAGCGGTTCGGCTCGGGACAGCTCCCGCGCCAGTTGCTCCTTGCTGGTGATAGAGCGCGCCATGCCATAGTAGACGCGCTCTCCGTCCAACAGTTCGCCGGTTCCGAAGTAGCGCGGCGCCGTGCGCGCATTGCTGGAAAACGCCTCTTTCAACTCCAGTTGCCCGTAGGCAGAATCGCCCTGCGACTGGATCGCAGTGACTCCGAATGACAGCCACAGCCGCCCTGCGCGGTCGCCGTAGAGCGCTTGCGCTTCGGATTCGTGGACGTGTGAATCCCACAACCCCGGAAGTACGGTCAGCTTTGAGGCATCGATGAAACGCGTCAACTCCGGCTCGGTGCCCGATGCCTTGCTGTGCGGTTGGATGCTCTGAATTCTATTGCCAACGATGAGGATGTCCACATCGCTCTGCACCTCCGCGCCAAGACCATTCCACAGCTTTCCGGCGTGGATCACGGTGCGCTCCTTGCGCTCTTCACGCTTCCAGGTTAGCGGCAAAGCAACAGACTCCGGCTTTGCAGACCCATCGGCAGCAATCAGGCGCAGGATCCCGTTGGAGAGATAAAGAAGATGATGGGAGTCGCCGCTCCACGAGGGTTCATCGGTCACTTCCTGATTGATCGCGCGCGCTTCGCCCGTTGGAATACCCTTTGCATCAACGGGCCGCACCCACAGGAGGCTGTCGAGGACAAATGCTACTTGCTTGCCGTCCGGCGAGTAGACAGGGCCATCACCGCCCCGCGTGGTGATCGACTTGAATGGGACAGCTTCGGTATAAGTCACAGCTCCGGTAGCCAGATTCGCCGTCAGAATCTGACTAGTGCCCTCCCGAAAGCGATGGGAGTACGGCTTCAAGGCGGCAATCGAAATGGCCTCGCCGTTCGCGGACCATGTTGGCTTGGAAGGCTCGAATTGTTTCTTGATGACTTCGCGTATATCGCCGGACGAGACTGCGACGGTGTACGTTACACCCTCGGGACTCTGAAATGCGATCTGCTTGCCGTCCGGCGACCATGAGGATGCCAGCGCAGACGAGTCCTTCAAAAAGGTAATCTGCCGCGTGGCCTTCGTGGCAACTTCCAACGTGTAGATATTCTCTACACCGGATAGGTCTGAAGAGTATGCGATCTGCTTACCATCCGCCGACCAGGACGGATCTCGCTTGTAGAAACGGTCGTTTGTCAGTGCTTGCACCTGGCCTCCGATTTCGAGAAGCCACAGTTGATTCAGCGCTACAAAGGCGACCTGCTTGCCGTTGGGTGAAAGTACTGGCGCAACAATTCCTTTTACCGGGTGAATTCCGGGTAAGTCAAAGTCCTTCTGCCGCTTCTTGTAGGCTGGTCGATCCCAGTGAAAAGTTGCCTGAAACGGAATCTCTCGCGTCAGTCCCGATGCCAGGTCCGAAACCAGCAGCTTGCCGTTTCCGGCATACAGGGCCTGCGTGTTCGAGAGCCAGTTAGCGTAAAACGGAAAGACGTCATCGGCGTTTCCTACCGCCTTTCCCGAAACGAATAATTCAGCCGCAACACCGGCCGTCTGTATCACTGCCAGCTTGCCATCCGGCGACCACGAAGGGGAATTGAGCCGTGCTCCCTTGGGTGCTTCCGTCACAATCCGGCGCTTGCCCGTGCTGTCCACTGCCTGAATGCTGGCGCCTCCGGCATAGCCGGGGCCAACGTTGGCCGCGCCATCCACAAATGCGATCTCCAGCCCATTCGGCGACCACGCAGGCTCGTACTCTTCGTCGGCCGCGGAGGTCCACTGTGTCAACTTTCCGCTGGCTACGTCCACAACCCAAATGTCGTAATTTCCCTGAAACGCGCGATCCGAGGCGAAGGCAATCTTCGTACCATCAGGTGAAAATCGCGGTTCGCGATCATCGCCATGTCCGCTCGTGATCTGCCGCGGATCGGAGCCATCCGGTTTGATCGTCCAGATGTGAAACGTCCCGCCCGCGTAAGCCTGAAAGCGATGCGGTCCCCCTTCGGAGAATAATCAGGACGCGCCGCTTCCAGCAGTGGATCTGTCAGGCGCGTGGCCTTGCCACCGCCAAAGGGAATCGACCAGAGAGTTGTCTGTAAATCAAACACCACTGTCTTGTGATCTGGCGAAACAGTCATCGCCAGGTTTGTTCCTTCTGTCACTGTGATCTCGCCGTGGGAGGGTGCGGGTATTGCGCGCTGTGCATGCTCTTCGCCTATGATGCTGTGGCCCAACAATAATGCCAGCGAGGACGTCACCAGCAGTGTAAATAGTGAGTGTATACGCGGCGAGATTCGAGTATTCATAAGGTTTTCCTCCCCCGATTTGAATCGAGTTCAACGCAGGTGCGCTGTGGGTGTGAGTGTCAATTTGCTCAGCCGGGCTGCGGATGGTGCGCAAAGTTGGGCTCAAATGCAAACGGCCCACGCAGCAGAAGATGCTGAGCGGGCCGTGTTTGCAGAGGCGAAGATGCGCTTAAATCATCGCGTCTGAATCACTGTCCCGTTGCCCATCAGCAGTGTGCGGACGGAGCAACAACAAGCGATCCTTGAGTTGTGGAGCATGTTCAAACGTTACCGGTAACCAAAGAGCGATGTCAAGCGAGGGGCAGGATGAGGCCGTTACGGTTCGTGCTCCGCAGTGGAAGTTTTCGGGCACAAGTGGGACGCGCGTGCTTGGGGCCATTCTCTCTGTCCGGATTTTTACTTTGCGAGTGAGAGTCGTACAGTGAACTCCTCTCTTGCTTCACGGTTATATGGTTCAATTTATGTCGCCATCGACCAGACACAGAGCGTCGCAATGCGGAGAAGTTTCGGTGCGGAGGACCTCCCGAGCCGATGACAATTAAATCATCTCATCGCATTTGCGTGTGATGGCTGTCACGGAAGTTTAGCTGTTGACTCTGTAATTAATAAACGCATGAACACGTGCTTCTTTCCATTACGCGGTTGTTGTCGCTTCGTAAGCCATAGGCTGGCGAAACGGGAGCGCGTGAAATAAGCGTACGCATTTCTAAGCATCCAGATTCTGGATCTAGGTAGAAGAACCCGCTGACCAGCATGACTGGAGCGGGCTTTTTTGTGCCTTGAAATAGACCCGCTGACCAGTGTCTCTGGAGCGGGCCTTTAGTCTGCAACTTCCGCAGTCTTCGCGCTTCAGTCTCCACAGAATACTCAGCATCGATACCCGGAGCGTGCAACCAATCCAGCGATTGGACGCTAGATCCTTATCGACTCGAGCAACGAGCCAGCACATATCGAGAGGATCTGAATGACTTCTTGGCGTCGCGCTCTTTACTCACTTTTCGCACCTCGAACCAATCCCGGAGATCCGTCTCCGCACTTTAGATCAGGAGTACCTACATGAGAGGCATAATCAACAAGCTGGGCGCAATTGTCCTGCTTTCTGCGTCCACATTGTTGTTGGCACAAAGTCCTGCAACAGTGATCCGCAACGCGCGTGTAGTGGATGGCACGGGAGCGCCCGCCAAACAGATCACTATCCTGATTCGCGACGGACGCATCGCAGCCGTTGGCGAAAAGATCGAGGTTCCTGCTGACGCCAAGGTCGTGGACGCCTCTGGGTTGACGCTACTTCCAGGTCTCATCGATCTGCACACTCACTTGCAGAATGCCACGGTTGCAGGAGCTCCCGACGACCTGTTCAAGAACCTCAAGAAGTATCTTGCGGCGGGCGTAACCTCAGTGCTGAACTTCAGCGGCCAGCCGGAGGCCTTCGAGCCGATTCGCAAACTACTCAAAAGTGCGGACTATCCAGCGCCGCACGTTTATCAATCCGCGCGCTTCAGTCCTCCTGGGGGCCACGGAACCGAAGGCGGAGCAGGTGGAAGCTATGAGGCCGCCAATCCTGAGCAGGCGCACTATCTGCTTAAGGAAGCGCTCAAGTATAAGCCTGACGCCATCAAGGCCTTCACCGACGGCTGGCGCTATGGATCTGGCCCCGCGGAGCCGAGCTTCAATCAGCAAACCATCGCCGCCATTACCGATGAGGCTCACAAGGGCGGGATTCGCGTCTTCACGCACACCGTCACGCTGGAAGGCGCCAAGACCGCCGCTCTCGGCAACATCGACGCGCAGGATCATGGCATCTGCGATCTCTTCGCCGACGAGTCCGTCATTCGCGATTACAAGGAGCACGGAACCGGTTACATCTCGACGCTCTCAGTTTACGGATTTCAGGAATACTATGCCCGCCACGGCGAAGCACGTGTGACTCCACGTCTCCTCCAGTTGCTTGAACCCTCCGCTCTGGCCAATGCAGCGCATAGCGACGTCTTTGCTCACGCCGTGCAAATCACTCCCGAGTCTCGCGATACCGCTATTCGCCGGTGGGCTGTGCTGCAGCAGAATGTGCGTATCCTCCATGCCGCGGGCATTCCACTTGGTGCGGGCACGGACTCTGGTGTTATCGGTATTCACCACGGATATGCCACGCTGAAGGAAGTGCAATTCCTCGTGGACTCCGGTCTGACCCCGCTGGAGGCTATTCATTCTGCCACCGGTGTCAACGCACAGTTACTAGGCGTGAGCAAGGACTACGGCACCATTGAAGTCGGAAAAGTTGCCGACCTCGTCCTCGTTGAGGGAAAGCCTGACGACAACATCGCTGAGATCGAGAACACACGTCGCGTCTGGGCCTCCGGCAACGAGGTTGATCTCGCGGCCATCAATGCGGCCATCAAGAGCGATGCCCTGACATCGCTTCCCATTCATTCCGTTCCGGCACTGGTGTTTGATGCCGAACGCGAAGACGGACGCACGAATCTCGACACTCTCCCTTATGTCACCTCCGACCCCGCCGCGGACCACAGCAACCTTGTCTTCACCCGCATCGTTCGCGATGAATCAAAGAAGGAACACGCCTTGGCGCTAGCGGCTGAGTTTGCGCCCAAGAGCACGCCCTTTGTGCGCTTTCATATCCCCCTGACGCGCGGTTCGCTCGAACTCGCCGATCTCAGCGCCTTCCACGGTATCAGTCTCGATGTGCGAGGAGAAGGAGAGTATAGCCTGCTGACGGAGCTCTACGGCGGCAAGGAAACAGGCCTTCCGGCAGCTAACTTCAAGGCTGCTGGCAGTTGGCACAACGCCCATATAGATTTCGCGCAACTCAAGCTCAAGGACGGCAAAAACGCCGACTGGAACGGCAAGAATGTGCGCGAGATCCTCATTGAGATCGCTCGTCCAGCCGGCAGCAAAAGCTGGTTGGAGATTGACAACGTCCGCTTTTACTAAAGCGCGATACTACTGCTGCGGGGTGTCCGTTCCGCAGCTGTCTCACTTGCCAAGAATTTGACTGCTACCTTGCAGTTTACGACCTTCGAAAATTTCTACTAAACGGAGAAGAACAGTATGAAACGCATCTTCGGATTCTCATTTTACATTGCACTGTTCAGCGTTGTGCTGCTGACTGCGGCGCATGCTCAGAAGGCCAATACCGGCGACATCATCGGCATAGTTGCCGATCCGTCCGGAGCAGTGCTGAAAGATGTTCATGTCGTGGTCACAAACCTCGACTCGAACGTTCAGCAGGAAACCCTTACAAACGAAAGAGGTGCTTATCGATTCCCCTATCTGCTCCTCGGAAACTATTCCGTCGTCTTTCATGCCGACGGGTTTTCTGAGCAGAAGCACACAAAAATCGCGATCACAACCGGATTCACCATCGAACTGAACGTGAAACTGACCCTTGCCAAGACAGAACAGACCATTACGGTTACGGATGAAGTTCAGTTAGTCGATACTGAAAACTCAAATGTTCTGAATAATATCGGCAGCGAGCAACTCGCAAGCTTGCCAAACGCGCGTGACGTGGGTGCGGTTCAGGGCCTACTTCCAGGCACACGTGTATCCGCACCGGATGTGGGCGGTTCGCAGACGGGCAACATTACCGGCTACAACGGCTATGGCATTAGCTCGAATGCGCGTACGCAGTTGGAGGGCATTAATACGACCGAAGGCCGCACATCGGTCGGCATGTACTTCGATTACGGCAACTTTCAGGAAGTTTCAATCACAACGGCAGCCAATGACGCTTCGATGCCTGTCCCTGGGCAATTCATCAATCTCGTTTTAAAAAGCGGCACAAACAAGTGGCACGGAACGTTCTATCAGGACTATGAAGACTCTTCGTTCCAAGGCCATAACATCGATTTCGCACAGATAGCGCAGGGAATGGGAACGGGCAGCCGCACCAAAGAATACTACGATACAAACGGCGATTTCAGTGGACCAATCAAGAAAGACAAGCTGTGGTTCTATTCCTCTGTGCGCCATCAGAAATCCGGCAAAACAGCGCCCGGATATCCCGCGGATAATCCAACCGCGTCAGTCGACAACTACATCAAGGTCGAGGATATCTCGTATAAGCTGAACTGGCAGATCAGTGAGAGTAAGCGTTTCTCGCACTTCCTGCAGTGGGACCGCAAGCTATATCCAATTCGCTCCGGCACGCCTCTATGGAGCACCAGCGCGTCATTGAAGAACTACTACGCCAATGCGACTTATGAAACCAACCTGCCGGCAATCGCAACAAATGTGCAGTACGACCAGACATTCTCTCCGCGCTTGTTTCTTACGGTTCGCTTTGGCGGCTGGGGATATAACTCGGAAAACTATCGTTTGCTGCCTAGCGGACAGGCGCAGGATTACCTGAAGTACGACTTGACCTCGCTGGATTTGAGCGGCACCTGCAACACTTTCGACTTCATTCGCCGCCGCCTTCAGTTCGATCCGACCTTCACGTACTACCTCGACAATTTCCTGCACACGAGTCATCAACTGAAAGCCGGATTCCTCGCAGAGCGTGAAACCTATCGCGACAAGGAACCCGGATTTCGCGATTCGGTGGCTCTTACCTATAAAAGTGCTACCGGCGCGGCCGATTTCACCACGCCGTACTCGGCTACGATCTTCAACACCAATTTCGAAGGCATTGACAAGCAGTGGCACAACGGCGCCTTCCTGCAAGATCAGTTCCATATCGGCAAGCGTGTAACCGTGAATGCCGGCGTTCGCTGGGATTCCTATCGAGTCTTCATTGGTCAGGAAAATCTCGATAAGAGCGCGCCCTACTACAACTTCTTCTTCGGCGGGTCGACCATCTCAGGCAAGTCGATAGCTGTTAAATATCCGAACGCCTCGATTGCCGCCACTAACCTGATCCGCTATCCGTTCCTTATTACGCCTCGTATCGGCGCGGCCTGGGATGTGGCGGGCAATGGCAAGACTGTGCTCAAGGCCAGCTTCGGCTTGTTTTATGGCAACCCGTCACCCGCAGACGCCGGCGCAGCCGTGAACCCACTGCAGAAGACCTCGTACACGTTCGCATGGAGCGGCTTTGACTCAACCGGAGTTTTCAATACATCGCAACTTGGCGCCTTCCAATCAAACGCCGGCGGCGCAACAACCACGGCGGCTTCGCACATCAAGGACCCGCTTACACAGGAAGCAAGCGCCTTGCTTGAACGTCAAGTTGGCAAAGATCTATTCATTCGCGCGGGTTATGTTCTGCGCCGCGTGCGTCATGACTTCCAGACTGTCGACGTAGCCAGAACCTGGGGACTTTACTCCGTCGCAAAGACGATTGTCGATCCCGGACCCGACGGGACTACCGGCACGAGCGACGACAGCACTGCCACGGTATATCAATTGCCGTCTGGTTCTCTGCCTGCCAGCGTATATCAGTACCAGACTCCGGATGGCAACAATTCCAGCTATCAGAACTGGGAGGTTGCCTTTAATAAGCGGGTGTCTTCCCATTGGTCGGTGTTTGGCAACTACCTCTACACCTTAAACAACTACCTGTATAACGGCGTTGCCACGAACCCGAATCTGGCGATCAACAACCGGGTCGATAACGCGGACTGGACCGCGCACGTCGGTGGCTCCTACGAGGTGCCAAAGGCCAAAATCGAAATAACTCCGCTGGCTCGCCTGCAGTCGGGCACAAATCTCGGCCGCACGTACACTGTCACCGGCTTGAACATTGGCAGCACGTCGGTGCTGGTAAATCCTGTTGGCAAGTATCGCAGCGACGACCTGTACTACTACGACACACGCATCAAGAAGCAGCTTGCTTTCTTCGACCAGCGAATTCGTGTGGACGCCATCTTTGACGTATTCAATATCTTCAATACCAATGCGAATATCACACAGAGCTCGAACACTGGAATTAGTTATGCGACGGTCAACGGCGTTCGCAGCCCTTACGCGACCTTCCTTTCATCCACCAGCATCACGCCGCCACGCATCTTCCGTTTCGGCGGGAGGTTCAGCTTTTAAGTAGCATGACTTCACAACAACGAGCGGTGGCACTGTAGGATGTCACCGCTTACAACACGATAAGCAAGGAGATCAAGAACATGTTCGAAAAGATCGTGCTCACATTTGTATTTGCCGCCTCCACGCTTGCGGTGGCACAGCAGGCACCGAACAGCGACTTTACTTTGACTCTAGCTGGAGATAGCATTCTTCACCAACGCCTCTCCGTTTACGACGATCCGAAGTACCTGGCATTCATTGATCGCATTCGCAAGTCGGATGCCGCATTTGTGAATCTGGAGTCGCAGTTGTCGGAGAAGAAGCACCCTGGCCCGGCTGGCGCATGGTCGGGTGGAATTTACCTTTATTCGCCCGCCTATCTAGCGGAGGAATACAAGTGGGCTGGCTTCAATTTGATCTCCGTCGGAAACAATCACGCCTTCGATTACGGCGCGGAGGGATTACAAGCATCAATTCGCATATTGGAAAAGGCTGGCCTGGTGTGGGCAGGTGCGGGCGAGAATCTTGCGTTCGCGCGTAATGCGTCTTTTCTCGATACCAGGCATGGCCGAGTTGCCCTGATCTCGGTGACGTCGACACTTGAGCCGGGAAGCTGGGCAAGCGAGCAGCGGCCTGATTTGCCAGGACGCTTCGGCCTGAATCCGCTTCGTCATACCACGACGTACACAGTGGACGATGCCACATTGCAGGGGATACGCAAGGCTGCTAATCTTGCACGGCCAGGCTCGGTGAACGATGACGACGCGAGTGTGGTCTTTGCAGGCGCGACTTACAAGACGGGCACTCCTGGAGTTCATACGGAAGCCGAGAAGAAGGACCTGAGCGGCATTATCAAGGCAATCAAGGATGCCCGTGAGCAGGCGGACTATGTGATTGTCGTAATTCATGCCCACGAAGACTCTACCACGAACCAGACTGGCGCGTCCGATTTTCTCGTCGAATTCGCGCATGCAGTGATCGATGCAGGGGCCGACGTGTTTGCCAACCATGCGCCGCACGACGTGCGTGGAATCGAGTTGTACAAAGGCCGCCCGATCTTCTACGGACTCGGTGGCTTCGCGTGGGATGGGCACATTACGGATTTCCAGCCAAGCGACATCTATGATAATCGCGGTCTAACGGCAGAGTCTACCATTTCCGACTTCTGGAGGAAGTTGAGGGAACAAACTAGTCTGGATTCAGGGGCGAATGCGAAGGAATCGGATGGTAAGTCCTACGGTCGCCGCGAATCCGCCTTGAATGAGAAGTCGGCGAAAAGCGCGGTGTATAAGCTGACGTTTGGTGCAGATCATAAACTGCTCAGGATATACATTGATCCAATCGCGTTGGATTGGGTCTACAACAGTGCTGCGCCTTTCAAATGGCAACATTCGGATGGCGTTCCGGGGCCAGCATCTCCAGAAGACGCGGCTAAAATCATCGACACGATCACGAAGAAGTCTGCCGTACTTGGAACAAAGGTGATCAATAAAGGAGATCACGCAGAGATAGTTCTAGAGTAAATCCGTCGCGAATGAATGAACGGCCCTGTGCCGCGTCAATGGCCGTTCAACCTCGTCTCATTGTGTTCTATGGAAAGCCAACACACAATCACTTGACTAGGAGGGTCGAGATGCAAATGAATGCTGTCTACACCATCAGACAAATGATGATTCAAGCTTGCATTGTTTTAATAGCCGTGAGCGTTGTCTCGTCGAATCGCGCATACGGCCAAAATAAGCTAACTGCGATTCTGTTTAAAAATGTCCGAATCTTCGACGGAAATGCTTCTGCTGCTACACCGCCAAGCTATTTGCTCGTAGAGGGCGATACAATTGCAAAAATATCATCCGAACCGATCTCTTCTCCGGATGAATATCTAACAACCGTAATTGATGGCAAGAACAGAGTATTAATTCCTGGTTTGATCGATGCTCACTATCACAGTGCCGGCCAATACGCTAACCCGGATGTCGATTATGGGTATAATTACATCGTGGCAGGAGTCAGTGCGTCTCATATCTTATTGGAAGGATTTACTACAGTTCGCGACTTGGGAGGCCCATCGTTTGGCCTGAAGAAAGCAATCGACGATGGCATCATTAGTGGGCCACGCATATACCCGTCTGGTGCAATGATATCGCAAACAGGTGGCCATGGCGACTCCCGCTCGTGGAACGAACTGAATCCTAAGTTCGGGGGAAACTGACAGAAGCGAGCCCCTCGACACAAAGCAAATACAACGGGAAGAAGATCTCGCTGAAAGTGACTTATAAATGCAGAAACCGGTCAGCACCGTAGACTGCTCCCAAAGTGATCACAGCAATAAAAACTTCTCCGATGGCCCCCACAACCAAGGGTCGCCAGCCCTGTTTGCTGAGTTCACGAAAGCTGGTTTTGAGGCCGACTCCCGCGAAAGTTAGCAGAAATGCCCAGCGCGAAAGGTTTGCGACGCTGGTCAGTTGCGGTTTGGTGAAGAAGCTGAGCGTGGCGAGCAGTGAGATCAGCAAGAATCCAAGGACGAACTTGGGAAACTTGCGCCACAGGAAGGCTGCCTTGTTGCCGACCACCTCAGCCTCGCCACGCGATGCCCAATAGATGGCATAGCCGAGGACGATAAAGCCGATAAGGGCATTGCGCGAGGTTTTAGCGAGTACGGCGATCTTACCGGCGGCATCGGAGTAGAGTGCTCCAGCCGCAGTGGCTTCGGCCGTATTGTCCACGGCGAGTCCTGCCCACAGTCCATAGGCCTTGTCGCTCAGATGCAGCGAGTGGCCGATAAGCGGAAAGGTGAACAACGAAATCGCTCCGAGTGCAAGGATGGCGGCGATGGCGTATGAAGCATCTTCGTCATCGGCATCGATGGCCGGCTTGGCGGCGATGATGGCTGAGACGCCGCAGATGGACGAGCCTATAGCCAGCAGTGAGGTGAGTTTTGGCTTGAGCTTGAAGCTGCGCCCGATGATGTGCATGAAGATGAGCGAAAGCGTGAGCGCGACGGCAATGAGCAACAGCGAGATGCCGCCGAGATGGAGAATGTCTCCAAGCAAAAATCGCGAGCCGAGCAGAACGATTCCTGCCTTGAGCCAGAATTCATAGGTAGCGACGCCGGCTTGAAAAATGAGTGGAATCCCGACGGTATTTGAGATCAGCAGGCCGATGACAATGGCCCAGAGAACGTATTCGATGTTAGGGAAGGTGATGTGGTTGGTTTTGGCATAGGCAGCGATGGATTGCTCGATGAACTTTCCGGCATAACCAACGGCGGCTAACAGCAACAGGCCAGGGATTAGCGCAAGAATGCGACGGCCAAGACCGGTGTGGCCTTCCGGGCTGGTGGAGTGAACAGATGAGGCAGCGGTGGCCATGGTTTTCTCCTTCTGAGTTTGAAAATCTTCGAAAGTGGATAGAATGCTCCGGCGCGGATTCTGATGCGAACGAGGTTCCAGGCGTGAGATGTAGCAACTATGCATTCAGATCGCGTAGGTAATACTTATCTGTTAATAACTTGGGGCTTATCTGCGGTCACCATTTGACTGTGGGGATCAGGTTGAAACGCACCAGCAGCACAAGGATGAGTGCCAGTACGACAGCATAAACATCGAGCGAGAAGCCGCGACGATGCGCAGCAGAAGTGGATTCCGGCATTGTTGTTCTCCGATAATGATTTGAAGTTCAGGCTGAAACTGATAAGCCGTCGGCTGCCAGATGAAGAGTGGCAGCAACTTCCCGAACAGCCCAGCCGGCTATAAGCAGACTGGGAGCAAGTACGGATTCGACGTCGCCGAGGGCGGCGAGCGTGGTACATCGAATTTGCTGATCGGGCAGCAAGGCGCGAGAGACGAGCGCGCAGGGAAGTTCCGGCGAGAGGCCTTCGCGAAGCCAATCCTCAGCCAGCAGCGTGAGATTGCGGCCAGGCATATAGACAACGCGCGTTGCGTCTTCCATCCGCGGCAGCGTCTTATACGTGTGCGCGTGATGGCCGGTGGAGATCACCACGCTCGATGCACAGTCGCGATTCGTGAGTGAGCAGCCAACCGCAGCCGCCGCGGCAAAAGCCGCGGTAATTCCGGAAACGATCTCGAAGTGCACGCCGGCATTGTTGAGCGCTGTCATCTCCTCGGTGGCGCGGCCAAAGAGAAGCGGATCTCCTCCCTTGAGCCGAACGACGATGCGATGCGCGAGCGCATGATCGATCATCAGCGTGTTGATCTCGTCCTGCGTGATAGTTTTGACGCCACAGCGTTTGCCCACGTTGACGATCTCTGCGCCAGGCGCGGCTAGATCCAGAATCGCTTGCGAAACCAAATCGTCGTGCAGGATTACATCGGCTGCTTGGATAAGCCTTAAAGCTTTGACGGTCAGTAGATCGGGGTCGCCAGGGCCTGCGCCGACCAGATAAATTTTCTCCTTCGAATGAGCAGATTGTTCCTCACCTGATGCGGGAGCCATTCGGCGCAAAGGGGTAGATTCTGGCACGCCGACAGGACGCTGCGCCAGTTGATGGAGCAGAAGCCTGCGTGGCTCGCCGGGCGGGAGAGTTGCAAGAATCTCGCGGCGAAGCTGCCCGAGAGATTCAAGCCAAGGGCCAAGATCCTTTGGCAGTTGCTCGTCTATCTCGCTGCGCAGGCGCTGAGCAAAGGCGGGGCTTTCTCCTGCGGTAGAGATAGCGATTTGCAAGTTGCCGCGACTGACCACCGAACCAAAAAAGAAATCGCAGTTTGGAATGTCGTCGACGCTGTTGCAGACAATGCCCAACTCGACCGCCCGATGATAGACGGCCGCATTAACCTCTGGCGAATCCGTGGCGGCAATCACTAGAAAATTTCCGTTGAGATCAGAAAACTGGAACTTGCGCTGGAGCCATTCGAAATTGCCGGCCTGCGCCAACTGCTGCAGCTCTGGGTGTGCCTGGGGAGCGACAACACGAAGCGATACTCCCGTCTTGAGCAGACTTCGGGCTTTGTCAAGCGCAACCTTTCCCGCACCGACAAGGAGGCAGCTGCGACCATCGAGTTTGAGAAAGATCGGCAGAAGAATCATAACTTCGATCTCAGTCGGTTACGCCGTGGTACGCGCGGCCTGTGGGTAGATCGCGCTCGACGGCTGCTAACTGCTCGCCGGCCAGATAGGCGCGAAGTTCGTCGTTTGAATGGCTGCCAATCCAGGAACGCAGATTTTCTTTTGACTCGCTATTGTGGGTCTGGCGAGTGGAAAGGTATTGACGCAGTAGGCGCTCAATGGCTTCAGGTACCAGTGGCGCAGGACAGCGATAACCGACCGGCCGCGCGATTGCGGCGTGCTGGCCCACCGCTCCACCGAGACAGAAATAGTAAGCATCGGTAAGGGAC
>Ga0224531_1000234_pt1 | contig 31786 bp, 33 predicted proteins | sample CBST100metaG_FD_179876 | JGI IMG/M metagenome (GOLD analysis project Ga0224531, IMG submission 179876) | Peat soil microbial communities from Stordalen Mire, Sweden - C.B.S.T100 | ecosystem: Environmental > Terrestrial > Soil > Wetlands > Peat | place: Sweden: Norrbotten County, Stordalen Mire...
GCTCGCCTCCTGATCCGATACAACACCACGCCAACGCACCAGATCTTCTTCCTTGTACTGTCCCATGACTCAAGAATGATGAAAATAACAGCCTAGAACAAGATGGGCTTCGCGTAGCGCTCACCGTAAAGGCGCATTTTCGTGCCATTCACATCGATCCTAAGCTGTGTCCACTCTCCGGGCACCAGGTCAACGTACGACTCATACTTTCCCGGCGACTCGGAACGCAACCTAAGCCACTCGTAATCGGGATAGGAGCTGTACTGAGTTGAATGGTTCCGCCAAAGCTGGTCGTCTGCGCGACCGTTCGTCGGCCGGATGTAGACAAACTCGTATTTTGCTAGGTCAGCGCTCGCTCGAAATGCAACGCCGACGAAGCCGCGGGCATCTGCCGGAGCCCCAACGCGAGGTTTCCCGGCAACCTCCAGTTCAATAGTCCCGTTGTGGAAGAGAACATTCGGAACAACTACGATCCCACCACCAGTACCATTGGGATGGGCGACCGTCATCAGCGCTTCCATGCCGTCCAGACTCATGGTTCCCAGCGTGGTCAATACCTGCCAGCGGCCGTCGGGAGTGGTCTCGTTTATTTGTTCGCCTTTCGGCGCTCATACCCCCACGACCGAGTCATCTGCTTGGCACCCCGCTTTCGTCGAGGAACGTCAGCTTCCCAAGTCATCCCCTGGACGCTGGGAGCAGAGGGAGGATTTTTGCCGTCGGTCTGCCCCAGATCGAAGACGAAACGGTTCTGAATCCGTAAACCTGAGTCGCCCCTTACATAACTAAGCCTACCAATACCGGCAGCAGTACATAGCATTGAACTGTCGAGATTAAAACCATACTGGCGACTTGTTCCGGTTGGGTATTGCTAAGCCGAGCGAACAGATAATTAAATACGGCTACTGGCATGAAACTCTGGATGATCAGCACGCCACGAAAAGTTTCGTTCAGGCCAAACGTCGTGGCAACCAGCCAACCGATTCCAGCACCTCCAACGACGCGAAGCAACGACAACCAGAAAATGCGTCCGAAATTCTGGATGTGAAGTTCACCCAGAGCGACGCCAAGGGACAATAGCATGATGGGCACCGAGAGTTGTCCCGAGAGAGAGGTGGTGTTTTCGATCCACAGTGGCACCTTCAGACCAAGCAGCTTGACCATGAGGGAAAGCAAAAGGCTATGCATAACGGGCGATCTGATGAGGCTTTTAAAGTCGAAACGACCTGCCGCTATGGCCGGCCCTAACGTGAATTGGCCAACAAAGCTAATGGTCATGAAGCCCACAGCTAGAGTCATGCCGTTTTGCCCAAAGGCAAACATGCAGATGGGAAGGCCGAGATTACCGGTATTGGGAAATATCAACGACGGCAAATAAACACGAATGGGCAGATGTCTGGCCTTGAGCACCACTATTCCCACCAAAGCAAACAGTACATGGCAGGCCACTGCGGCCGTTCCAAAAGTAAAAAGCGTAGATAACGCGATGGTCGACTGGGTTAGCGAGGTAAAGATCAGACAAGGGATCGAGAATTTCGCAACCAGATCGGTGACCATCGTTTGGTCGAAAGAAAGCGCTCTCTTTGTCCAGAAAAAGCCAGCCAATGTAACAAGGAAAAACCGGGGCCACGATGGCGGCTATGCCTGCATAAAATTCCATAATTTTCCTTTCCCCACGGCCCGCTCGCATCGTTGCCCGAGGTCTCGACAACCTCTATGCCGCGACAGAGCCCCCTGAAGCCATGACAAGTGACCATGAGATGAGTAGCGAACCCAGACAAAAGTCCTCGAATCTGTCCGCCTTGTCGACAAGAACAGATGGTCGGAAAGAGGAGCAGCTACGCTGGTAATAGGCCGATTCGGCAAAGCGGATGCGACCGCCGGGCGCGGTTTCGGCAGCAACTGACCATAGATGACCTTGCAGACCCACGACGTGCCTTGGCACCACAGCTTGCCTAAATCGACGTCGTGCCGCCACTTTCCGACATCAACATAAATTTAGAAAGTAATACCATCGAAAGGAGTCAAATAAATGGACCCATATTTATCTAGTATATCTCGAGCCTTCCCCGTCGGTTTTCCATATACAACCAAACTCTTCATGTCCACCAAACTCAAGAACTGCTCAGCAAACGGTGAAAATGTCTCTTCAACGTGCGACACGAGCCATAATCGTCACGGTAACGCTCAAAAATATGGCGCTCCACCACTTCAGGCGTTTTCGCATTCCGCCCGTCTTCCGGCTGGTCATCGTCTGCCTTTTTCTTGCCGACAATGGGGGCGAGAATCTTGATTGCTAATCGCCATGCTGATCTTGAAGTACCTGCAGATGAAGTTTAGCTTCAGCGGGTCGCTTTCCAATCCGGTGGCTCTCGTGCGCCAGCAACTTTTCATCTTCAGGGACGTGTGTGCATGGTTAAACAATCCGATGGAGAGGCCGAAGCGCGCACCTTGCTGGAGGCAATGAATACCGGGCACCGTGGCACGCTGGCCACCATTCACGCCAACGGGGCCAAAAATGCGTTGCATCGTCTGTCGTAGTTGGGTTCGTCTTCATCGATCCATTTGATGATGGCAACGGCCGCATTCACCGATTTCTGGTCCACCTCATTTTGTCGAAACTTGGATTTACCCCGCCTGGAATTCTATTTCCTGTATCGGCGGCCATGCTGCGTGATCGGCTCGCCTACGATCAGTTTTGGAAGGCTTCTCCGGCTCGATCATGCCGTTCATTCACTACGATCTCGACCTGGAGCATTGCATGACCGTGCAGAATGACATAGCGCATCTCTATCGACATTTCGACGCGACGGCCCAGGCAGAATACCTCTACCGGTGCATCGAAGAAACCGTCCACCACGATTTGCGCGACGAAATCGGATTTCTTGCGGTATTCGATGCTGCGCTCTGCGCGACTCTCAATATAGTGGATATGCCGAATCGCCGGGCATCGCTGTTGGTGAGGCTTATCCTGCAGAACAAGAGAAAAATTTCCAAGGGGAAGCGTGTCTCCTTTTCAGAGATAACCGACTAGAAAATTGACCGGATTGAAAACGCTATCTGGGGAGCATGGCAGGAAAGCCGGCAAGATCAGCCTCCAGAGGAGCGCTGATCCGAGAAGCCGCCATGAACGACAACTAAAACGCAATACGTTTCGCAAAATGCAAACCGTAATTTACGCAAGGCAACTTGCGAGGCTGGATAAGTGACTCGGCGATTTATTACGAATCGAGAGCTGATGCATTAAGGACTGGAGATTTCGATATGCAAAAAGCGTTTACTGAGACTCATCCTCTTCACTCGATCCGAGGACATTGCCCCACTGTCAAGTCAATGCTCAGAGGTCTTCATTCGCAGGTTGGCGAAATACGCCTCGGTCCCGACACCGATCCATAGCGCTACTGCTCCACTGCAATCGCCTAACTTGAGATCATTCACGAGCAACGTAGGCTGCAAAGCTCCGTTTACGTAGAGCCGCATCTTGATACCATCGACTTCTATCTTGAGGTGAGTCCACTCGCCGGGAATGATGTCTGTGTACGACTCATACTTGCCGGGTGATTCAGTGCGCAACTTTAGCCATTCGTTTTCAGGAAAAGAGGCGTACTGTGTCGAGTGGTTTCGCCGCTCCTGATCGTCGGCCCGTCCATTCGTTGGACGTATGTAGACGTAGTCGTATTTGGAAGCATCAGGTGGCACGCGGAACGCAATTCCAACAAAGCCGCGCGCCAGTGCCGGCGCATTGGCCTGAGGCATTCCTGCCACGTCCACTTCTATAGTACCGTCATGGAACGAGGAACCTTCAAGAACAACGATGCCGCCTCCTGTTCCTGACTTCTGCGCATCAAAGACCGCATCCGTACTCGGCAGTGACCTCACTCGAACAGCATTTCGTCCTCGATAGGACAAGCGATCCACCGTTACGTTGTGTGGCCGCAACCCCTTGTCGAAGTCCAATAGATATAACTGAGCGGCAATTCCCGTGGGCACCAGAAAGGTCATTATGAGGACCGCACACAGAGGCAGTTGCTGGCTGATCCGAGGTACGTTAGAACACATAATGTCGAGTCTCCTGGGTCATGTTGGTAGTCCTACTTAGCCGGTTGTGAGAGTGGCATACCTTTCGTCCTGGCGTAAAAGACGATAAAGATCGCCTGCTTATCGCCTACGATACCCCGATGCGCGGTGTTGACTGTCTCCGGCATCACTTCTCCTGCTGTAAAGTGCTTCTTATTTCCCTCTTTGTCCTCAACGGTGATCTCACCGGAGAGAATATAGGCAAAGCTAGGCATCGGATGAGAATGCCAGACTAATTCCTTGTGCGCCGGAATGATGATCTTCGCCACGACTGGTTCTGCTGTGCCCTCCGGGTACGTGCCGTACGCGACGCCATTCCACGAAGAGTCCGCACGCATCAATTCCTGCACTTCAATACCGCTGTTAGCCTGTCGATTCGTGTTCACATCTCCTCCACTCCCCAGGAACATATTCGATGCGTCCGCGGATAGCCTGATCTGCGCGGCATCGTAAGGCAGGATGAATCCGGCTTTCAAGAGATCCTGCGTGGCTTTTTTGACCTCTCGAACATAACTGGCGTGATCGTGGTAGCGTGCTTTGAGTTCGGCGGAACTGTAGTCATGATGAAAACCAGAGAGCCTGCATGTTCCCGGTCCTGAGTTGAATCCAGAAGTTTTTCCCTTAGGCGCTACAAGTTAAGGCAAGCGTATGCCGCCCAGCAATTCTCCATCCATATCGCGCTTGAGAGTACCATCCGGATTGCGCTCGAACTGCGGTGCGGCAGGAGCGGCCGTGCCGTCTTCGATCCATCGATTCAAGTGTTCGTACGCGGCGTTGAGAACAAGTTCGGTTGGCACGTTACTCCATAGAGGATTCTGCTTGCACCCTATAGTCGTTTGTGTGACGGATACCGGCTTGCCGTCGGAAGACTTTAGGAATCCGTCTCGTAGAGTTTCCACATCGATGTATTCTTTCATCTCCGGAAAGCTCACATGCGATGTGACGGCTACAGGCCAGCGGCGCAGAAAAGGACCATCGACCGCCACGCTGATGACGGGGAAAGTAGCTCCAAACTCTGTTCCCACGCTGATGGCCGGAGCCTTTGTGTCGCCGCGCAGACTTCCGGCGGCGTCATAGTACAGGAATCCTTAATAGAGGTTGTGAAGTGGCTGCATCGAGTTGTAGTAAGCAGTGAGACGCAAAGCTGATTGTGATTCGCCGGCGGCGATCAGATGCTTGATCGCGAGTCCTGCCAGCGGATCACCCGGCCCCGGGTGGCTCAGGAGGGCTGCGCCGACCTGTCCGAAGATGTCCCACGAAAGCACATCGCCACGGTCATCCAGCGTCCCACCTTGAGGATCATCGTTTGAAGCTTCGGCGCTCAATGTATCGTATCGAGCAGGGCTCCAGGCATTCAATTGTTTGATGCCGACACGCTGGGCGGAGACGCCCACCCACACGTATCCTTCCCGCATGAGGTAGTCATGCGATCCTCCCCAACAGAAATCAATATCCTGTCCAGCCGATACGTTGTACCACTCAACCACCACGGTTCCATTGAAGCGCTTTGGATCCGAGGGCTTCCGAACCACGATCCTGGTTTTGTACGGATGATCGCTGTCAACAATCGTTGCAGTATCCAATGGGTTCTTGATTCGATACCGATTTGCCGTTCCGCTGGCGTAATACTCCTGCTCTTCATAACCGTGCTTTGCCAGGTCAACAACCGATGCATCCAGCGGATGAGTGCCCGGAACAACGACTTTATGAATCTCTGCCCGACGGCCCAGATCGGAGGCAAACAGCGAAGCCGACGTCAGGCTGGCAAACGTTAAGACGGTTGCTGCAACCATTATGGACGCGAAGTACGAAATCTTCTTGATCACAAAGCTCTCCTTGTCAATTCATCCCCTTGTTACACTCTCGGTTTATCATTCCGTGTCATCCCATTCCTCTCTCGTTCTACCTTTTGACGACGCGCGAGATCTTTCTATGAATATCCGCCAAAAAACTCCCGCGCGACGTCAGAATGTACTCAGCTTACAGCCAGCTCGGTTTGGCATCCACCGGCACGCCATCGGTTTCCGTAAAGCCCTTCAGACTGCCTGCCTGAGTCTGAATACAGACGTAGCTCAGAGAGGAGTCGGCGTCAGCCTTCACGCAGCGAGCAGCCGCCGAATCGAGCCGCAGGACATCGCCTTTTGCTACGGCAAACTCCTCGCCATCGATGTAGAACTGCCCTTTGCCCTTGAGAATGATGTATAGCTCTTCGTTCTGCTTGTGTGTATGCACAAACGGAATGCTTACACCCGCGGGCAGATTGTTGACCGATACCTCGGAGCCAGTCAGCCCGAGTTCATTGTGCAGCGTCACGCGCCCAATCTTGCTGATTTCTCCGATGGACGATACCTTGAAGTTCTTTCCCGTCTTCACCATATTGCTCTCCTTGGAATCCAATGGCTGCAATGGAATGGAGCGGCGCTTCCTCGATTCTTGTCTCGATTCGATCCGGTCCGTTCCTTGCAGCGAAAGTTTGTTTCGCTTCTTTAGACGAGGCGGCGCGGAGCAGTGTGAAAATTGAATAGGAACAGGTTTGATTTCACACCTGGGTAGGCAGAATCGTCCAATGATCGGCTACTTCCGTGCAGCAAGCGCACTGTAGACCCCTGAGAGAAGAAGGAGAATCAAATGCAGAACGAGATCTATTCCATCTACCACGTAACCGTGGAGCCGGATCACTTTTCGGAATTCAAAGCGCTGGTAGCGCAGATTGTATCCGCCACAAGCAAGGAGCCGGATACTTTGACGTATGAGTACGTAGTCAATGCCGACCATAGCTCTGTTCACATTATTGAACGCTACCGCACACCCGGTGTGTTGCCTCATATTGAGAAGACATTCGCTCCGTTCGCCGAGAAGTTTCTGTCTCTGGCGAAGATTGAGAAGCTGTTTGTCTATGGTGAGACAACTCCAGAAATCAGAGCCAAATTGGATGGATTTGGCGCGATCTATCTGACGCCCTTTGATGGTTTGAACCGATAAGAGCAACTCGGCATCATGGCTCGAACTTATCGTGCATCGAGATGCTGAATGCCACAATATCGAAGAGAAGAGCAACTTCTAGCTGTCAAAAGGAGATCGCAATGGATTTGCAACTGAACAATAAGACCGCACTTGTAACCGGCTCGACTGCCGGCATTGGCCTTGCTATAGCCGAGAGACTGGCCGCCGAAGGCGCAACTGCCATTATCTGTGGCCGAAACCGCGAGAAGCTGGACGCAGCCGCAAAACGCGTAAGCCAAATGGGGAACGTACGTACCGTCCTGGCGGATCCTGCCACTGCAGACGGTGCCGCAACGCTTTTCGAGTCAGCGCCCGACGTGACATTCTCATCAATAATCTCGGGATCTACGAAGCCAAACCGTTTGTTGAAATCTCCGATGAAGACTGGCATCGCATTTTCGAAATCAATGTCGTCAGCGGAGCTCGCCTGGCCCGCCACTACTTCCCGAAAATGATCAAGCGCTCCTCTGGACGCGTGATCTTTGTGGCGAGCGAAAACGCGGTGCTCATACCAGCAGAGATGGTCCATTACGGTGTGACAAAATGCGCACAGCTTGCTGTCGCGCGTGGGCTCGCTGAGCAAACTCGAGGAACGGGTGTAACAGTCAATTCGATTCTACCCGGCCCTACCCGCTCTGAAGGAATCACTGCCTTTATCGAGTCAGTCATTCCGGATACGGGGATTACGCAGCCGCAGCGTGAATCCTTGTTTTTTTTCAATGGGATCTGTTTTACAAACGCAAGCTCAGACAGCTTCTACGAATATTTCCACCGACGCGCCCGGAGGATCAGGCCTGCCCGACGCTCCGTCTGCATCCCCGACGCCTCAACAAAATCCTCAGCCAAGCATCCCATTTCAACCACCTCCGTTTAGTCGGAATATGACCCTCGAAGACAAGTTCAAATATTTGGTGGAACCTGAGTTCGGCCCTCGCAGCCTTTTCACGAACGTCTTCGGCGCAGGAATACGCATGGCGAACCCTCCCAGCCACTACCCTCCAGAATGGCACGGGGGAGCTCAAGCATTTGGGCGTTTTTACGGTGACAGTTTTGCCCGCACCGGAGCTGAAGGCATCGGACGCTTCACGGTTTCTGTCCTGCTGCATGAAGATCCTCGCTATCGGCGTTCTGAAAGCAAATCCTTCCCTGTGCGCTTGGGCCACGCTTTCGTCTTCTCCTTCGTCGATCGAACTGATGGAGGGCATACCACAATCGCTATCTCGAACTTTACAGGTGCAGCGGCTGGTGGCTTTATTGGTAACGCGTACCTACCCGCTGGCTTTGACAATCTAACCCATGCAGGACAGAGATCTGCAATCGCGTTCGGAGGCATAGCTACTCAAAATGTTTTCCAGGAGTTTTCTCCAGAACTGGGCCATTTTCTGAAAAAGATACACGTACGCCATATACCGATGCCCCCGGTGTGGTGGACAGGAGACAAGTAGCAATGTGGATTTGTACTGGATGGTTTGTACCGCATGCAGCACAGATTATCGCGTTGAGCCTGGATTCGAGTTTTGAACGGCAATGCAAATCAGAGAAGGACATGGAATGCTCTGATTTAGAGCCTGCATCGGAGAGAGCGTGTCGCATCGCTGATTCCATAATGACAAACACACGGATGTATTTATCGCGAAAAACTCGCCAATGTAATACCACCATAGCTCAATCAGCTCTGTGCGCCGTTGCCGCTGCTCTTGTGGCGTTCGCGTATGCCGCTGGCGCTGGCTGGGGGCAGAGTTCGCAGCAAGGTTCCGTTACGCGTGCCACACAATTTCCGCTCTCCGGCCATCAGCAGGGCGGAGCCTCCGTGCAACAGTCGGCTACGCCTTCGACCGCATCGAGCGTCAATACACTGAACACGCAGGTGAGCAACCACGTCCAACATCGCCACTGTTGCGGAGGGAGACAGTGCAAGTCGTACCACCTTCTGTTCCGCAAGAGGATACGAAACCGGTTGGCGACACAAAGAAGTCGCACCATGTACGGGCGAATACAAAAATCGGTGCTGCGCATGAGCGATAGAAGATCTTTTAGAGTCCGCTCAGCGAAGTACAGTATCCGGCATAATCGCGGATGACTGCAGATTCTGTCTATAGGGAAGCGGGCAGGAGGCGCTGCTTCCAGATGTCTGGCAGCCAGAGGTGCAGTTCACTCTGTTTGATAACTGGCATGTTGGTGATCAACTGTGTCAGATAGAGTTGCGAGTCGATGCCCAGTCTGCGGCAGGTGCTGGTTAAGCTTGACAGGATGGCCATCGTTCTTCCGCCCCGTTCATTGCCGACGAAGAGACTGTTCTTCCTGTTGATCATCACCCGCTTCATTTCGCGTTCCGATACGTTGTTGTCAAGTGGCACAGCAGCATCGTCCAGGAAGGTAGCCATGGCCGCCACTGGTTCAGCGCATAGTTGACTGCATCCGCCATAGGATGCTTCGGCAGTAATTCCAGCTTCCAGCGCTCCAGCCGTTCCCGCAGCGCAGTCACGATGGGCGCAGACTTTTCTTTGCGAAGAGCCAGTCGTTCCGCAGGCTTCATCGCCTTGGCGGCATGCTCGACCGCATACAACGCGCGCACTCTCTCAACCACGCTCAGAGCGATCTCTGGCGCGGTGCATTCTGCTTCCACGAACTTCCTCTTCAAGTGCAGTCAGCATCCTGCGCGTGTCAACGCGTTGCCGGTCACCACACCGTTGTAACCAGCATAGCCATCAGCTAATAACACCTGGTTATAATCTCCCAGGAAGTTGATTAGCCCCTCGCGATTGCGGCTCGTGCTGAAGTCGTAGATGTTGTAGGGGTGCTCTTCGTCACTGATGTAAACCCACATATAGACCCGTGTGGATTTATCCTTCGCCTGCATCGGCATATGCGTATCATCGGTGGCGATCAGATGCGATTGCAGCACCCGTTGAATCATCCGCTGATAGAGCGGCTCCAGAAGATCCGCCACATCGCCACACCATATCGACTGCGTGGAGCGCGAGATGCGGAAGCCCTGCCGCTCGAAGAGACTCTCCAGCCGGTAAAGCGGCAGATACATGTCATACTTCGATGTCACGATGTAACTGAGCAGACCCGGACCAGGCAAGCCTTTGTCGATGGCGGCTGCGGGCTTATCTGCGCTTTCGATGCGGGGATTCTCACCCGTAGCATCGCAACTTGCGCAGCCATGCTTTTTGCGCACATGATGCAGGCGCTCGAAGTGGCCGGGATAATACTCCAACTGCCAGTTCACATCCACGCTGATCTCCGCGCGCTGCTTGCCACAGCAAGGGCAAGTACGCTCGGCTTCACTCAGTTCATACACGAGTTCCTGCACCGGCAGCTTGTCGAAGTTCTCAAGATTGCGCCGACCACGTGCTTTGCGAACACGACGCGGAGACTCTTCCAGCTTTTCATCTTTCGGCAGATCGTCTTGATTGATCGGCCTGCTTTCGAACGCCTCACCAAAAGCCAACGACATCTGACCAAGCTCAAGTGCCGTGCTCAACTTGTCGGCGCGCAGTCCATAGTACCAGCGCTTGAAGCGATCCACCTGCACCTGTAAACGGAGATTCTCGATGTAAAGTTCATCCGACTTCTTCTGTAAAGAAGCCGCAAGGGATGATTGCTGATCGGCCTGTCGCTGTAGTACATCTGCTCGCTGTTTTTCCTGCTCACGCGCAGCCATCAGCAATAACAGCATGGCATTGAGCGATGCCGCGTCATCGGGGAGTTCGACGGACTTTATCTTGGTGGGTGGCACATTGATATAGACATTCTAATTTTCCATTCCGTTGCACGTTCAGAGAGCATTCATGCACCCTTTATCGATCTCAGAGATGTTTCTCTCATAGCGTGGCATCCGCTTTACGCGCGACATGTCGATGCCATCGAGTAGCATTGCAAATTCACTTGGACGAAGCTCGATCGAGGAGGATCCACGCTGGATCTGTGGCCACTTGAAGACGCCAACTTCGAACCGTTTATACCACGGCACATAACCATCACGATCCTATTGCAACACTTTCAAGCGATCTCCGCGCCGCGAACGAAAGAGAAAGAGATGTCCATGAAATGGATCCTGACCAGTCACGGCCCGAGCCTGCTCGGCAAGACGATCGAATCCGCAGCGCATATCAACCGGCAATGCTGCTAGCCAGATGCGCGCCGATTGTTGATGGTCAAAAGTGCGAAGTGTGGGAAGGCCTATCACGGCACCATCTCCAGCACGCCAATCAGACGGCCAAGGTGGTTCGCATCGAAGCCTGCGCTTACCCAGAGTTGATGCCCGCTGCGCAGCTGTACGCGAATCTTTGTGCCAGAACAAGGAGATTCGCTGGGCGGATCCGCCAACTGAACAGAAACAAATGATGGCCGTGCCGCCGGGCTGGACCTGAGATTCGGTTGTGGTGCAGAAAAATCTGAAGTCATTGCTGGGGAATCTGAATCCGACTGCGCAATGCGCTGTTTCTTCCGGGCCGAGAAGAAGCTACTCGGCCGAATTCCACGCTCTTTACAAAAGCCACTGGCACTCAGACCGCTCGTTGCCTGCGCCGCCAGGATCGCCTCCCACTCCACGTTACTCACTCGATGCCGGTATCCATGACCTGAATCTATGGCAGTTCCGCAATGGCCACAAGATGCGGTTCATTGAGTGGACTCCGTTTTTACGTACGGTTTCACATATTGTGCTGGCATCAGTCGCACTTTGTGTCCTTGCTCGCGCAAAACCCAGCCCAGGAAATGCGCACCGCCGCAGGCATCCATGCCAATTAAATCGACGTACAGGTTGGCAGTGAACTGCAGCGTTGCCTGCGCGAGAACTTCTTGTGCACCACAACTTCGCCGCGTAGGTTAAGTCCAACCAAATGAAAGACGGTCTTGCCAAGATCGATGCCGATTGTGTGCAGTTCCATGAGATGCCCCCTCCGTACGTTCCTTATACCGCAACTCATGGCTTGGTAAAAGCGGCGGACCATCCTATTAAATAGGCCACAGTGCGCCGCAAGAGAAGACATGAATCTTGCTGCCTATCTGCCAAGTAGGTTAACAAGGAATGCACTCAACGTAGGAGCCAAGAATCAGCAACGAATGTCATCGCATGTGAATTTCGATCTGCTCGAGCGGACGGCCCTTGGTCTCTGGAAGAAATTGCTTGTTCATCAATCCGCCGAGAATACAAATAATTCCGTAGGCCAGGAAGGCGCCTCTTGTGCCGAGGTCTTTGTTCATAACAGGAAAGCTATAGGTGAGCAGAAATGAAGCGGCCCATAGTGCAGTGACGCACACCGATACTGCCTGAGAGCGAATCTCGTTTGGAAAAATCTCGGAGATCAAAACCCAAGTTACGGGAGCGAGTGTCAGCGCGTAGCAGCCAATAGCAGAAAGAGTAAAGATGAGTACGGCTCTGGCATTCCAATGAGCATGGTAGGCAAGCGCAGAAAGCAGGTGTGCGATGCCGATGCCGAAGCACCCGAAGAGGATCAATGGTCGCCTGCCAATGCGGTCGACGAGTGTCATCGCCAGGACAGTAAAGATGAGGTTGATTGCGCCGGTGATGATGATGTTTACGAAAATATCGTTGGTTGCATAGCCCGCGCTGCGGTAGACCTCTTCGGCATAGTTGAAGAGCACGTTGATGCCACTCCACTGCTGCAACACTGCTAGGCCGATGCCGATGAAGAGCATCCGGCCGACGCCGCGTGTGAGCAGCTTGTGTGCAGATAGGCGCTCGGCGTTCTCAGCTCGCACAGCATTTTCAATCGCCTGTATTTCCGCATGAGCGTAGGCATCCCCTCCGAGCCGTTCGAGAATTGTCCGAGCTTCATCTTCATGATTTTTCACGAGTAACCATCGAGGGCTCTCAGGAAGGAACAGGGACGTGAAGATGAAAACAAAGGCGGGCGCGGAGATCGCAGTGAACATCCAGCGCCATCCGTACTGCACGTTCCAAGATGCAAAGACAGCGGAGTCCGTGATATCCGTCGGAATCGGGCGTGCGATGAGCCAGTCGACAACCTGCGCCATAAGTATCCCGATGACGATGGCGAACTGGTATAGGCTTACGAGGCGTCCTCGTACCGCTGCCGGACTGATCTCAGAGATATAGAGTGGTGACACGTTCGAACTGAGCCCAATTGCCATGCCGCCTGCGATGCGAGACAGAATGAAGACACTGAAGCTGTGTGCCCAGCCTGTTGTTGTCGAAGAGACGCAGAAAATGACCGCGGAGAGAAGGAGTGCTTTGCGGCGTCCATAGTGCGACGAGAGCGAACCGGCGACTAGTGAACCGAGCAGGCAACCCACCAATGCGCAGCTGTTCGCCCATCCGATCTGAGCAGCTGAAGCAAGATGAAAGTACTGCTCATAAAACTGGCGTGCACCTCCGATCACTACCCAGTCGTAGCCGAAGAGCAGCCCACCGAAAGCCGCCGAGATGGCGATTTTCCAGACATAGCTGCTTTTCACCGGTTGGCCAGGCGATTGCGGCGACGGGGTTATGTCCTGTGTACCAACGGAAGTCATTGGCTCATTTCCCGCAGAAGATCGATGGCGCCGATGTACGCATGATCCTGTTGCAAGACTTCACGCAGCAGTGCGAGACCTTCATCGTCCTGCCCAAGCCCGAAGTGGGCCTGCGCTTTGAGGAAGCGTGCGGTGATCGCCTGTCGTTGCTGCAGGTCTTCTTCGAAGATGAGCATGGCTGGCAGTGAGGTTGCAAAGTAATCGATCGAAGCAGTCTGTGTGTTGAGCCGCTCAGCGTAGTCGAGAATCTGCTCAAACCTGGCTTTCGCTTCGCCGATTCTGCCTAGGCGCTTGAGCGCGCGAGCGCCCCAATAGGTCATTTCGGAGACGGTCTGCATCTTCATTTGAACAAAGTCGCCGTCCGTGCGCGCAGCGCGTTTCCAATGTTGTTGGGCTTGCTTTGTGAGACCGAGTCCGTCATAAGCTACTCCCAGCCAGTAGTCGACAACGTTCAGGTTCATCAAAAGATGGCGAGCTTCGCCAAGCTTCCGCGATGGATTGGCCGCAGATGTGAAAAAGGCCAGCGAGTCTTTGGTGTTTCCGGCGCGCAGAGCCGACTGGCCAAGAAGTATATTCGCGCGTACATACTGCGCGAGGACGAGTCCCTCACCGCCTTCCCAAGGATGAAACTGCCTCGTTGTGAGAAGAGAAAGCGCGGCCTCTGGTCTGCCGGTATTGCTGTAGAGCGTTGCCAACTCGAGTGAGAGGTCGTCGCGAAGCATCACAATTTCATGGCTAGCCTCGAGCTCTTCTAGACGCACCTCCGAAGGCATGCCGAGCTTCTTCTTCAGCTGGTCAAACTCGAAGAGAATGCGTCCATCCTGGGGCGCGAGTGTACGTGCTTTCGCAAAGGCATCGAGCGCACGTTCGCTGTCTTGCAGCACGTTGTAATATGCGAGGCCGAGATTGCGTTGCACGGTAGGAAATTGTGGGTCAAGTTGTGCAGCACGCTCCCAAAAAGCAATAGCCTCATTGTGTCGACGCCGGTCGTAGAGCAGGTTGCCAAGATAATAGGGGGCACGCGCGTCTTCAGAATGTTTAGTGATCGCATTCTGAAGAACGATCATCTCTTCAAGCCGACTCGGAAATAGGTAATCAGGGACTGCATTCGCCGCTTCACGATAAGCTGCGCTGCTCTCCTCTTCGCGGTCCACCTTGGCCAGCAGGTGCGCGCGCACATACAGCAGCATAGTAGCCGCTCCATCGGTTGCGGGAGCGCAGGGCGAAGCAGTGAGCGTGAGAGCTTCGTCGAGGAATCCGGCACGTGCTAGGTCGAAGATCAGGTCGAGCTTGACCTGGCCATCTTGCGGCGAATAGCCCGAATCGAGAAAGCGGCTGAGGTTGTCGAGAGGATCAAGAGCGCGGACGGCGGCAAGAACATTCCTGGCTTCTGCGCTGCGGCCGAGTCTACGCAAAATCGCCGCCTTTAGATTTAACCCGTTTAGATTGTCAGCATCGCAGCGTAGCGACCGCTCGATGTGTTCGAGAGCCGTCTCCCACTGTCCGCGTCTGCAGTCGATCTCGGCAAGGCGGTGATATGCTGGACTGCGCCACGCAGCATTCCAGGTTGACTTGTAGAAAGCCGCATAGCTTTCTTCAGGACGATCCTGGTAGCTAAGTGTGAGTCCAAGGTTGTAGTGCGGTTCTCCGTCAAACGGGTTCGGATTTCGCGATGTCATGCGCTGGATCGCTGTCCGCAGACACACCTCAGCCGCGCCGAACTCGCCCCGACGCAGATGCCAGCGCCCAAGCGCGGCATTGGCACGGCTATCATGCGCATCGCGCCGTATCGCTTCCTGCCAATAGGTCTCAGCGTTGCGGGTTGGATGGCGGTACTGCTCCAGGTGTAGGCCGATCAGGTAGAGTTCATCGTTCGTCTCGACATCGGATGGCAGAGGAGGTTCCGTCGCCACATCCGTCTTCGGCATCGGGACAACCTGATCCGGAGCGTAACGCAGAAGCATGCGTTCCGCTTGGGTTACTACGATCTCTACGTCGCAGTTGCCGCTGGCTGCGAAGGTGTGGTGTAGCGGGGTGTCCGGTTGAAGATTGCCATGCCAGCTGGCTGCGATCTGACCATAGATCCGGACCTCAACCGTGCTCTGTGGAAATGCCGCCGTTACCATTAGATGAACGACGACCGTGTCGTCGCCCCGCTCCAGTCGCACCGCTCCGTGAAGATTGGCATAGTCGGGAACACCTATTGCGCGAATCGGGTACCAGTACTGGCTGAAGATCTTTGTTTCGCCGGGCGTGAGAAAAGAGAAGTCCGGCTGATTGTCTGTATACACGCCGGCCATCAGTTCAACGTAAGGACCGTCGCTTTCTGTAAGGCTGCGGTCCCACGCGTAACCAAATTCGTGATTTCCCCACGTCCATTGCTTTTTGCCGGGAGCAATGTAGTGGTTCGCAACATGGACAAACCCTGCGCGGTTGCGGTGATCGTAACCGCCGAAAAAGTCATCGTTCGACGCCGCAATCATGTAGCTAGTTGGGACCGGGATGTTGGCATACCAACGCAGATCGTTTGGTGGATAAGAGCCATCCGGAACGAACTGGTTGGGCAGTTCCTCCTGCGGCACACCTTGCAGTACGCGCTTGCCGTAATCCACGCCGTAATAGACGCCCTGGCTCATGGGAAACTCGGTTACGGCACGCTTTGCGTGATCGGCAACATAGCGCACGTCGTGAGGAAAGAATGACTGGTATTGTTCATGAACGCGCACCGCAACGTTCGCCCACCACAGAAACGTCTGCGTATCGGTGGTGCGGTTGTACAGGCGAACCCGAAGCTCCAGGTATGCCTTGTCGGGATGAAGGCAAAGCCCATGCATACCTTTCATGCGCGTCATGGGATCATGGTCACTGCACCAGATTGTCACGCTGCCGTCGGCATCGCGTTCGATTGTGCAATCCATCGGCATGAACGTCGCCGGGCGATGGTGCTGTGGCCAGTTAAACTCTACGCCACCGGAGATCCATGGGCCGGCAAGGCCAACCAGCGCCGGTTTGATAACATTCTGACGATAGAAGAAGTCATAGCCGTTCAGCTTGTCTTGGCCGATATGAATACGGCCGCCGAGCTCCGGAAGAATCATGAATCGGACGAATTCATTCTCGAGATGGAACGCATCCCAATTCCGGTTTTCCGACTCTGTCTCGATGCGATCGATGACCGGCAGCGGGTACACGCGGCCGCTGCTGCCCTGATAAACGCGTTTTTCAAGGAAGAGAGGATTACGATCGGGCGACGCGGGCAGCCATGTACGTATGGAGACGGCCTCCTGCCAGGCCTTGACTAATCCTGTTTCAGAGGTAGGGGCGTCCGGCAGATGGATTAGAGCCTCTGCATTGGGTGATGCCATTTTCGCATCTTCAATCGATTCTTTTTGCAGGCTTGTCATTCTCTTCGGGTCAGACCTTCGCATAGTAAGGGATTTTGTTTCAGGACGAGTATCCGGAGTGAACATGCCTGTTATCTCTACCATCAATACGTCAGTGTACGTTACCGGTAGAACTTAAATAATACAATCCTATTTGTCAAGCGTTTGCGCGAAGCCTCATTATGCCGAGATAAATTCCAGTACGCAGGTGAACACTCCGATCCTCGCAAAGGCAGGACATATTCTATGCGGAATCCCAAAATTCTCTAAGAAATGGAGGTATATTGGCTCAGTATTTCCTCAAGATCGGCAAGAATACCAACAAAAATCTTGACAAACGCATACTGGACTGCTATACAAAATAAATTGTTCGTAAATTACGTTTACGTTAACGGAGGTTCTCTATGGACTGGTTATTCACACAAAAAAGGAGTGACTGCATGTCGTTGTTTGGGAGACCCGAAATTTTAAATGGATTCTTTCGTGTCAGCCGTAAAGTCTGTTTTTTGCAACTCATGCTCTTCATCGCACTTGCCGGCGTCCGGCAGGCCCACCCCCAGGTTGATCAGGGCGCAGTAACCGGAACAGTCCTCGATACAACAGGGGCAATCGTTCTCGGAGCAACTGTAACACTAGCATCGCTGGATACTGGTCTCGTGCTGACACGCACAACCGGAGAACACGGCGATTACATCTTCCAGCCGGTAAAGATCGGCCGCTACAAGCTGACGGCTTCGGCCAGCGGGTTTGAAACCTCCACGCGGGAAAATATCCTGGTGGACGTCTCTTCGCGTGTCGGAGTTGTCTTTAACTTGAAGCCAGGTTCGGTATCAGAGGTGGTCGAGGTGACTGCGGCCCCGGAGTTGCAGACAGAAGAGGCTTCAACTGGACAGGTCTTCTCGACGGAAACGATTAGTCAGACGCCGCTGAACGGTCGCAACTACGTTTTCATCGCGCAGCTCAGTACTGGTGTTGCCCCTGCAAACGGGTCGGCTCCCGGTTCCAAGAAGGGAGACTTCACGGCAAACGGTCAGCGATCCTGGCAAAACAATTACATCCTTGACGGTGTGGACAACAACTCAAATCTGGTCGATTTCGTAAACGGAGCGACATTCGTCATGAAGCCGGTGCCGGATGCTCTACAGGAATTCAAGGTGCAGACAAGCGACTACAGCGCAGAGTTGGGGCACTCCGCGGGCGCGGTTGTGAACGCGGCCATTAAATCAGGAACCAATGAGTTCCACGGATCAGCCTGGGAATATTTTCGGACTGATAAGCTGAATGCGCGCGATTACTTCGACACCTACAAGCCGGAGTACCACGAGAACCAGTTTGGCGCGACGCTTGGCGGTCCGATCATCCGCAACAAGCTGTTCTTCTTTGGCGACGCAGAAGCGAACCGCATCACCTTCGGGCAATCCGGGTATTACACGGTACCGAGCACCAAAATGCGTGAAGGCGATTTCTCTGAATTGTTGAGTTCATCATTTACTGGGTTAAGCGAACCGGTTTACCTGTATCAGGCGGGTGGTCCGCAGCGTGCCAACGGCAGCACGATCATCAACACCCGCTATCGCGAATGCAATGGGCAGATCAATGTTCTCTGTGCTGGCGATATCAGCACGGTGGCCAAAAATCTTCTCAGCTATTATCCGCAGCCCAACGTCTCGACAACGACGCTGACCAACAACTATCTTTTTCAGTCAAAAGCCAGCGACAACACCACGCAGTACGATGCCAAGATCGACTGGAACCCGACAGCTTCCGATCAGGCGTTTGCCCGCTACAGCTACTCCAATGAACCTGGTTACTATCCGTCGCCGCTTGGCAATGTTCTTGATGGCGGCGGTTATGGCGCCAGCGGACACATCGCAAACCAGGGTCGGAATTTCGTATTCAGCGAAACGCACTTCTTTAACAACAACACCTCGAACGAATTCCGTTTCGGCTACAACTGGATCCACTCGGGTTATCTGCAACAGAACAGCGGTACAGGCCTGGCTGCTCAGCTCGGTCTCGGTGGAATTCCGTTCGCTGCCCTGAACGGAGGTCTTCCGGATGTATCGCTGGGCCGCGTAAGCGCTTTCGGTTCGCCGTCGTATGAGCCGACCAATGAGAAAGAGAACGTTTATCAGATCCTGGACAACATCAGCCGCGTGATCGGCAGGCACACGCTCAAAGCCGGCGTAAATATTCAGTCCATCCGCTTCTATGGTCTCTTCCCGCCTTATTCGCTCGGGTCGTATTCGTTCACGGGCGCTTACACAGAGGATCCCAACAACACCAGCTTCAGCGGCGACGGAACTGCTGACTTCCTGCTCGATTCAATCAACAGCTCGACCATCACCAACATGCAGTCGTTCTATGACAACCGCTGGTACCGCACTGCGTATGTCCAGGACGACTGGAAGCTGCTGCGGAACCTGACCATCAACCTCGGGCTGCGTTACGAGTTTGTGCAGCCACCGCACGAACTGAATGATCGCCAGGCCAATTTCCTTGGGGACTTCAACGGCAAGACCGGAACGTACCTTCTCCCGAAAAGCCAGCAAAATGTTGCGATTCCTGCCGCGCTCCAGCAGGCGTTTACCGCCGACAACATCTCTCTCGAATACACTTCCAACGGCGCCCTCGTAACGTCGCAGAAGATGAACTTTGCTCCGCGCATCGGCTTCTCGTATCAGATCGATGACAAGTCGGTGGTGCGTGGCGGCTTTGGCATCTTCTATGGTGGCCTGGAGAGCATCGGCGGCGGTCCGAACCTTGGTTCGAACGCTCCGTTCAATTACCAGGATAACTTCCCAAGTTCGGGTGTCTGCAGCGTCGATGCCACCACCGGGGTTGCCGACTGCCCGACAAATGGTCAGACGCTGGAAACTGGATTCAGCAATGCCATTGCAGCCGGGCTGAGCAATTACGCAAATATCCCCACTATCTTCGCGGCGCAGTTCCACCAGCAGACACCATACTCGGAAGCTTACAACCTATCCTTTGAGCGTCAGCTCGGCGCTTCCACCACGGCCCAGCTTGCGTATGTTGGTAATGTCGATCGGCATCTGCAGGTCAGCTATAACGCCAACGAGATTGGCATCGTGCCTCCGGGTTATGCCCTGCAGGCAAATCTGCCTTTCCCTAGCTTCGGTACGATTGAGCCTATCGTGGACCAGGGCGTGTCTAACTATAACTCCTTCCAAGCAAAGCTGGATCGGCGCTATACGAACAACCTCTACTTCTTGGCGAGCTATACGTGGGCGCACAGCCTTGATGATGCCTTCGGCACCATCGGCCAGAGCAAAAGTGGTGGTTACCGGAATGCGCGGCTGCTTGGACTTGGATATGACTACGGCACCTCCATGCAGGATGTTCGTCAGCGCTTCACTCTCAGCGCGCAGTACAACCTTCCCTTTGGTAAGGGCCAGAAGTTCGCCAACTCCAACAAACTGGAAGATCTTGTGATCGGCGGCTGGAGCACGACCATGCTGTTCCGCGTGCAGACGGGGCAGCCTGTGGTGATAACTGCGGGGAACAGCCCCACCAATGGAAGCGGCGGAGCTTATGCAATTCGCGTAGGCGATCCATTCGCAGCCGGAGGGACGCCTCAGGCGGGTACCGGAGAGGTATGCGCCACCAAGACCCGCACGGTGAAGAACTGGTTCAACCCCTGCGCGTTTGCCAATCCTCCGCAAGCCGTTACCACTGTCACTGGAGTCAACCAGGTGCAAATCGAGAGCGCCGGATTGCTTCCGTATGGATCAAAGGGAAGGACAAGCGTTTCAGGCCCGGGCTACAACCGGATCGACCTGTCGGCGTTCAAGAGCTTCCCGGTTGTCAAGACCACTTCGTTACAGCTTCGTGCCGACATCTTCAACTTGTTGAATACGCCGGCATACGGCTTGCCTAACAACAGTGTTGGAAGCGGAAGCTTTTCCACCATCACCAGCGAGCAGTTTAGCGGCGAACAGCCAGACGCAAGGGTTGTACAGTTCGCTGCGCGCTTCCAGTTCTAAGGAAAGTGGCGGTTGTGGTTCGCAATGTGAACCAACTCAACCTGATCCGGCTTGTGCGTTATGGCATGAGCCGAATCAGCGCTCCGTCGAAATCGAACGGAGTGATTACGTGCGTTGTGCATAGATTCTTTCAAGTGGACACACTTCCTTCTTTGTACGAAGTTGCATGGTGGTTCACTTGTTGGACATCCTGTCCAGGCACGATCAATACCTCGCAGGACAGGATGCGTATTTTGCAATGCTGTTTGACACTTTTCTTTTAACTGTTTTCAATAATGCATTTCACCCCGCGATCGGCTAGAATCATCTGCGAACGATGAATAATAACTCTTCAAATCCCGTTGGTATCAAGGAAATCGCGCAGGCACTCGGAGTTTCAATTGGTACCGTCGATCGCGCGCTTCATGATCGCGATGGAGTCAACGCCAGGACGCGGGCCAAAGTATTGAAGATGGCAGAGCGGTTGCACTATAAGCCGAATCTCGCTGCCCGCAATCTGAAACTGAACCGCCGCATCCGTCTGGCCATTCATCTTCCCAACGAAATCGCTTCCTTCTTTGACTCCTTGCGGGATGGCATCAGGACTGCGGCAGCGGCAACTCCTGGCGTAAAGCTAGACCTTGATTTCCGCACATATCCACGGCTCGGCGAAGGCGATGTGGCGTCCATGGAGCGCGACCTCAAAGGCGGATATGATGGCTTGCTGATCACTCCGGGAAACTCAACGAAACTAGAGCCTCTGATTCGGGAGTTTACCGCTGCGGGCACCGCAGTCGTCTGTGTGGCAAGCGATGCGCCGCGCTCGGGAAGACTGACCTCCGTTTGCGTCGATGCAGCGGTGAGCGGAGGAATTGCCGCAGAGCTTCTGGGTAAGGTGATCCATTCGGAAGGCACGGTCGCGTCGATAACCGGCGATCTGAGCACCTACGATCACAGCGAGAAACTGCGTGGCTTTGCAGGCACCTTGGCAACGGTAGCACCGCATCTGACGCTTCTGCCCGCTATTGAAACGCATGAAAAGCCGAGAGATGCGTACAAGGCAACGCTTGATCTGTTGAAACGCAGAGATCGACCGGCTGGGCTGTACATCAGCACGGCAAACAGCCTTTCTGTGTTGCAGGCCCTGGAAGAGCAAAACCTGCTGGGCAGCATCCAGATTGTGACGACAGACCTTTTCTCTGAACTGGCTGTGCTGCTTGAGTCGGGAAAGATTCTTGCGACCATTTACCAGCGGCCGTTCGCACAGGGAAAAATCGCCTTCGAGGCAATCTCTCGATACTTGGTGGATGGAACGAAGCCAGAGGCGGCTACTCGCCTTGCACCTCACATCATTCTGCGCAGCAATCTGCCTTTATTCCCGTTGAAGGTGCAACGCAGTTCCAACCTCGAACGAATCCTGATCGCTGACGCAGAAGCGCGTGTCTGAACGGGAAACAGCGAACTAAGCATTTCTTCTGGCCTAGACATCAATACGTGTTAAGAGGGAAGTGCAATACTGTCGTTAACGTTAACTAAAGCGTGAGGAGATCCCCCGCCTCTGGCGGGGTGGCAGTAGCGGTTTGACCTTTACGGGAGTCGGCTTTTTTCTTGGTTCAGTCGATGTCGTTGCAAGCAGCAAACTGCTGGTTTTTTTGCTTTTGTTCTTGCTTTTGCTTTTCAACGGTTGCGATCAGGTCCCTTTGAGGGGCTAGCAACCGTAAAGCCACCGGCTCTGCTGGTGGATACTTACAAGGAGAATTCATGCTGACGAGACGGAAGTTCATCCAAGTGGTCTCCACTGCGATACCGGCAATCGCGTCGAAAGCGGCCATGGCATCTTCGGAGCGTCCTGCTGCAGAGGCGGGCGATGCGCAGCCCACGGTGTTTGTTCTGCGTAACGACTGGGAATTCTGTCTCGATCCAGACGCTGCGCAGAAGCCGCCGGAAAACCATAAGTGGGATCGCGTGCAGGTACCTCACACCTGGGAGTCACTCGGACAATCGCAGGACTATTCTGGCGTCGCCTGGTACCGTTTGCGCTTTGACGCGCAAGCGTGGTGGTCGACGCAGCATGTCCGCATGGAGTTTGAAGCCGTCACACACACCGCGCACGTGTTTCTCAATGGCAATGCGGTTGGAGAGCACGTTGGGAAGGGCTACACCGCCTTTACCGTCGATCTTTCCCCGTACCTGAAATTTGGTGTCGAGAACACGCTGCTTGTGCGTGTAGACAATCGCCCTGGCAATCGCATGTTGCCTCGCAACAAGAGCTATGACTGGACAGACGACGGAGGCATCATTCGTCCCGTCAATCTGCTCATCACGCCGCCCATCTTCATCGAGCGCGTTGAAATCGATGCTGTGCCTGATCTGAACGAGAAGACTGCGGAGGTACGAATCCGAGCGGTGGTTCGCAATGCAGCATCGACCGTACAGCGCGCCTCGCTAGATGCTCTTTTCTATCCTGAGAAAGAGAGCGAGTCGCGTGACTTTACCAGGATGGCCACCGTCCATACCGATTTAAAGGCTTGCACCTCGACGGTCGTGGAGCTTGGTACCGCAACTGTGCACAATCCTGCGCTGTGGCACTTCGACGCGGGAAATCTTTATGTTGCCTCAGTGGAGATAAAGACCGCATCGGGAGCGCACCAGTTCGTCGACACCTTCGGCATCCGCAAGTTCGAGATTCGTGGGACGGCCTTTTATCTGAATGGAGAAGAGGTTTCGCTGATTGGCGTCGAGCGCATGGCCGGGAGCAATCCCGACTTTGGCATGGCCGAAACGACAGAGTGGATCGAGAGCAATCACCGTGACATGAAGCAACTGAACTGCGTGTTCACTCGTGTGCACTGGGCGCAGGACCGGCGTGTTCTCGACTTCTGCGATCGCAACGGCATCCTCTTCCAGGAAGAAGTGCCGGCGTGGGGCAAGGAGACATTCCTGGATCTTGATGACGAGGTGCAGCTCGCGCTCGAACAGAACGGTCTCGAACATCTGCGCGAAATGATTGCGCGTGATAGGAACCATCCCTGCATCGTGGTGTGGGGGCTGTGTAACGAGGTAGATGGAAAGAATCCACGCTCGCGGCAGTTTGCTCATGCAATCAGTGCGGAAGCGCGCAAGCTAGATCCTTCGCGCCTGCAGACGTATGCCTCGCACACCCTGGCCAGCGATCCCGGAGCAGACATGGCCGGAGATTTCGATTTCATTTCAACGAACGAGTACTACGGAAGTTGGGCGCCGGGCGGTCCCGCTGAAGTGACGGCGCACATGGATCGTATCCGCAAGGCGTTCCCGAATAAGCCTCTCGTGGTGTCCGAGTATGGATGGTGTGAGTGTCAGCCGAAGATCATGGCAGGGGATGACAATCGTGTCGACATTATTCACTCACATACGGATGCTTTCCGTGATTTTCCTGAAATCGCCGGAGCAATTTATTTCGATTACAACGATTACCGCACGCTTGTGGGCGATAAGGGTGTGGGCTCCATGCGCCAGCGTGTGCATGGTGTAGTCGATCTCTACGGCGTTCCCAAGGGATCTTTCGAAGCGCTGCGTCTAGAATGCAGCCCTGTTGAAAGGTTAGACGTGTCAGACTCCCGGGACGGGAAGTATATAGTCGAGATCGGGACGAGACGGCAACTCCCCGCATACACGTTACGCAACTATCAACTGCGGTGGGTGGGGTACGGATATGATGGACTGCCAATGGTAGGCAACAAGCTTGTATTGCCCGATCTGCCGCCGGCATCGACTCACCGAATCGAAATAAATCTTGAACTAGTAGGCCTGCGCAGAATCGCTATCGACATATTGCGTCCAAACGGATTCTCAACGATCACGGTGGAAAAGGCGGAGCTAGATCGCTTCAGTTAGGTTAGCCTGGGAAGGTCTGGAGCCTGATCGGAGCAGTATTTCTATACCCAGCGTGGACTTTGCCCGATGGCTTCGGCGACGGTCTCCGGTCCACCATCGGCCAGACGGTCGGCGCGCGTACGTACCAGAAAGTGTGTTCCCAACTGTTGCGCCGTGCCGAACAGATCGAAAATATCGCTCTCTTGATCACCGACATGCACACAACGTTGAGGCTGTCTGAGCAATCCGGTCGAGGCGCGCAGATTCTCCAGCCAACGAAGACTTTACTTTTCTTCGATCGGAGCGCGATGAGCCTTTCTTTTTGCCTTCCGGTCTTTGAATGCCTTGCGGCTCCAGAACTTGACGGCGGTCAAACCCAGCGGCAGACCTTCCAGAGTTACTACCAAACTGGAGTGCAGGTTGATCCCACAGGTGGTGAAGTACACTGGCCGCCCTTGCGCGTCTTAACGCACGGACCCTTTGCTGACCAGTCCGACAGCGGCCATGTCTTCCCGCTTGTAACTGAACTCGGTCGTGTCATGCAGCACCAGAACAGGAGTTTCTCCTTGGGGCAGCCGTTCGCGTGTCGCTTCAAATGCCTGGCTAGAATTTGCTCTTCGCAGATCCGCTCGTTGGAGAAAAACCGGTACGCGGCCTTGATGGCGGCCCAGTCCTGACATGCCAGAGGAATGCTGCGTCCCAATCCCGCAGCCATCCGCTCCACCAGATGCTGCAACCGCTTCTCCAGCCACGCATCGGGCAACGTCGAAGCCGCCAGTTCCTGCTCGATCCAGTCCTGGTCGGCACAAGTCTCCGGATCGATTGCCTGTTTTGCTGTTGCTTCCATGACAACAGTTCAATGCCAGCAGCGCCCTCGAACAGACCTCGAACCCAGCACGAACAAGGCAGGACAGCGTTCGATTTTCGCTCGATCTCCGTTCGACTCCGGGCCGCAACCCGGCCACGCTAAGCCGTAAGGCTTAGGGATGGTGTCTATCTCCAGAACGAGCGCGGCGAGAATGCAATTCGTCGCGTCGTGGTGAGTTGACGCTTGCAGGATCAGGCGGCTTTGACGGCGATGCGGGAGGAATGAGAGCACAGCTTGTCTGCTCTTCATTCCACCGGCGTGTCAATCCAGCCTCCATAATGACAGCGGTTGGCTTCAGAGCTTGCCACCTGGATGCTCCTGGTGCCCGACATTCGACAAAAATTATCTTCATACTCCTTGACGCTCTAGGGGAGACGTGCATATGCTTCTCCTAGACGCTCAAGGAAAAGGGAGCATCATGTCACAGAAGCAGGATCAGCAAACAGATCTATTGCAGGGCACACTGGATATGTTGATTTTGAAAGCGGTGTCGCTCGGTCCCCTGCACGGCTACGGAGTGCTGCTGCGTATTCAGCAGATTTCCAGTCAGAAGCTATTGGTTCAACAGGGATCTCTTTATCCGGCGCTCTACAGGTTGGAACACCAAGGCGCAATCAGCAGCGAGTGGGGCGAGAGTGAAAACAATCGCCGCGCCAAATACTACTGCCTCACGAAACTTGGTCGCAAACTGCTCGGTGACCAGACAGCGAAGTGGAACCGCATGGCCGGAATTGTCAATGACATTCTCAGTGCTACTCCGGAGGAGATATGAAACGCTTTCTTCTGCTCCTTATGAGCAAAGCGTCAGAACTGAAGTCCTGGTTCCGCGCGGTCACACATCGCAAGTGTCTTGAACAGGAGATGGAAGCTGAACTTCGCAACCACCTCGAATGTCTGACCGATGAGTTGATGCGCGCCGGACAAGCTCCCGAGGAGGCTACTCGTCGTGCCCGCATTGCTTTAGGGGCAATCACTGTTCAGAAAGAAAAAATGCGTGCTTCCTTGGGCCTGCGCTGGTGGGATGAATTGCGGGCCGACCTGCGCTACGAAGTGCGGATGCTGTGCAAGAGCCCAGGGTTTACGGCTGTAGCAGCGATCTCGCTGGCGCTGGCCATTGGCGCAAATACGACCATCTTTTCGGTGGCCAAGCAGTTGCTTTATGAGAGGCTGGCTGTGTCGCGCGCGGAGAATCTGCGTCTGCTGGCCTGGACGGGCACGGAAAAGCACGTTGCCGTACACCACGTCTGGGGAGATTACGATCCGCAGCCCGGCGGGCGGGTGGCTAGCAACGCGTTTTCCTACCCGGCGTATCGGCTCTTGCGGCAGCAAAATCGGGCACTCGGCGACCTGATGGCCTTCAAAGTGACCGGGATGAACGCCACGATTCGCGGCGAGGCGCAGCGGGTCCAGACGGAGATGATCTCGGGCAACTACTACGCTGTGCTGGGCGTAACTTCTCAAAGAGGGCGCGCGATTCAGCCCTCCGACGATGCCGGGCCCGGCCAGAGCCCGGTGGCGGTAATCAGCGACGGCCTGTGGGAGCGGCAATTTGGCCGCTCCGAGGCGGTGCTGGGCCAAACAATCAAGCTGAACGACACGCCGCTGACGATTATTGGAGTCAATCCAAAAGGATTTACCGGCGCGAAAAACGTGCAGTCATCGCCGGATGTATTTGTGCCGCTGACCATGCAGCCGCTGTTGCATCCCACGACGACACTGGGCGCGCGGATGGCCAATACTGGCATCTCGTATCCCGACGCCATCGAAGATCCTAGTGAGTGGTGGGTGAATGTGATGGGCCGCGCACAGCCGGGAGTGAGCGATGCAGCGGCGCAGGCTGCGCTCAATGCGCAGTTGGCGGCCATCGTGCGCGGCACCATGACGGTGCGCAAGGGCGAGGATCTGCCACGGCTGGAGTTGCGCGACGGGAGCCGGGGACTCTTTGAGACACAGAAAACTTTTGTCAGGCCAATGGCAGTGTTGATGACGCTGGTGGGCTTTGTGCTGCTGCTGGCATGCGCCAACATCGCCAACCTGATGCTAGCGCGGGGCGCGCAACGGCAGCGAGAGATGAGCGTGCGGCTGGCTCTAGGCGCGGGCCGGGCGCGCGTATTGCGGCAGATGCTGGTGGAGAGCTTGCTGCTGGCCGCGCTGGGCGGCGCGGGTGGCCTGTTGGCTGGCTACCTGGGACGCACTGCGATCCCCAAGATGACAGAAAACGCCTGGGAGCGCAGCGATTTCCAGGTTCACTTTGACTGGAAGGTGTTTGCGTTTACCTCTGGGATCACGATTCTCACCGGTCTGCTCTTCGGCCTTGCGCCGGCGCTCAGCGCGGCGCGGGCCGAGGTGAGTAGCAGTTTGAAAGAGAGCGCGCAGAGCACCACGCGGCGGCGCAAGGGGATGGGCGGCAAGGCGCTGGTGGGCTTTCAGATTGCGCTTTCCACACTGCTGGTCATTGGCGCGGGGTTGTTCTTGCGCACATTGGCCGGGTTGAACGCCGTAAATGTGGGCTTCCGCACCGATCATCTGCTGCTGGCGGAGGTCAATCCGCCGCAAAAACGGTATCCCTGGGGCCATGAACTGGCGCTGCATCAACGGCTGGAAGCGGCTATTGCGGCAATGCCTGGGGTGGAATCCGTGGCCCCGGCCTGGGGTGCCTATCTCTCCGATGACGTTTCCACTACGGATTTTTTGCCAGAGGGCGTGAGTTACGACCGCAGTGCGAATCAGAGCGAGGACTACAACACCGTCGGCAATCGCTTCTTTGAGACGCTGGGCATTCCGATTCTCGCCGGGCGCGGCTTTGGCCCGCAAGATACGGCTTCCTCTCCCAAGGTGGCTGTGATCAACGAGAGTTTGGCGCGGAAGCGCTTTCCGGGCGAGAACCCAATTGGAAAACAATTTGTCACCAACACCAGGGACTCCGACGGGCATGACGGCGCGGTTGCGCAGAGAGGCATTTTGATTGTCGGCATTTGCGGCGATACGCGCTATGCCAACCTGCGCAGTGACCCTCCGCCGCAGTTCATTCTGCCCTATGTGCAGCAGCCCTATGCGGGCAGCATGACCTATGAGATTCACACGCGAATGAATCCCGAGGCGATTTTGCCAGCGTTGCGCCGGGTGGTGTGGCAGGTAGATCCAGATCTGCCGCTGCTGAATGTGCGCACCCAGGATCAGCAAATTGAGTCGGATTTGCAGCAGGAGCGGTTGTTTGTCACGCTGACCTCGGGCTTTGGCCTGCTGGCGCTGGCCCTGGCCTCGATGGGTATCTACGGGATCCTTGCGTACTCGGTGGCGCAGCGCACCAATGAGATCGGGATACGGCTAGCGCTGGGTGCGCAACCAGCGCAAGTGCGTGGCATGATTTTGCGCGAAAGCACAGGTCTGGCGGTAGTGGGAATTCTTACCGGAGTCGCCGGGGCATTGGTGCTAACGCACGCAATCAAGTCAATGCTCTACGGTATCCAGCCCTACGACCCACTTACACTGTCTTTGTGTATCCTGCTGTTGCTGACGGTTGCCGTTGCGGCCAGTTGGATTCCGGCTCGCCGCGCCGCAAGTGTACAGCCCATCCAGGCACTACGCCACGAGTGAAGACGGATGACAATTTAGACGCCGACAGCCGACGGCTACTCCGCGCGGGAGCATTGGTGTCTATCCCCAAAACAGGCGTCGCGAGAAGGCTATGCAGAGTTCGTTGATGGAATGATGCTTGCGGATTCAAGCGACCCTGGAGGCGACGTAGGCGAAACGGAACTTCCAAAAACATGTTCATACGCATTACAACCCATGATCGCCGTCTGCTGTACCCTGCGATTCACTGTGAAATCACCCCTTAATTCTCTTGTTGCTGGTCATCAATTGGCAATAAGCCATAATTGCGGATCAGCTCCAGGTCTCCGCGTCTCGCTTCCATATATTTTGGCTTGATCTGGACTTGCGTGGTCAAGAGCTCAAAATGGAGCAACGTGCCATCAGTGAATCGGATCTCCAGAGCCTGCCATTCCGGCGGATCATTGATCACGTTGACGAAGGCAACGACCTTGCCAACGGCTTCGGTGAAGTTCAGGCCGAGCTTCGGGGGTGCATTTTTGGCGCGCCTTTCCATTTGCTCCCGTTCGTTTACATCTTCGATCTCCTCGGGAGAATCGAAGTCGCTGTCGTAGTCCGGTCTTTTGATTTTGTTCGTCATCGCATCCTCGTAGAGAGTGATTCAATCGACTGGCGAACCAGAAATAAGAAGGATGATTCCAAGATTCTGCACGCTGTCGATTTTGAACTCCGGCTCAGTCCAACGTAGATAGGCCAACGCCTCGTCAAAAGTCGTCGCCGCGATTCGTACGGTATTTCGCTCCGGCGGTCGCGGTGATTCCCGCTCAGCAGGCTCTGTTTCCTGGTACGGCATACTTTCGCAAAATTCGAACAGAGACGCTTCGCATCCGCTGTGGTTGCCAACCTCGAATCGGCTGAAGGTCTCTTTGTCTTTTCCCCTTTTGCCCATGGAATTCTCCTGTCAGCGAGCAATCATTCGGGGCCAGCGCTTCAGCACCTCGCCGTTTTCCACCTTCCAGTTGCTGAACTCGGTTTTCAACTCAACCATCGGGAAAAGTTCAACCGATAGCGAGGTTCCATCGACAAAGTCAACCTCGACCACGTTGTAATTGTCTGTGTAACTGATGTAGACGGATCGCACACGCTTTCCTGCAATCTCCTTCGTGATGCGAAGCTGGCCTGGGCCGAGCGGAGGAAGTTCTTCGAACTCGACCGACTCTTCATCGTGTTTGTTCTCGTCCATAATGGAGGCTCCATTTCTGCTACCGAGATTCAGCGAGCGAGACCTACCTGTTCTCCAGCGCAAATCGAATCATTTGGATTTACCGGCTCTGGCCTGCTTCGCAGTTGGCGAATTTGTGACCTGGGGTTCATCCAAGAATCGAACGCGCGGTGGGAGACCCTGCTGTGCGCGCTCCGCTTCACGATGCCGGACGCTGATGTAGACATCTTCCGGGTCACGGAGGCTGTTCTCTTCTTTGCGGCATTGACTCTCAAAGAGCCACTCCTCAGTCAGTTCGACTCCGCTCATGAAATCGACAACGTCCTGGCTAGCTGACGCTCGAACGTACTGAATCAAGGACTGGCGATAGAGCATGGGCTCACGGTTGATGGAGAAGTTGTCGCCCAACTCTTCCAGCAATTCGACCATCTTCTGCGCATACACATTCAACAGGTAAAGATGCTCGTAGGCACGGAATCGCAATGGCGGCGATCCCGTCCCAGCATGGCGCACGGCGTCATGCCAAGCGCGTTCTCGTTCTTCCGAGACGCGGCTATTGCGGAAAAGCTCTTGAAAGAAAGGATTTGTCCCCGGCGCATCCTTGCGGGTATGTTTAGATACAGCCATATCATCGCCTTTCACGGAAGGTGAGAAGTGGTCAGGGATACGTCGGTGTTGACGCACTGGCGTGTCCCGTTATCGAGTAGGCGTTCGGACCAGTATTATGGCCCTGAACCAAACTATCAGGAGGATACAACAAGTACTTGATAAAGTCAAGCACATATGGTGGAAGTCTAGAGAATTGTATTTCTCAGGCCGAAGCAGCCCGCATCCGCGGCGTGTCAAATCAGGCGATTGCTGATTTGATTGCGCGTGGGCGTCTGACGACAGTCCATGTGGCAGGAAAAACGCTCGTTCTGCGTTCCGAGGTGGAGTCATTCGTCCCACAACCAAAGCTGGGCCGTCCACCCAAGAAGACTGCCACCAAGAAATCCCTTAAAAAGGCACCAAATAAATAAGGCTCTTATCGTCCAGCGGTATTCCTTGCAATGGGATTTCGAACAGCGTTAGCGTCATTCTATGCTGACGATACGGGCCATGTCGGATGGTGTCGGGTATGCCCAGCGGCATCTCGAACACAGCGATTACTACGATGAACACAGCCGCGTACAAGGCGAGTGGCAGGGACGTGGAGCCGAGTTGCTCGGATTGAGCGGCGACGTGACTCGGGAACAGTTTGAGGCTGTCCGTGAAGGCTTACACCCTGAGACAGGAGAATATCTGCGTCCCCGCCACAGTGCGGACCGGGTGAGTGTGGACGGAACCGAGCAGA
>Ga0224531_1000235_pt1 | contig 31774 bp, 41 predicted proteins | sample CBST100metaG_FD_179876 | JGI IMG/M metagenome (GOLD analysis project Ga0224531, IMG submission 179876) | Peat soil microbial communities from Stordalen Mire, Sweden - C.B.S.T100 | ecosystem: Environmental > Terrestrial > Soil > Wetlands > Peat | place: Sweden: Norrbotten County, Stordalen Mire...
GGTACAAGACAAGTTTAAATTGATTTTTTATTTTCTATGAAGCCTTTTCTCCCGGCTCATTCATGTGAATGAGCTGAAAGTCGCCATACTGCATCATTGCCTTCGCGGGAACGATGGGAGAATGTTATAATTTAATCGTTATGACGCTTCTCATCCGAAATGTGCAGATCCTCGGCGGGGTGCGAGAATTTCCCGAGCCGATGGATGTTTTTGTTGCTGGCGATAAAATATCGGCAATCGGGCATTTTCCGAACAAGAAAGCGGATAATGTTCTGGATGGCCAAGGTGCCTATTTGTCGCCTGGTTTTATCGACGTGAACACGGATTCCGATCATTATCTGACACTTTTCGATTATCCGAGCCAGGATGATTTTCTCAAGCAGGGTGTGACGACCATTTTTGGCGGCATGTGCGGCTCATCGCTTGCGCCGCTTTTGTATGGTTCGCTCGAATCCATGCGAAAATGGGGGGGTGCCGAAGAAAAAGTGAATGTGAACTGGCATACGATGGCGGAATTGCTCGCCGCGATCGACAAGCGCCCGCTCGGCGTGAATTTCGGAACGTTGGTTGGCCATTCGACGATCCGCCGTGCGCTGGTGGGCGATGAGCTGAGGGATCTTACCAAAAATGAGCTGAATGTTTTTACGGCAACGCTTCGCAGGGCACTTGGCGAAGGAGCGTTCGGTCTTTCGACGGGGTTGGGCTATGTGCATGGGCGGAGCGCGACATCAACCGAGCTCAAGGCGCTTGCTGGCATCGTGCATGAATATGGCGGGATCTATGCGACGCATCTGCGTGATCTTGGTCCCGGTGTCGGGGATTCGATCGATGAAACGATCGCGCTCGCGGAAAGTTCCGGAGTGCATACGCTTGTAAGCCATTTTGTACCGCTCACGCGTTCCGGAAAGGAATATGCTGCGGCACTGAAGCGAATTGAAGCGCTGCCGGCATCTTTTGATTTTCATTTCGATATTTATCCATTCGACACGATGCTTCTGCCGGTCTATACTTTCTTGCCGATCTGGGCCCAGAACGGCGGTACGGCAAAAATGCTGATGAACATAGGCGATCCGTGGCTTGCGAAACGGATTCTCAGGGAAATGGAATCCATTCGGGCGGATCTTACTCTCATTGTCCAAGCGCCCGGGAATGATTTTCTCGTCGGGAAATCCCTGAGGGAAATAGGGGATATTTACGGTATCGCCGACGCGCGCGAGATCATGCTTCGATTCATGAAGGAAACGCACCTTCGCGGGATCATTCTTGCCAAGGTTATTGACGAGGACATTGCCCGCCGTGCGCTCGCCGATCCTCGCAGTTTCATCGCTTCGGACGCGCCAAGCTTCGGCGTAATGAAGGGGCGAAAACAGTTGAAAACGGAACGCACAACATCGACCTTCGCGGCGTTTCTCTCGCTCGCCGATCACGGCCTTTTGCCTATTCAGGATGCTATCGGAAAGATTACCCGCGATCCGGCGCGCGAATTCGGTCTTGCGCTTCGCGGCGAAGTGAAAGAAGGGAATTTTGCCGACCTTGTCTGCTTCAAGAACGGAGAGTTCAAATTCACGATCGTGAACGGCAGGGTGGCGGTCCTGAATGGCGAATTTCAGAACGTGTTCTCCGGCAGGGCGCTCCGTCACACCGCAAAAAGATAATCATGGGAAATGCATCAATTAAAAAAAGGGGGCAGCCGGATTATTTTTTTCTCGCAATTCTTTTTGCATTGGTCGTGTTCGGTCTCGCTATGCTTTCTTCCGCGTCATCGGCTCTCGGCCAATCGCAGTTCAATGACAGCTATTTCTATCTGAAACACCAGTTGCTGTACGGCCTTTTGCCCGGCATCGTCGGATTTCTTATCGGTTATTTCGTTCCTTATGAACGCTGGAAAAAAGTCGCGCTTCCTCTGCTTATCCTCGGTATCATCTGTCTGGGCCTTGTCTTCACGCACTTCGGCACCGAGATCAACAGTACGAATCGCTGGTTGAAGTTCGGTCCTGTTCAATTTCAGCCGGCGGAACTCGTGAAGCTGATCTATATACTTTATGTGGCGGCGTGGCTCAGCAACGCACGGATGAAGCGTGATCATGACATAAGGAGAGGCCTTATCCCTTTTCTTATTGTTTCAGGTGTCATTGCCGGACTTTTGATCCTGCAACCGGCGACGAGCACGGTTGCGATCCTTCTCGGGTCGGGATTGGTCGTTTATTTTGTAAGCGGTGCACCGAAGCGGTATCTTGTCGGTATCATCCTGCTTGCAATATTCATCATCGCCGCCGTGGTTTATGTGACGCCGTATCGCCGCGCCAGAATTCTTGGATTTTTGAACCAGAGCGCGGATACCCAAGGGCAGAACTATCAGGTGAACCAGGCTTTGATCGCGATCGGTTCCGGCGGATTATGGGGCGTGGGCTATGGCCGGTCAACGACCAAGGCGAGCCTTCCGATGGCGATCGACGATTCTATTTTTGCCGTGATCGGCGAGGAACTTGGTTTTGCCGGAACGACAACGCTCGTGATCCTCTTTTGCCTTTTTGCCCTAAGGCTTTTCTGGGATGCCCGTCATATAGGCGATCGTTTCGGATCCCTCCTACTTATCGGGATCGGAACCGTGATATCGTTCCAGGCGTTTGTGAACATTGCATCGACGGCGGGCGTGATCCCGCTCACAGGGGTTCCTTTGCCATTCGTGAGCTATGGCGGCACGGCACTTGCTGCGTTTCTTACGATGAGCGGCATCGCGGCGAACGTAGCAAAGAATGCGTAGAACCTATAAGTTCCTTTGTTAGCTAGTCGTATATGTTTGTCATCGTCCCGTTTCAGCGGGACGATCCGTGTTTGTTTTAAGAAAATGAAAGTTCTCCGCCGGAGTTTACCCCGGATCCGTCGAGGGGCGGAGGATGACAGGGAAAATATCTGCTATAATCAAATCAAGATATTTTATTCCATTATGGCTGATCAAACTTTTCGGGTTGTTCTTACGGGCGGGGGGAGCGGAGGGCACACCTATCCCTTGATTGCCGTTGCGGAAGCGCTTCGGGACCGGGCTTCGAAGCTCCAATTCCAGCTTGATCTTACGTATCTGGGGCCGAACGATACGTATGCGGCGCTTTTCAAGAATGCCGGCATCACCGTGAGTTTTGTCGCAGCGGGGAAGATCCGGCGTTATCTCTCGCTTGAAAATTTCACGGACGTTCCAAAGTTCTTCGTCGGTTTTTTTCAGGCGCTTTGGAAGCTGTATTTCATTATGCCGGATGTCATTTTTTCCAAAGGAGGGACGGGAGCTTTTCCGGTGGTCTTGGCGGGATGGTTCTATCGGATACCTGTTGTCGTCCATGATTCCGATGCGAAGCCAGGCCTCACGAATGTGGCTTCGTCTTTCTTCGCGAAACGGATATTTGTGAGTTTTGATGCAGCGTCGAAATATTTCAATCCGAACATCACGAGCCGGACAGGCGTTCCCGTGCGGCATGCACTTTTCGCGAATCCGACCACGAAGGAGCTTGCAAAAGAGACCCTCGGGTTCGACCCCGCGAAGCCATTGCTCCTCGTGCTCGGAGGTTCACAGGGCGCGGAACACATCAATAACTTTATTTTGGAGAATCTTGCCCCGATTATGAAAGAGACGCAGGTATTGCATCAGGCCGGCCCTTTGAATTTTGCCGAAGTGAAACGTCTGTCCGATGCCGCACTTCTTGAGATTTCATTTGCGAACCGATATGATGCTGTGGCTTATCTTGATGACAAGAACATGTCGCTTGCACTTACGGCGGCCGACCTCGCGGTCTCGCGCGCGGGGAGCACGGCGCTGTTCGAGCTCGCCGCGTTCGGCGTTCCCGCGATCCTTGTTCCGCATGGCGGATCGAATGGCCACCAGCGGATGAATGCTTATGACTTCACGAAAAATGGCGCCGGCGTCGTGATAGAAGAGCCGAATTTCCTTCCGGGTATTTTCCTTTCGGAAATGAAAAAGATCATCTCGAACGCCGAACTTCAGAAAACCATGAGCGTGGCGGCAAAACAATTCTTTATCGCGAATTCCGCCGAGGTGATCGTGGACGGTATTCTGGAAGCGGCGGCAAAATGACCCCGCCATGGCGGGGTCACTATTCGGTGTTTTGTCATCCTGAGCTTTGCGAACGATCTTTTCTTGGCGAATGGCCATAGAGATTCCTCGCTAAGCTCGGAATGACAGAGGTCAAAAGTTAAAATTAGAATAATAGAAGGTAGTATCCTTTTCTCAAACGGTCGTTTTTGTGCTAAAATAGCGCCATATGGCGGAAAAAATAGAAAAACCTATTCGCGTCCGGATGGCGCCAAGTCCGACGGGACATCTCCATATGGGGACGGCGCACACGGCGCTTTTCAACTGGCTGTTTGCGCGCCAGCACAACGCTACTTTTGTTTTGCGCGTCGAAGATACTGACAAGGAACGTTCACGAAAGGAATACGAGGAAGAGATCGCGGAGGGGCTTGGCTGGCTCGGTATTGATTGGAATGAAGGACCTGATAAGGGTGGCGATTTTGGACCTTATCGTCAGAGTGAACGGACGGTGATCTATCGGAAGTATTTACAGGAACTTTTAGATAAAGGCGAAGCTTATTATTGCTATTGCACCAAGGAAGATATTGAAGCGCAGAAACAGGCACTCACGGCGCAGGGCTTGCCGCCGAAATATAACGGTCATTGCCGTGATCTCAGGGAACCGCCAGCCGGAAAAAAACCGGAGGTGATCCGGTTCAAAGTTCCTGAAACGAAAGTTGAGTTCACCGATATGATTCGCGGCAAGGTGGTGTTCGATACTTCTCTTTTTGGCGACATGATCATCGCAAAAGATCTTGATAACCCGCTCTATAATTTTGCCGTGGTCGTGGATGATGCCTTGATGGAGATCACGCATGTCATCCGCGGCGAGGATCATGTATCGAACACACCGAAACAGATTCTCATGCAGCGTGCGCTTGGATTTCCGGAGCCGACCTATGCGCATTTGCCGCTTATCCTGAATCCCGACAGGAGCAAGATGTCCAAGCGTTTTGCGGATACCGCGCTTTCCGATTATCGGAACAATGGATATTTGCCTGAGGCTATGATGAATTTCCTCGCCTTTCTCGGCTGGCATCCGAAGGGTGATCAGGATGTTCTCGGAACAGAGGAACTTATCAAAGAGTTCGATATTACGCGCGTCCAGAAAGCCGGCGCGATCTTCAATCAAGAGAAGCTGGATTGGCTCAATCGGGAATATTTGAAGAAAATGAGCGATATGGAGATCGCCGAAGCGGCGCAGCCGTTCTTCGTGGCAGAAAAAATTGTCGCCGATAAGGAAAAGATCGAAAAAGTGATCGGAGTCGTGCGTGGTCGCGCAAGTACGCTCAAGGATTTTCCGGCAGCAGGGAAATTATTTTTCGAACTTCCGGAATACGGAAAGTCTCTTTTGGTATGGAAAAATACAATCCTTGAAACGGTTTTGCCGGCTCTGAAAAAAGCGGAGACAGCGCTCAGGGAGGTGTCCGAGGATCATTTTGATCAGGTATCCCTGCGCGAGGCGCTTGCGGCTGTCGTCGGTTCGGGGAGCCGCGGCGAGATCTTATGGCCGCTCCGCGTCGCACTTTCCGGACAGGCATCATCGCCGGATCCGGTTGAGATCATGTCGGTGCTCGGGAAAGAAGAATCATTGCGACGCATCAGTATTGCCATCGAAAAATGCGGCTGAGACGGGCGTTTTGCGGTAAAAACCAGCCGGAATAGCCTGCGACCCAATTTTTAAACAGTTTTTCAAGAGCAGGAATGTTATAATAAAAGCAATGACAATCTTGAAAAAACATTCTTTCGAAATCGGGATGTGCTGCGGGGCGATAGTTTTAAGTTGCATCATTTTTTCCCGTACGGCAGGGGCTTATGCGCTCGGTACGACGGGAACTGCGCCGCCGATCGCCACTGGGACGGTTTCCGGATATGTGAGCCAGGCTCAGCAAGCGATGTCGAGCACATCATCTTTACCGGAAGCTCCGTCATGGTTTTCCGATAACTTGAATGGGATCTCGCAATGGTTTCAGATGATCATGGCATATGGTGCCGAGTCCACCGGTGCGCCTGTTTTGCCGACCGATGTTTCGAAAAGTTTTGGAAATATCACGTCAATCACTCAGAATCTTTTTGCGCAATTCGATGCATGGTTTTACAGCATCACCCATTTTCATATCGCGCTTATCGTCAATTTCATTTTTGGACTTGTTGTCTGGATTTTGGATCTTGCGAAAAATGCCGTCAATTGGTTGAATTCGATCTTCAAGTCGGCAGCAGGAAAGTGACAAAAAAGGAACGCATTGTGTGCGTTCATTTTTTGTCGTCCCGGAATTCCGAGTCCACGAGGAATATCCGGGATCCAGAATATCCGTCGTCCCGCAAATGCGGGGGACTGTGTTCTATATGAAAAGATTGGAAGCAGGATCGTCCCGCTTCCGGGACGATGACAGGAAATATTATTCACTTAACGAGCGAAGCGAGCTTAGTCGATCAATTATCCCGTTATAGGATCGAGATCGTATCTCGATAATTCTCGAAATGACAAGGTATTTCCTCGTGTGCTATGCTGATGTTCGATGAAGTGGCATGATGAAGATATAGCTTTCGAGGACGCTTTAAGCGACGATTGGCGGCGCGATCTTGACGTTGCCGAAGTTTCGATCGGTAATCGTCCAATGCGCTATTTGGCCATCGTGGTTGGCATGATGGTGCTTATGATAGCGGGCAGGATCATCTTTCTCGGCTTTAATCATACGTATTATGCGGCACGCGCCGAACGGAATGTCGCGCAGGAAAATGAAACGCCTGCGCCCCGCGGCATTATCTATGACCAAGAGGGTGATGTGCTGGCGGACAATAAAGCGGCGTTCAGCGCCTTGCTCGATGTAAGGACCTTTTTGGAAAATGAGGATCAGCAATCGGCTACGCTTTCCGCTATCCAGAACGTTCTCGGGATCTCTCCTGACGACGCATGGTCGCTTGTTTCCGCAGCCAAGGACAATGATTTTGCGTCGCCCGTAGTGCTTGCGGACGGTCTTGACCAGAGCGAAATAGTTAATTTACAAGCGCTTGATCTAAAGGCAATAGATCTCAAAAGCGATTTTGCGCGCGTCTATCCGAACGGGCCTGTTTTTTCCTCGGTCATAGGATACGCCGGCCGCGTTACGGCGGATGATATCGCAAAGGATTCGAGCTTGAAAAATCAGGACGTCATCGGTAAAACGGGGATCGAGGATTTCTATGACAAGAACTTGCGTGGTACGCCGGGTGTCGCGGTGACCTATGCGAATGCGCAAGGGCAGGCGCTCGGCGAAAAGCAACAGTCGGTGCCGCAGATCGGCGCACCGCTCACGCTCACGATCGATGGGGGCCTGCAGACCTATTTTCATAATGCTCTATCGAACCAGCTTGCATCCCTCGGGCGCCCGATCGGTTTGGGCGTTGCGATGGACCCGCAGACCGGTGCCGTACTGTCCCTGATCAATTTGCCCGGCTATGATAATAATGTTTTCTCCGAGACGGGACAGGATGCGACGATCCGTGCGCTTCTCACGTCGCCCGATAGGCCGCTTTTCAATAGTGCGGTAAGCGGCAATTACAATCCAGGTTCTACGATCAAGCCGCTTGACGGCGTCGCGGCGCTTGCCGAAGGGGTGATCGATTCGACGCGCGAGATCTATTCCCCGGGATATCTTTTGGTGCCGAATCCGTATAATGCCGCGGCGCCGTCGAAACATCTCGACTGGCAATACCAAGGTTCCGTTAATCTTGCTTCGGCGCTGGCGCAATCGTCGGATGTCTACTTTTATGTCGTGGGCGGCGGGTCGCCGCCGCGAAGTACGCCGCTTCTGAACGATCCGAGCGATTATGGCATTTCCGGGCTCGGTATCGATCGGCTGCACGCGTGGTGGCAAAAATTCGGTTTCGGCAAGCCGACGGGCATTGATATGCCGGGTGAGGGTTCCGGATTCCTCCCGACACCCGCATGGAAGCAGCAGCATTCCGGGACGCCATGGCTGTTGGGCGATACCTATAACGTTTCGATCGGACAAGGAGATCTCCTGGTCACGCCGATCCAGCTTCTTGATTATATCGACGCCATCGCGAACGGCGGCGATATTTACCGCCCGTTCTTGAATGCGAGCTCGACGCCGGCCGTCGCGGAAGATCTGACATCGCTTGCGCCGGAAATCAAACAGGTACAGGAAGGAATGCGCGAGGGCGTCACGTCGCCGAAAGGGACCTCGTACACGTTGCATGGTCTTCCATTCTCGGTTTGTGCGAAGACCGGATCCGCGCAGGTGGAGAACAACACGCAGGAAAATGCGCTGTTCGTCGGTTACGCTCCATGCGATAATCCGCAGATCGCCATTTTGATCCTTATTGAGAACTCGCGGCAGGGGAGCCTGAACGCCGTTCCGGTCGCCGGCGACGTTTTGAACTGGTATTACGAGAATCGGATGAAGAAATAGAGCCTATCTCAAAAATATCGGTCTATTTTTGAAACAGGTTCTAGTGTTATAATGTCTTAGAACAATAATCCCATGCCAGAACTTCGCCAAGATTCATTTTCCGGTGACTGGATCATTCTCTCTCCGGGGCGTGCTACGCGGCCGCATGAATTGCATAATGCCGTTTCTGCTCGTGTGCCGTTGCCGAAAGAGACATGCCCCTTCGAAGATATCGGATTTGCGGGAAATGGCGTTATTCTTGAAGCGTGGCCGAACGCGAAAAAATGGCAGATCGCCGTCATTCCCAATAAATATCCCGCGCTTGTCCATGGCGAAGCGTGTGCCGTCGATTTTCGCGATGGTTTTTACGAAGCAAAGACCGGCATCGGCGTTCATGAACTCGTCATCACGCGTGATCATAAGAAGACCTTCGCTGACCTTGATCGCGATACGGCAACACAGCTGTTTGCAGTATTCCAAGAACGATATCGCGTTGCAAAGGATGGTTGCAGTGCCTATGCGGTTGCATTTTTGAACTATGGACCTTCGGTCGGCGCATCGATCTGGCATCCGCACTATCAGATCATGGCCACCCCTTTCGTGCCGCCCCATATCGTTCAGTCGCTTCATGGCGCGAAGGTATATTTCAACAAGCATCATCGCTGTTTGCGATGCGATCTGCTCCGCGAGGAACGCAAAAAGAAGACACGGATCATCGAGGAAAATCGCAACGCTATTGCACTTGCGCCCTATGCCTCGAAGCGTCCTTTCGAGGTGAGAGTGACCCCTAAAAAACATTTCCCGCGATTCGAAGAAACTCCCCGCGCGGTGATCGCAGATGTCGCATCGCTCATACAATCGTCATTGCGGCGGTTGCGGAAATATGCCGGTGATCCTGATCTGAACTTTTTCATCCATGATGCGCCGTTCGCGGGCGGCGATCATCCGTATCATCATTGGCATGCGGAGATATTGCCGAATCTTTCCTATCTCGGCGGGTTGGAGTTTTCCACGGGAATTTACATCAATGTGACCGATCCGGATGAAGCGGCGAAGATACTGAGAGGAAAGGGCAAGCAATAAAAAATAATGGTCATGTCGAGCTACGAGAGATATCCCTCTTTTTTTCATTATCCGCGAAGGCGGATAACCCGTGCTTCCAATAATTTTATAAAGCGATACTCCGACCGGATTGGACAATGACGATCGTTCATAAAATTCATGCTCGAAGAAATAAAAAAATATAAATTGGCGAGCAGCCTCCTTGCGGCATCCGCAATTTTCGTGGTTGCTGGTTTTATCTGGGCAATGGTGGCGCTTCAAAAAGCAAACGGACCGCTCATTCTGCATTTCGATGAACTGCGAGGGATAACGGCGGTAGGCGGTATAGGTATTATCGTATTCGCAGGAATCTTTGGTATGGCGGTCGTTGTTATTAATGGATTTTTGGCGATGGCGCTCGAAAAACGGAGCCTGCTTTTCGGGAAATTGACCGCTGTTCTCACTCTGGTTTTTGCTGTCTTGCTTTTTATGGCTTTTGCGGTTATAATCTCTGTAAACTGATATGACTAAAGAATTTGCCGTTATCGCAACCGGCGGAAAACAGTACAAGGTTTCCGTTGGCCAAAAATTGAGAGTGGAGAAGCTTCCTGCGGAAAAGGACGGTATTATTGTGTTCGATAAAGTGCTTTTGACCGCAAATGGGGATGAGACGAAGATCGGCATGCCGCATGTTGCCGGTGCGAAAGTAGAAGGCAAAGTTCTTCGTCAGGCGAAGGAAGATACCAAGCTTGTTTTCAGATATCACTCGAAGGTCCGCTACAAGAAGAAAAAGGGCCATCGCCAGCCGTTCACCGAGGTCGAGATCGTAAAAGTTTAATAAAAAATCATCCCGCAATCTGCGGGATGATTTTTTTATGCCACCGCTTTTCCTGGCGTGGGCCCGAGAGCGGGACCATCCGTGCTTTGAATGCTCTCGAATTTCTGGAGCACGGATCCTCGCCTTCGCGAGGATGACACCGAAGAACCGATTAGTATCGGCTCTTCGGTGTCAATTTACGTAGAAGATCGTATCAGTTGGCGTTCCGAGGGGGATCGTACTGGTTTGATCAGGCAAGAGGTAAGTGATGTGATTTGAGATCTGCGTCGATGTGGTGAACGAGTTCGTGACGAACATGACGGTTTCGGCCGGGACGGGGATACCGCGTGCGGGAACGCCACCGGCGGTCACGACCACGTATTTCTGCGTGTTTTGCGGCAGGGCGTTCATGGCATTTCCGGTCTCGACATAATTTTCATTGAAGGCCCAATAGACGTTCGGATTTTTCGCCCAGACGATGAAATAGCTCGTATAGGCATTGATGCCGACGACGACAATGAAGATCGTTGCGAACGTAAGTGCGGTTTTCTTGAATCCGTTATCGCGAAGAATGCGATATGACCAGACTCCGGCAAGGGCTGCGAAGAATATCGCCGGAGGAAGCGTGAGGATCGAGCGGAGAGCGTGCGGAATGCCTTCGTCGGATGCGGCGGCGGGAAGTATCGCAAGAATGAACCAGGCAAAGAGAAGAAGAACAGAGAACACGGGAAGAAGCAGGGAAGAATTCTTGTTTTCGTTTTCTGTCATTTCCACCTCTTTCTTTTTCCTTGCGCTTCGTGAGAGGTTCGTGATCGCAAGTATGATGCCGAGCAAGAAAAGCAGACCGACCGGAAGGAAGAGCTCGGGCGCTCCGGCAATATTCTGCCGCCAATTTCCGTCACCTCTGAAATTGAACATTGCGAACGTTTTTCCAGCGTTCAGCGCGAATTCGGCCAGAGGATTTTTTGCGTTCGTGACGGAGATCTGGGCCGTCCTGCCAAAGAAGTCGCCGGGATTATGCAGGAAATAAAGGCCGAGGGGAAGCGCGACGAGGAATGTCGCCGCGACAAAAATTCCGGTACGTCTCCAAAAATTCGGACATTTTCTGAAAAATGGAATGAAGAGCAGGAGAAGAAGCGGGGTTACGCGATAGGCGATATAGGTATAGAATCCTGCACCGAAAATAATGCCGCCAATGATGGCGAAGATGTATGCGTGTAGTTCTTTCTTTGTGCGGAACGATCTAAGAAGGAAATAGAGCGTCCAGATGAGGCAGAGCGGTGCCATGATGGCACGGAATCCGACACGGGAGAGATCAATGTGCCAGAAACAGGTGGCCAGCAGAAAAGCGGCGAGGAGCCCGGTCTCTGCGCCAAAGAGCTCGGCGCCGAGAAAATACATGCCGGCGACCGTGAGGATGCCGGTGAGCGCCGCAGGAAGGCGGACGACCCACGGTTTGTTACCGAATGCTTCAATGAAAAACACTAGCGTGTTGACGTAGAGTCCTTCGCGGCCGTTGTCTTCGGTGTAGAAGACTTTGAAATGCCCCGTCTGGATGACCTCGAGCGCGTTGTTGCCATCCATGGCTTCATCGGGATAGAGGCCGGTGGGCGTCGTTGTAATATGGTATAATCTAAGAAATGCAGCGAAGATAATGATTCCCGAAAACAGAAGCCAGATCTTTGTGGTGCGGTTCATGGAATAATTTTAACATATTCACAGATTGTCGCCCCGTTAAAAAACAGGATCCCGGCAGCCGTTGGGATGATATTGCTTCTGCAGAATGAAGAAATAATAAAATTAACAAACTCAATGCCCGAAGAATCTTCATTTGAATATAAAAATCTTGAAGCCGATATGCAGCGGCTTGCGGACCAAATAAGGCTTGAGCGTCAGCGGCCGACCGCCGAAACAAGAAGCGAACGCCAGCTCGTGAAAGAGGCGATCCGCGTTTTTCCGAATTTGCAGGGAAGCCAGAACAAGATACCTGCGCCCGTGATGCCGCCGCAGACCGATACTTCGGATGATCCGTTACCCGACTATGCCAAGGATGCTCCCGTAGAAGTGAAACTTGAGATCGAATATCTCTGCGATATCGCACTCCGCAAAGGGATCGCTACGGCGATGTCCGAATCGGAGAGATCGCCCTATTTCGTGCAGGACGCATTCCATGATGCTCTGGCCGGAAAGCTCTATCCTGAACTTCAAAAACGGGGGATCGTGAATGACGCGAAATGAGCAAGATGAACCATATTTATGTCGGAGGATGGTTTCAGAGGACGATGCTGCATTTGTCGGAGATCTACGATTTTTTGCAGGGCGTACGTTCTCCCTTGAAGCTCAGCGAGGAAAAAATGAAAGCTTTGCGGAACGCAATGGATGTCGCGTCAGTTCGCATGGAAGTTGCGCGCCTCGACAGGATCGAGATACGGAGCAATTCGGGTATCCTCGTGAAGATCTACGAAGACGGTCTTGTGGTGTTGCAGAAAGAAAATACGGCAACTTTGGCCGATGACATCGCTTCGCTCACTTCGTATTATGAGAAGAAACTTTCTCCGGCATTGAGCTATCTTTTCAGTCTTGGCGCGCCGATCCCGAAAGAGCTCGCCAACATCAAGACCATCTATCCTTATTTTGTGGTGCTCGATAAGGCCTCAGGAAAAGATGTCGATGCGGTTCTTAGGGGATTCAGCGAGAAAAAATATCTTGAGGTGAAAAAGAAAACGTTCGAGCTTTATCGCGGCGATACGCTTTATGTCGTGAATAATCTTTCAGGAAGTTTGCCGACCATCGAAAATTTCATCGGTGAACAGATATTCATCCGTGAATTCAAGGCGCAGTTGCATCGGTATCTCAATTTGCATCGCATCATTTGGCAGGAGATCGCGGCCGTGAAAGAGCAGGGAAGTATCGCGGGGAGCGAAGTCGGAGCATTCAAGGAAAAGGTGGAAAGCTATGCAAAAACCATCAACCTCATCGAAGGGCGCATCAACCAGATGGGAACCTATCTTGCGACGCGTGAAGCGATCGCGAAAGGAGATCGCGGCATGAAAGAATTCTTAGACGTGCTTGATTTTAAGCATGAGACGCTTGCCGATACGCTGGCCTATATCAAAGAAATATGGGTCATGACAAAAAATTACGTCTCTTCAGCGCTGGATCTTTTTGCCGGTATTCAAGCAAAGAGCACGGAAAGCTCGGTCAAAAATCTTGCCATCATCACGTCCATGGGGGTTGGTGCAACGCTGATCAGTCTTTTTACGCAAAAACCGCCCCAGTTCACGTTCGTCGGCGCGCTGTATTTCCTTATTCTTGCTGCCGTTGGCTACGGCACGGATCGCATCATGAAGATCATTTATTCCCGTAAGAAGTACGGCATTCATGATACTGGTTTGGCCAAGGATATCGGATAATATTTTTTCGATTACGATCAATCGGGTTATCATTGGCGCTGATTATTCCGTTCCGGACTTATCGAAATGGAATATTTTTGCCGATGTTCCGGCATTATCTCCGGAAAAACGTTGACAGAATATTTTTTTGGGTTTATTAAAAATATGTGGGAGGAGAAAGATGGACAAGTGTGTCTGCTACACGCCGAGCCCGGAGGAATGGTCCTCGGTAGCTCAGTCGAAAACTTTTCTTTGTGAGATCTGGAAGGGGATTCCCGACTTGGACTTCATCACTTCACGATCCGCAACCGGACATGTTGCCTTGAAGGTCGAGGGGGACGATCTCTATGTCTGGATCCATCCTTCGGTCGTTAAGCGCCTCAAACAAGCGGAGCCCATGCCTTTTCTTAAGGCGTTTGGGCGGAGACTTCCCGGAGAAAAAGTGAATTTCATTCTCGTCGAAGAAGCCGAGGACGGAAGTCCACTCGAAGAGATGATCTCCTGGGCGCAGGACTTCAACGGCCAGCAGCTGACCAAGGCGCGCCGCCATCGGACTCGATCGGCAACATAAAGCCGTCATCAACCACAAGGTCGTAAAGCAAGAGAGCATTGACCCGCTCTCATTTTTTTACCGCGTTTGAATGCAAGCCCCATCTAGGATGCCTCAGACCCCTTATTCGAGGAGATCCACTTTATGAAATTTTGACAAAATAGTGGCGGGGCATTACCTTTGAGGCAGGTGATCCGCGAGATTCTTGCGGGAAGGAGGAAACATGCAGAATGCAGCACGGTCTGCCATCCGAAAATGCTTCGGCATGGTGTTGCTGGCGATCAAGGTCATTATCTGGTTCGTCTTTTGGGTGTTGCTGCTCGTTGTTTTCTCTGAGGCAGTGACGCTCGTGATCACGAGCTCCAACAGGCATGTTCCGGGAGCCATCGGATGGTGTATCCTCTCTTGGTTCTTCTGGAAATTTCTGCAGTACTTCGAGGAGTTCTTCGACCGGACCATGCATCGAATCGTCCCGGAATGGGAGGAGGACGAGGGTATCGTGGAACGGCCCGATGCCGCAGAACAAAACAAGCGTGCCGTTTCATGATCGAACGACGCGTAAAACGCCAGCTCTCAAAGGGCTGGCGTTTTCATACATCAGGGTTTGATCCTAATATCTCAGCCGCTGATGGTTACCTTTGCGATGCTGAAAATATTACTAAGTGAATAGTGGGCCGAAAAACTGATATCTTTGCCATTGGTAATATAAGGATCGCGCATGAGATAATCACTCCCGCTTTTTTGGGTGAGCACCACGAAGTGCGTTCCGCCGTAGGCATTGAGTCCAACGATCACCGGAGTGCCGGCCGCAAGCGAAGCATTGATGGTCGTTGCCTTACGTGTTGCGGTGACGCCGGCAACGCTGATGGTCTGCATGAGATAAGCCGGATAATAAGAAGCGAAATTGTTCGGATTGGAATTGATGGTGACCGGTGTGACACTGCGGTAGCCGTAGTGCGTCATGACCATGGCCATGGATGAGATGAGGCAGCCGTCGCTCGCGAGTTTGTACTGCGTGCCGTTCAGCGAATCATTACCCCAAGCCGTGTCGCGCTGATTGTAATAACAGCCCCACGCATCGCAGACGGTTTGATTGCCAAGAAGTTTCGAGCCGCCGGCATTTTGCGCGAACGCCGAAAAGCTGACCAGTTCCGCTTTTGCTGCGGCGAGAAGTTTTTCATAGGTCGATTCTTTTGCGTTAGTTTCGGCGAGCAGCTGGCTTTTTGATTTCTCCGCCGCAGTAAGCGACTGCTGTTGGGATGCAAGCGACTGCTGTTGGGATGTAAGATCGCTCTGCTTCTGTTTCGACGCAGCTCGCGAACTTGCGAGGTTACTTTCCTGCGCCTGGAGCGTTCCGAGCTCGGTCTGGACGGCTTCCTGCATTTTTAATGTCGCATTGAGGTTGTCCCATATCTCCACGAGCGTGTTCGATGAGAGTAATTGCATGATGAGCGGCTGGTTCTGGTTCTTTTGAAGGAGCCGGAGATATTCTCCGAGCGCCGCCTGGTCCGTTGAGATCGTTTCTTGGGTAACGCTTATTTCCCCTCCCAACTGCTGGATCTGCAATTGTGTGGCGTTGATCTGGTGCTGGGTGACGGCGACCTGCGCCTGGATCTCATTGCGCTGAAGATCGAGGGCGCTGATGGCCGCATTAAGCGTTTTCTTGTCCGCGCCGACCTTCTGGAGGTCTGCTTCGTAAGTCGCGATCTGCTGGTTGAGGGTCGCGATCTGCTGGTTGTTCGCATCGATCTGGGCCTGGAGGGAATCAGTTGATGTTGCCGTAGCCGCCGTTGCTCGGGATATGGTGAAATCTTGCGGTAGCGCAAGGGCAACAAAGGCAAAGATAAGAAGCGCCGCGAGCGGCGAGAAGCGACTTTTCATGGCGTTATGGTTCGAATGATTTTTCGATATTATCCGCAAACGATTACGCATGGATGATTATACTCTACTCCAAAGAGCGTCTTTCAGGCCAGAGGGGAACTGTTCTGCATGTTTTAGTCTTGTATGGCAAGAGGCGGGCGGCACTGGCAGAGATCCGTGGATTTGATATTATTGATTTAGAACCTATCTCAAAAGCCTTTTTTCTTCTGTCATTCCGAGCTTGTCGAGGAATCCGATTATCTCTAAGTTATTCATGTAGGATTCCTCGCAAAGCCCGGAATGACAAAGAGGCTTTTGAGATAGGTTCTGCAACCGAATAGAAAAATGAAAATCATGAACGTCTACGACGAATTGATGCAGAGGGGTTTCATCAAGCAGGAGACAGGCCTCGGTGAGGATGCCGAACATCCGAAGGATCCTCCCAAGAGCACGCTCCGTGACAAGCTTTCAAGTGAAAAGGTGACATTTTATCTTGGATTTGATCCGACCGCGGATTCGCTCCATGTCGGGAGTCTGACGCCGATCATGGCCATGGCGCACCTGCAGAGAGCGGGACATACGCCGATCGCGCTCATTGGCGGCGGGACTGCAATGATCGGCGATCCGTCCGGCAAGACCGAGATGCGAAAAATGCTTTCGCAGGAAGCGATTACGGAGAACGGCGAGCATATTCTCGCTCAATTGAAGCGTTATCTGAAGTTCGGCGAAGGAGCCGGAATGTTCCTGAACAATGCCGATTGGCTACTTTCGCTGGGCTATATCGATTTTCTTCGCGATATCGGCAAATATTTCCGGGTGAATGAAATGATCAAGGCGGAGGCATATCGTATACGCCTTGAGCGCGAAGAAGGATTAAGTTTTCTCGAGTTCAACTACCAACTGCTTCAGGCTTACGATTTTCTGACGCTCTACGATCGCCACAATTGTACGCTCCAGATGGGCGGCGACGATCAGTGGGGCAATATGCTGGCGGGAAGCGATCTTATCCGCCGGATGCGGCAGGACCAGGTATATCTTTTGACGTTTCCGCTTCTTACGACCGCAACGGGACAGAAGATGGGTAAAAGCGAGTCAGGTGCCGTGTGGCTCGATCCCGCAAAAACATCGCCGTATGAGTTCTATCAATACTGGATCAACACCGACGATCGTGATGTCGAGCGATTTTTGAAGATATTCACCTTTTTGCCGCTCGACGAGATCATGTCGCTTTGCGCCGAAGGCGGAGCATCGCTCCGTAACGCGAAAGAAGTGCTCGCATTCGAGGCGACGCGCATCACGCATGGCGCTGAGGAGGCTGAGCGCGCGCGCGCAACATCCCGCAGCCTCTTTGGGGGCAAAGGGGATTCATCGCATGTTCCCACGACCGAGCTTTCAAACGAAGAAGCGCGAACCATGAAGATCGTTGATCTTCTTGTTCGCGTCAAGCTTGCTTCATCAAAAGGCGATGCAACGAAGCTCGTGAAGGCTGGAGGCGTTTCCGTCGATGACCAACTTATTTCGGATCCTGCGGTGATGGTTTCTGCACTTTCCGGCGGCAATGCATTCCTTCTTCGCAAGGGGAAGAAAACTTATCATCGTGTAGCGATAGGGAATTTAAAATAGATTGACTTCAGGATTATTCGTATGTCATCATGATCAGGTAACTTTCGGAGGTTTGCATGAGTGTTTCGGCGAGATATACCAGTTCTTCGTTGCTGATCTTTTTTGGCGTAGTGACCATGCTTGTCTCTGGCGTTGTTCTTCAACGTTACGTCGGTTTTATGGTCGGAGCTTTGATCTTCGTGGTTGGGGTTTGTATCAATCCGCCGCGGGCGACCGGCCGGGACAAGATCGTCCATCGTGCGTAGTAAGCGCACACAACAAGACCCCGCTGCAGTCTGCGGGGTCTTTCTATATTTGCGGGGATTTCTTCTCCGTCGCTCCGGCTATGTATGAAATACGAATTCTATGATATCTTTTCATGCAGGAGGGATGCATCTATGTCATATCTGGAGAAACCGCTTCCGCCGGACATGAAAGCGACGTGCCGCTGTAAGCTTGAGAGAGTCTTCTCGGATGGCAGTAATCTTGAACATTTAGTGGCGGTGTCTTCCGTTGAAAAATATCGCCTTCAGCGCGCTTTCTACGATGTGCGGCTTGGCCTGTGGTGGTCGCGACATCCAATCTCTCCGTCCGTAGCCGCAATGACGTGGGAGGGAAAGCCACCGCAAAAGCTCCCCAAAAGGATTCGGAAGCTTTTCGATCTTGATCTTTCATGCGACCCGTGATTAACGGGTCGCATTCTTTATGGCATTGATCTCCGGTACGGCTTATGGGTTGCTCGCGGTTGACGTCGCTGCTTGTGTCTTTTCCGCTGCTTTGATCGCCTGAATGATCGACTGTGCGTCCTGTCTCGCGGTCACAAGATCTTTTTGGGCGGTTTGGATATCCGTTCGAGCGGCTTTCAATGCCGCATTGTTTGCCTGCAGGACGGTGGCATTGCCATTGTCCGGTACGAGCGACGCGACCTTGTCTATTGCAGCTTGCGCTTGAGCATCTGCGTCGGCGGCTTTTGCCTTAAGATCGGCAAGCGCGGAGATCGAAGATGTCATTGTAGCGCCAGCAGCCTGCGCCTGGGTGATCCTGGTCTGCAATGAACCGGAGAGCGTCGTTATTGCGCTCGCAATTGCCGTTGCGCGATCTCCCGCCGCCGCGATCGTTCCCTGCGGAATGATCAATGCATAAATACGGTAGGCTTTCGTGATTGATTGCATGTCGGTCTTGAGGCTGCTGGTACTGGTACTGTTACCGTTCCCGTCCGCCGTGATCTGCGCCTGAAGGTTCTTCATGGTGGTGATCTGCGTCTGGATCTGGGAGGAAAGGGAGTTCTTTTCGCCGCTCGACAATTTTTGTATGGCATTCACACGCGTTTCGAGCGACGTGAGGGCATTGACCCGGTTTGTTATTTCAGTGATGGCGCGGTTCACTGTTTGTGTGACTCGCGCTACGGTGTTCGCTGCATTTTTTTGCGCGCGCATCCGCAGATTCGTTGCTGAAGTCGATGCCGTTCCCTGGGCGAAGGCTGGCATCGCGCTCACTGAGAGCAGGGTGATTCCGACAATGGCCGAAATCACCGCCGCATTTATTTTTTTATAGTTCATGTTGGTGATGATGAGTGGCTACTTTACTGTCCCGACTGGCTGCTGCTTGCCATGCTCGCGTCGACATTCGCGGTATCCGATGAAAGTCCGTTCAGCTGTGCGCTGATATTGTTCATGTCCTGATCAAGATCGTTGTCCGAGGTTCCGGTCGATACGATGGTATTTTCCGTTGAGCTTTCATTAGCTGTCGCTGCCGTTCCGTTTATATTGGACTGGCTCGTGTTCTGACTGTTTTTTATCATCCACCAGACGATGCCGATCACCACAATCGCCATGATGACCCCGATGATTATTTTTATTTTTTTAGACATAGTATAGAGAGCATGCCGATGATTATTTTATTTTCCGAGAAAACTGACCTTTTATTGGTTTTTTTATTGTTCTTTTTCGTCCCTTTGATCCTGTATGCTTATAAAGTGAATTATATCACGAAGGATATTTTAATTTTATAGTAAAAATTGCATTTTTCCGCTGGATAACATAAACAGCCGGACGGGGATCGTCTTGACCTTGCTAGGTGAAAAGCGTAGAAAGAAATAAGACACCGTGCGGAGGCGGGCGAAATGGATGCTGATGTCATCAGATATTTTCCTTGCGACGGAAATTGCGGTGGGTTCATTGAGGTCCCGGCACAATTCGCTCATTTATTTTTCGATCATAACGGAAGAGTTCGCCAGGGCCACGAACTCATGTACTGCGAAGATTGCCGTGCTTGGTTTTCTCTTGAAGTTGAAGATCAGCCTATGCTTATCAACTTCCTTCCCACCCCTCGATAACCGTCGAGGGGTTTTGCTGACGTGATCAAGCTTGAGCTTATTATAAAGATAACGATCTCAAGTTTGAGCCCGACCGAAATGACATGATTCATATTTCTCGTGTCGTTTCGGTCGGGCAAGTTTTATGGCGTGACAGTCAGACGTGAAAGAGCGGCAGGACTCTTTCCTGCAGCTGATGGGGGATACATGCAAGCCCCAGCTCCATCTCTTCCTCGAAGGTCGCCTGCCGACGGCGATTCCACTCGTCCTTCTGGCCGTTGGGTAGGCGATGCGCTTCCGCCAGTAGTTCATTGGCGCACAATTCGGGATCACAACTCCTTCTCAAAGAACAATTTTCGCAAGTCATAAAATTTCTCCTGTCTTTATAATACGTCACATTGTTATTTTTAAACAAGGGGCAACCTTGGGGTGTGTTTCGATTCTTCGGGGTCGTTGATGTCAACAAGGAGGGAATCGTCTCGAGGTGCTATAATTATGGAAAGGTCGTATTTGCATTGCGCGTGAAGCTATAAATTAACGACTAAGTTTTTGTAACCATATGAACATTACTATTGTTCTCGCTCAGGTCTTGGGCATCTTTTTTGCGGTCGTCGGGATATCAATGGTGGTTAATAAGAAAACGATCGTTGCGGCTGTGGAGGAAATAACCCGCAACCCCGGCGTTTTATGGTTTTGGGGTCTTATCGCGCTTATCATCGGCGCCGTGTTTATCGTGCTCAACAACACATGGACCTCCGGTTGGGTGCCGTTGCTCATCACGGTCATAGGTTGGTTGGCTCTCATAAAAGGAGTCTTTATCCTTTTGTTTTCGCGAGCCGCCGCAGCATTCTATAAGAAGTGTGTTCAAGAAAATATGCTGATGTATGCCGGATGCGTCGTTTTCATTCTTGGTTTGATCCTGCTGTATCAGGGATTTATGTACTATTAATTCAACGGTATAAAGAGAGACCCCGGAACGCAGCATGGAGGCTGGCCGGGGTCGTGAATGTCCGTTTGGGTTTTAAATGATCAGCGATTTCAAGAACAGGCCGTTCGCCTCGTACCACTGCCTGCTCTTTTTCCGCCCTTTGCCTCCCGCTTCATCGGCGATAACATCATCGGCAGTAAGGATCTCATACTTTCGGGAAACCGCTGATTCTGCGGTATCTCTCACGCAACAACTTGCGTTCATGCCCATCAATGCAAGCTTCTTGGCGCCAAGTCTCCGCAAGGCTTTATGCAGTTTGGTTCCGATGAATCCATCGCTACCTTTTTTTGTTATCGTAAGAGTTCGCGGAACTTGGGTAATTTCGCATGCGAGACTTTCGATCGTCGTCCCAAATCCTTGATATTCGATGACGACAAGTGGAATATCCTGTTGCGCGCAGGTCCGGATCACTCTTATTTGTTGAGCAACAAGCTCATCCCGGGTATCCTGTTCGAGAAGGTTGAAAAAGCGATCCTGCATGTCAATGAGCAGAACCACTAAAGAAGATGGCGCTTTGGTCGGTCCGATCTTCCCACTGAGGAAATTCCGGATTTTCACCAGCATATTCTGCTCCTTTCGGGCTCGGGATAAAAGTTCCCGCACCCAATCTTACTGTGGATAATAATGATATTTTATAAAAACTTTGTCAATTCATTAATTTTGTACGTTCTGAAAAAGATTGAATATCAGCGCTATCTTCATTTTTCCTCCAAGAGCTCATGGTTTTGTTGTTTTTGATCATCGTGCGTCAAGGACGAGGCGGCACTAGTTGATTTCCTCTGTCGCAAGCTCCGGTTCCGTGTTTTGCGTGACGACGTTGAATCTCAGGCGGCTGATGACTTCTCCCGTGGAAGTGAGCACATTCACGCGCCATGATCCGGCCGTGATCCCGGAGACTTCGGAAAAGGTGTGCCAGCCATTGTCGGCGCCGCCTGTGACCGGAAGGACGATGCGTCCGCGCGTGATCCACGCGTTCTGCGCCGTATCGTAATATTGCCATTCATGGATGATCTGGACGTTCAGTGCGGTTGGCGAAAATATGGTGGTATACGCAAAGAGCGGATCGCCCGGCATGATATGCACGGTTTGGCTCCAGTTAAAGAAGTCCTGAATGGCAAACAGGGGATCATTTTTATTTTGTACGTCATGCCGTACCGTGTATTGCCCCGGTCCGTTTACGATGAGCACTTGATCGATACCGCCGTCCATAAGAGAAAGAGGAAGAGGCGGGATGAGGCGGAAGAAATAAAGCCCGTTCATAGTTGTAAGAATGATCACAATGGCAGCTGTGACGGACCAACCGTTCTGTTTCGTGAATCGCTCATGCGAAAACAAGGCAAGGATCGTGATCACGATCATGATTGCGGCAAGGCTCACGCCGCCGCTTATCAAAAAGACCTTCGTGCTTATTTCATGCAGGAAGATCGGCATAAGATAGATGGCGAGCGCATAGAAGGCGAGGAACAAGAGCGAGATCTGAAATACGAGCCGCGCATAGTGCCGCTTGAGCGACTCGTTCGCGATGAATGCGGCGGCAAGGATCAGGAGAAACGGCCAGCTTGCGGCGAGTGTGCCGCTTCGGAAATAGAAGACAAGATAGGTTGACAGGATACCGCCGAAAAAGAACTGCATCACGTTGACGAGCCAGAAGTGCAGTTTCTGGGGATCTTCTTCGGGGCGCACGCCGTGCTCATTCGCTGTGTTGTCGAGAAGATTGATCCAGATGGCGCAGACGGTGACGATCGTAAGATGTCCCACAACCCAGACGTTATCCCAGAAAAGATCGACGCGACGAAGGGTGAGCGCGTCAAAGATGAATCCGCCGACAAGCGAGATGGAAGAGATGGGCCGTTCGAAGCGGCCGTACCAATTCCGGAGCCACGCGAAAACGTTTCTTTTTTGGTTCGGAATCGAATCTTGCATTATGCTAGCAGTATAACATTTTAGAGCCTGTTCAAAATCTAATCGCAAATATCTTAAAGAAATACCATGCTTGCCGGCCCAAATCTCAAAATCTCGGCTGTCACTCGACCTTCTCGGGATGGTGAGCCTGTCGAACCACAAACCGCTTACGGCTTGTCGCCAGACCCCAAGTATGGCTCCTCGCCAAGCGCGATTTTTGCTCGAGATTTTGAGATTTTACCTCGGTATTAGATTTTGAACAGGCTCTTAGAAACAAGGGAATCGTATAATTTGGAATAAAAAAAGAGAGCCGCGCTTGCGCTTGGCTCTCTTGTGGCAGAATCTGCTAGAAAATTATGAATTGGGAGTTCCGCTCTTGAAGTCCATGGTGCTACGGACCTTAAAGGTGCATTGAACGTTCTGGATGCAGGGGATATCCAGCTTCGCAAGCTCTTCCGCGAGTTTTGCGAGATACTGTTTATATCCGTAGACCTGCCCTTTCCGAACCCATTCTCGCGCAGGATAAAGGTGGAAGCAGCAGATCTCTTTGCCGCCCCAGCCGGTCAGGGATACCTCTCCATCGGAGAGGTACTTGATGCTCTTGTATTCCTCGTTCGGACGGGGATCGTCCCTCCAGGGGAAACGAACATCAGTTTTCAGGATCGCTTGGCGTAATTCTGAAGGAGCCGGTGGCTCTTTCTCATACATGGAGTAAATAAAACCTATGGTTCCACTTACCTCATACTCGCGGTGGTCGTGAATCAGTCCAATATCACGCAGGAAGGTTCTCATCGAGAAACCTCTCTTTCTAGCCGATGTGTGAATAAAATCAGCTTTTATTATATTAGCATATCATTTATGTATTGTCAAGTAATCTTGGATTATTACGGTTCGACTTTCATTTCAGGCATCAGAATCGCACCGTGACTCACGGTCAATAATTAAAAGTATAAAAGAAAGCCTCGCTCGAAGTTCTCGGGCGAGGCTCAATTTTACTTTTTCCGAATTTGTCCAAGTTCACGGACCAGCTCGCGTCGCGGAATGGAGCGGTTTGTTCCCGTTTTCCGGTCATATTGGTTGATCTCCAGATGGAGATGCTGTCCATGGTTGGGGAGCGATGCGTTGATACCAGTATGGCCAACGGTGCCGATCGCCTGTCCGGGTCGAACGGTGTTCCTGACGGTTACCGATATCGACCCAAGATGGCAATACCGATAAAACCGGTCTGTCGAAGGATCGAAGATGATGATCTCGTTTCCTCCCCTGGGCGACGATGCGGCGAGCGGTTGATCGGGGTGCCATCCTCCTTCTGCGAGAACGACAATACCCGAAGACATGGATCTTACCGTCGAGCCTTCTTCGGTGAACAGATCAACGGCGTCGGGGTGACACGACCTGCAGTTTCCGGTGATTTTTTTGTAGCGATCGACCGGCAGGACAAGATTCCTTGTCGGAGCATTTTCCGGGAAAGCACGAAGCTCTGCGATGTATCTTTCCCGTGCCGTGGATGTGATGAGGGGTGCAAGATCGATGATCACCTTATCCTGGTCGCGAATGTTCGTCCTTCGCCGGATCTTCGAGAAAAACGAATTCGAATAATACATCGCAGATGCAAGATAGGGGTCATCGAGGATCTTCCCGATATCATTGTTCGCCAGCAGGTTGCTTCCTCGTGCAATCTCATTCTGAACGAACTTTGTTTCGGATGGTTGCGTTGTTTTGGATAGTGCAGAAGATAGCGTTCCGCAGAGGAAGGCGCACCAAGAGAAGACCAGCATCTTTCGTAGCATGACACACCTCCATTGGCTGTTGCCGTGGTTGTGAATGTGTTTCTGCGATTCATCATAGTCCTGCTTTGCGGGAAGTCAAAAATACCGTCTGGCGGTTGATGGTTCATCGTGATCGATCCTCAATATGATAGAATAATAAAAAGGACATTTATGAAAACTTGGACTCGAACCGTTTTTATCCTCTCTCTCGCAGGCTTCTGCTTTTCGGGATACATGAGCGCTGTGAAGTTTTTTTCGGGTACGTGCGCATTCAGTGAACCATGCCCTTACTTTTTGGGATATCCCGCTTGCTGGTATGGCTTTGTGATGTATCTTGCGATGTTCGTCGCATCGTTTCTTGCTGTCTTTAAAAAAATGCCCGCGACCCTTATGTTGAAAATGAACGTTGCCATTTCGGCGCTCGGTGTTATTTTTTCCGGAAGCTTCGTGGCGCAGGAATTGCTGGCCTCGAGGATCACGGGAACACTTGGCCTTTCCACGTGTGCCTATGGACTGATCTTCTTTATTGCGATCTTTGTTCTTTCTCTCATGGCTTTCAGAAAGTCAAAACGGCCATTAAGATGAATCCGCAATCTTGCCATAGCCGATCACATCACCGGTTTCAGCAAAAGGAAACCTAATGCGGCGATCATCGCCGCACCGGGGATAGTGAACAGCCATACCCAGACCATTTTGAAGGTGACGTTCCAACGCACGGCTGATACTCTTTTTGCGGCACCTACGCCAGAAATGGCACCGGTGATGACATGAGTGGTGGAAACCGGCATTCCTAAGAACGTAGCGATGAAGATGCTGATGGCGCTTGCGGTCTCGGCGCAAACGCCGTCGATCGGCCGCAGCTTGGTGATCTTCTGCCCCATGGTTTTAACGATCCTCCAGCCGCCGGATAATGTTCCAAGACCGATGGCTGTTTGTGCTGCAAGCACCACCCAGAGCGGAATCTTGAAACTGTGCAGCAGTCCGGCCGAGACCAGGAGAGCGGTGATGATGCCCATGGTTTTTTGCGCGTCATTGCTGCCATGAGCCAGGCTGTAAAATGCCGCCGAGACGAGTTGTGCGCGCCGTGACCACGTTGTTACCGCTTTTGGAGATGATTTGCTGTAATAGATCAACCACATGGCTATCGTGTAAAAAACAAGACCGAGAACCAAACCGATGACCGGTGCTAACACGATGAACGCCAATGTCATGGTCCAGCCTGACGGAATGATCACGCCTAAGCCGGCGTTCGCGATCGCTGCGCCGGCATAGCCGCCGATCAGGGCGTGCGAAGAGCTGGTGGGCAGGCCGCAATACCAAGTAAAGAGATTCCATAAGATAGCGCCGAGCAGTCCGGCAAAAATGACGCCAACAGTAACATCCTCGATCTTGATGAGACCTTTGCCGATGGTGTTTGCCACCGCGGTACCGAAAACTATGAAGGCGACAAAATTAAAAAACGCCGCCCAGATGACAGCTTGGCGCGGGGTCAGCACGCGCGTGGAAACGACGGTTGCAATGGAGTTGGCGGCATCATGCATGCCGTTCGTGAAATCAAAAACCAGCGCAATCAAAATGATAAAAATTACAAAAAGCAGCGATGTCCCCATGGAATTCAGGTGGACTTAACAATGATTCCTTCAATGATATCGCTGACCTTCTGGTACTTATCCATGATCCTTTCCAATCGTTCCAGGATATCCTTCAACTTGATGATCTCGACGGGGTCGTGATGATCGGTAAACAGATCCCTCAGAGCGTTACTGAATATCTCATCGCCCTGGTCTTCCAGCTTGTGCATATAGATCTTCGCGTCCATGAGCTCCTTGGTGTATTTCTGCTTTTCCAGACACGCCATCAATTTTTCGATATTGTCGGCTCCGGCGGAAATGAGAGGGGTAAATGCCGTGATCGCCGGTATTTTTTCCTTAACATTGAATAGATAGACGTTCTGAATGACATTTTCGATCAGGTCAACGATATCGTCCAAGTTGCTCGCAAGCATGTAGATATCTTCGCGGTCAAAGGGCGTGATAAAAGTCTTATTGAGCGCGCTTATGATATCGTGGATCTTCTGATCGGCGCTATGCTCGATATCCTTGGCTTTCTTGCTGTAGTTCTCGAAGTCGCTGAAATCATCCGAAAATTCGCGGAACACGGTAACGATACTTTGCAGATCGGTGCTGACGCCCCTGAATAAAACAAAAAAGTTATCTTGCTTGGGTAGGAATCTCATAAGCCGAAAATTATCCTTTTAAGATGAAGGAAATGAAATGTAGGAAGAACAATATCATACTATCACATTGTATTTCATATTAAAAAACGCGTCGCGGATGGTCCATTGGCCATATTCTTGATTTTTTCGTAAGCTAAGGTAGTAGTAGTTCTTTGAACAACAAGGAGGATGCGATGAAAGCGTTGCTTATTTACCCTGAATTTCCAGACGGCTTCTGGAGCTTCAAACATGCCCTGAAGTTCGTGGGGTGCAAGGCGGCGCTGCCACCGCTTGGTCTGATCACTATGGCAGCTATGTTGCCCGAGACGTGGGATTTGCGTCTGGTCGATATGAATGTCAGAAAACTTACGGAAACCGATCTTTCGTGGGCCGATTGTGCATTTGTGAGCGCTATGGTCGTCCAGAAGCAATCCGCCAAAGAAGCGATCGCGCGTTGCAACAAGGCCGGGATTCCGGTCATCGCCGGCGGACCGCTTTTCACCGAAGAGAGCGAACAATTTCCCGAGGTTGACCATCTTATCCTCGGCGAGGCGGAAGAGATCTTTCCGTGCTTTCTCACTGACTTCAAAGCGGGATGTGCCGCACGTTCCTATAAAGCGGCCGGCTACTCCGATATCCGAACGGCTCCCGTGCCGCGTTGGGATCTGCTCGACATGAAAAGGTACGCTTCCATGTCGGTCCAGTTTTCGCGCGGTTGTCCCTTCGATTGCGATTTCTGTGATATCACCGTGCTTTTTGGGCGCCGTCCGCGCGTAAAAACTCCCGGCCAGATGATCGCTGAACTTGATGCATTGTGGAATGCCGGTTGGCACGGCGGAATATTTTTCGTCGATGACAACTTCATCGGTAACAAGCCGTATCTCAAGACGACGCTTTTGCCGGCACTCATCGCTTGGCAAAATTCGCACCGGAAACCAGTTTCTTTCTACACGGAGGTGAGCATCAATCTCGCCGACGACGAGGAACTGGTTCGGCAAATGGTTGCCGCCGGATTCGATCGGGTTTTCATCGGGATCGAAACACCGGAGGAAAAAAGTCTTCTTGGCTGCAATAAGCTGCAGAACACCAAGCGGGATCTGACGACAAGCATCAAAAAGCTCCAGAATATGGGGCTTGAGGTGCAGGCTGGATTCATTGTCGGTTTTGACAGTGATGCTCCCTCCATCTTTAAGCGTCAGTTCGATTTCATCCAGGCGAGCGGCATTCCCACGGCGATGGTGGGAATTCTGCAGGCTTTTCCCCGTACGAAACTTTATCAACGCCTTCAGTCGGAAGGGAGGATCAGGGGATTGGTATCGGGGGATAGCGTCAACGGCACCACAAACATCGTGCCGAAGATGATCTCATTGAAGGAACTTGTCACCGGTTATCAGTGGGTGGTGCATTCTCTTTATGCGCCAAAAAACTATTACCGGCGGGTTCGCACTTTCCTAAGGGAGTATCATCCTGCACGCATCAGCGGCACGTCACTCAACCTCCAGGGTTTCCTTGCTCTCGCGCGTTCATTCCTGTATCTGGGGATCCTCGGCAAGGAACGCTTCCATTACTGGGGACTGATCGTTTGGATGCTTTTCCGGCGACCGCGTCTTTTCCCGGCCGGGGTGACGCTTTCGATATTCGGCTACCACTTTCGCAAGGTAGCTGAAAACATCAGGTAGAATTTTGACGCAGAATATGCGCATGGAGGGTTTGCTTTTGCAAACCCTTCTTTTTTTTAATGCCATAGATTGTAAAGATAAAATGAAGGGCCACATGCATCGTGATGCCGTGACCCTAGAATATGTCTAAACCGATTCAGCTTTTTTCCATCCGCTATCTGCTGAGTCCCGCTTGTTCCGTGACTTCCATGATCCCGGATCCTGGCTTGGATTTTGCCGGAATCCCAACGTGGATGCAGGTTCTGGTTGTTGTCGGCACTCCTTCGCATACGGGGCAGTAGAGGAGAGGGAATGGTTGTCCTATCTCGTCGGATTCGTCGCATGCGCCCCCGGGCGGCGTGTGGTGGATGATGACGTCGCACATCGCCGCGAGAACTTGCGAACCGCATTTTCTGCAGATCAATCCTTTTTTCCGGTCGTTATCGTCGTATTTCCGGAAATTTTCCTTGATCGCCGCGTTCAGGGCGGCCGGACTTAATCCCTTCGGAGCTTCCATTGTGTCGGTCCTTTCTTTTGGATTTACTGCGATGCCCTGGGTGTTCCGATTGAAATATATCATTTGACGATTTATATGTAAATGATTATATAATGTACTCGAAAGGCGGGTGTGTGATGAAAAGGTTCTTTGTCATTTCTGTCGTGTGCGTGGTCACGTTTGTCATGGCGTGGCCTTATGCATCTCAGGTGTCACGGGAACATTGGGACTTCCAACATATTTTTGCGGTTTCCGTACCTTGGCTCATGAGCCAGGAAGAGCGAACAGATCTTCAGCAGGTCGTAACCCGCAGGTTATTGGAACTTAGTGCCGAGGTCGCTATGTTCAAGAGTTATACATGCGATGACCATGATCGGGCATGTGCGGACACGAGAAGATTATATGTCTTCTCATCCCAGAGGGATTTGAACAATGCGCGTTCCGCGGCTCAGATCTTTCATTTCGATCTCTCTGTGCCGACCTGCGGTGACGGAAGCTATCCTGTCAATGGAAGATGTTTCGATGGGAGCATTCCGCCGGAACCGCAATAACTTTCCGGCTCCAAACCACTGACCGCTCTGAGCGAGACTCGGAGCGGTTTTTTTATTCCAGCTAAGGCGAACACTCTTCCGTCTTAGGGGCAAGTTGAAAAAATATAATTTTTTATGCTAAGGTTATCTATGGTTAAACCCGAACGAAAGTTTATGGAAGCTGCGATCGAAGAAGCAAAGAATGCCCGCCAACGCGGGGATTATGCTTTTGGAGCCATCGTCGTAAGAGGAGATGAAATCATCGCTCGCGCTACGAATCGTTCAAAGATCGATAAAGATGTTACGCAGCACGCCGAAGTAGTTGCGATCCGCGAAGCGTCAAGGAAATTGGGAACCCGTTATTTGGAGCAATGCGTTCTTTACACGACCCATGAACCTTGTCCGATGTGTGCGGGCGCAGCGGTTTGGGCGAATATGCAAGGGGTCGTATCGGGCGCGAAAATAGAGGATATCTCGAATTATAGTCTGAAAAACAGGAACGCAGAGTGGAAATGGCGCGTTATCAATATTCCAGCCCGAGAAATTCTTTCGAGGGGAGACCCTAAGGTGGAGATCGTCGAAGAATTCATGAGGGACGAATGCTGTTCTCTATTTCATTCTTCCTGATATTATTGCGGAATGTGATCGCAAAACCGTTCAAACTTATTGCGGAGGAAGTGAGGATGAAGGTGCCGGAGGGTGCAGGGTGGTAAAGTAGGCGGGGATGATAAAACCAAATAAGCCGCCACACAAGAGAGATAACACACCGCTTATCAGGGCAAGCAGGATAAAACCATAGCGAGCCTCTTTTTTATAAAAAAGAACAACGAGGGATAGAACGGCGCTTCCCAGCGCGATGAGCATTAAACCGATCTCCTCGCCCCACGACCATTCGGTGAACATGCTTTTTATGCTTGTTCCCGCAGGAAGGCCGATCACGCTTGCGACCGCTGCACCAATGAACGCAAACAGGAATAGATAGACGAGATAGAATCCGAACGCTTCTTTCTTGTTCCTTTGATAGCCAAAATTGGTGAGATTTTTGAACATGCTTTCATTATACCCCGAGGATGGCTGTTGTGCTTAAAAAAAGGTATCATTGGTATATGGCACAAAATGAAAAAGAGAGCGAGGAAAAAGAGGATTGGCTTGATGAACATGGCCAGCCTGATTTTGAATATCTGCAATCACTTGCGGCGGACGGCAGCCCGGAAACGTTAGAAAAACTGAAATCTATTGCCGATGATTTGAGCGTGGAATACGACGCCGACACTTCATCCGACGAACTTATCGGAAGGATCAGATCGGCTGTCGATCAGAACGAAGATGATGATTCCGATGAAACTGCGTGATCAATTTTTAATAAACTTATTCTATGAATCAACAACCGCTTAAAGAAGGATCGCCCGTGCCGGAAGTTGTTCTTAAGACCCGCGTGGGTGATGGGCCGGTATGCGGTGGCAGTGACGGTCATTGGCAGGATATTGCGACAAAGGAACTGTTTTCGGGAAAAAAAGTCATTGTGTTCGCTTTGCCCGGCGCTTACACGCCGACATGTTCTTCTACGCATCTGCCCGGCTACGAGGCGCACTATGACGAGTTCAAAAAATACGGTATCGACGAAGTATATTGCATGTCGGTGAATGACGCGTTCGTGATGGAGCAGTGGGCGGACAAACTTGGGATCGAGAAGGTGAAGATGCTTCCTGATGGTAATGCGTCCTTCACGCGCGGCATGGGGATGCTCGTCCTCAAGGAAAACCTTGGTTTCGGTGAACGTAGCTGGCGTTATGCCATGCTTATCGAGGATGGCATAATCAAAAAATTCTTCAGCGAGCCGGGGATATCCGATAATTGTCCCACTGATCCTTTCGGGGTATCAGGTGCCGATACGATGCTATCGTATCTGAAAGGGGATCTGACCTTGTAGTTGTTCCCTGGGCCGAGAAGCCGTCCTCCCTTGTAAAAAATAAATCGCCCCTTGATCAGGGGCGATTATGCCGCAAATTATCCATAGCCCAACAGTATTCGATGACGATGAATGCTATCCATTCCTGGCTGTTCTTTATGACAAGGATAACGATCCCCAAGACCAGGGCAACCGTTTCGATGATCCAGAATATCACGTCAAAGATCTCTTCGTGACGGGACTGAGCTTCGTTGTT